>JACCDQ010627260.1_pt1 | contig 14106 bp, 4 predicted proteins | sample 7446031 | NCBI WGS metagenome assembly JACCDQ01 (sample SAMN15323442, study PRJNA562643) | freshwater metagenome | isolation source: river surface water | place: USA:Blue River Watershed | collected 2017-08-17 | reverse complement strand
ACATAGGTAAAGAAATATAATTAAATTACGATAATATTATTAGTAATTTAGCTTTATTTATTACATTTCCTGTATCTAAATCTTTTAGTACCGAATTAACATTTATACCAAATAATAATACCATTAGATTAATTGTTGTTAATAATACTTCTTTATTTTTTGATATCCAAGAAAAAGAGTACCAAAGAGTAAATTTATATGGATTTATATTACCTTGTGGTTCTTCATATACTAATAATAGAAAATACTACGTTGGATATAATAGAAAAAGTAATCAAATTGAACAGTTTGAATCTTATGATTCAATTGTTACTTTTAAAGATTTGGTATGTTATGAAGATGAAATTTCATCTTCAACTGAAAATCTTTTTACATTAGATGAAATGATTACTAGTAGTATTTTTAAATTATCAGAAAATTTCAATGCTTCATTGTGGAATGATTTTTATTTATTATACAAAGATAAAAAAATAAATACAATACAATTATAATTTAAGGATAAAAATATGTCAACACAAATAATACAATACAATTTAGATGAATTAGTTAATAACTCTGAGTTATTGACTAATATTTTAACAAGTACCAATAATAACACAACTTTTAATAGTTATGTAAATATGTCTAATGATATTAATAAAACTAATAATTTTGATTTTAGTTTTGTTGATACAAATAATTTTGATACTCAAGATGTTTTTTATAATAATAAAAAAATGAGTAGATTAGAAATATTTGAAAAATTATCACAAGATTTTTATATTAATAGTGTAGATAAAATAAGTACAGATGTTAAATTAGATTTATATAAAATTCAAGATTGTATTCAATTTGTATTGGAATATTTGGATACTAAATATCAAAAAAATTCTTTAAATAATGCTCATATTGGGATTACATTTTTTAGTTCTTTTGAATATTATAAAAATATAGATGATTTAGATTTAGATATATTTATCAAGAATTTGAAATATACATTGGATACAAGTTTTATTGATACTTTAAGAAATACAACTATTACAATAGCATTTTGTGTAATTGGAAGTGGGATAAATGGGATTTCTCCACGAGGAGAAATCCAAGAATTAAATAAAAAACTTTTATATACCTTTTGTGAAAAACTTAAGAATATTAACAATTATGACATAAATAGTATTTTAAATACCGTAAGTACAGTAAATACAAATAATATAAATAGTATAAATAGTACAAATGGTACAAATTATCCAAAAGATATTAAAGATATTACAGATAATTATAATAACAATTTAATACTTTTAAAAAATATAGACTTAAATAAATATATTTATAAAAAAGGTATTACAAAGGTTAATCGTACTAGTATTACAACTGATAGCATTACAACTGATTATAATTTAATAGGTATTGAAAATCCAAATGAAATATTCCAAGAACCTTATACTCCTCATGAACAAACAAAGATAATTGATGATGCTTATTATTTTATAGTATTTAATTCACATGATACTAATAATGATATTGAAAAACATTTTAGATTATTGGCTGATAATTGTTCAAGTAATATAAATACAGCAACAAGTATAATTTATATTAATAATACATTTTCTGGAACTAGTGTTATAGAAAAGAATATTAAAGCTAGTATTGAGATTATGAAGATTATTAAAGATTTTAAACTTAAAAAAGTTAGTATTACATTCTTTGATCCTCCGTCTTGTGATGAGGATATGTTGTTAAGTCCATCTGATGCATATAAAAAAGTATTTGATTCAGAAGTAGATTTTGCTTTATTAGAAATGCCTTTAGATAATGTAATTACATTAACTTATGTTGATATGATGCATACTGCTTCTAAATATGATCCAAGTAATATAGATACTACCCAAGTGCATAATGTATTTTGTAATACCATATTCTCTGCTAAATTGAAAAAGTTTCAAAAGATACATATTACACGTTTGGATAGAATTACTATTGGAACATCTTATAAAATATTCCCAAAATATCAAGATATATTACAAACAATGTCTTTTTATGATAATATAAAAATTAAAAATTCTAGTTATACAGATAATTATCCATTACCAGCTGAGTTAAGTACTATTATTAGAGATAAATCAAAACCAATATATTCATATAATTTTGCATATAAAAAAGATAATAGTACAAGCTATTCTGAAGTTAATTATATAGACAATACTGATACTTTAAAAAATTTTACAGAATTTCAATTATTAAAATATTTCTACGATACTAGAATTTATAATACAACCTTAAAAAGAATGGATGATTATATATCTGAAAATTTAACTATTATAAATTCATTATTAACAAATGATTATAATATTCTTTATACACCAGCTGATACAGTTATTCCTGGTACAGTTGATGTAGCTAATGAAATGGGTTTACAAAAATTACCTGATAAAACTTTATATGATTATAAACGAATTAAAGATTATGATACTAAAAATTTTGAATTCCAAACTAATACAGATTTAATTAATAAACAACCAGAAGATTGTGAAAATGCTAATTTTGTAATAGATTATACTTGTCCAAATTAAAAAAAGGAAAAATCATGAGATTAAGACAAAAAGCTTTAAAGAAAATAAATCGATATTTTCCTATTTTTAATTTAGAAAACTACAACGGTAATTTAAATAGTACTCAAAATACAGAATTAAAATTATGTTATGATAATAAAACTGGAAAATTTGTACTATTAACAGTACTTTATTTGAATACAAATAAAGAAACTTATCCTCCTAGGATATTCTTGAAATGGCCAGAATATCCACAAGGTGTTTCTGCTAATAATTGTCCCGTACTTGAAGAAATAAAAAACAAAAACACCAGCTCTGATAGTTCTACTAGAACACCTGGTATTTTGTATTGGTGTAAACTAATTGATTTAGCTTTAGAAGAATAAGAATAATAATAAAAATAAAAAGGAAAAATAGATGGCAGAACTTTCAGATATTAGATGTGTGCTCATCGATCCAAATAAAAGTACAGAAGTAGAAAGATTAATATACAGATACTATCCAATATTTTATTCTGGTTATGTAAATTCTAGTAATGAAGTTATTTTCCTAGCTTGGGATAATATTGATAAAAAAATAAAATTAGTTGAAAAATTAACTTTAGATATTATGTATTTTCCAGATATGGAAGCATCTAAAGTAGCTCAACCTTATCTTATTAAAAAAAGTCAATTAAATATTCCAACAGAATGGGGAGTAACTCCAGATTTAAGTGTTAATGGATATACTAAAAAAAGTTCATTATTATATACTGATTTTGATACAATTAAAAAAACATATCCAAAACCAATAGATTTTGATGCTGAGGAATCTTTTTATGGTGCTGGTCAAGGTGGTTTTACTAATGGATTAGAACCATTCGCATTTTATAATTATGCTTCATTTGATGTATTTAAAACTAAAAATGAATTTAATAAATATAAAATTTATATGAACTATGAAAAGAATTTAAATAGTACTAATTTAATTCATTATGAATGTACTTGTCCAACTGCTAAGAGTCCTATAATTATTAATTTATCAAGTGCGGATAGTATAACAGATAATACCGAACAAAATGCTAGAGCTTGTTTAAAAGCATTAGAGATTTGTAATAAAGGTACTTGTCATACTAATGAAACTATACCACAAGAAAAATTAGATTTAAGTATTAGAGAGTGCCACGATATTAATAGTTTAATGGAGCAAAATATAAAAATTCCTTGTGAAAGTACTTTAAGTGAAACTCCAGAGCATACTATAAAAGGAACTCCAGAAATAACAGTTGACCCAGTTCCAGAAAATACAAAAGATAACGCAGATGCTGAAAATACTATTAATATTCTTCCAGAAAATACTAAACCAGCAGTAAATGAAAATACTACTACAGGTGTTGCTGCTATTGAAAATGCTGTTAATTTTCTTAAGATTAACGAAAATTATGCTAGTATTACTAGTACAACAACTGAATGGTTAGATGAAAGTAATAATAAATATTTTAAAAGTGTAAGTGTTACTGCACCATTTAGTACTACTGGATTATGGTTTCAAAATATAGTTAAAAGAAATATCGTTGTTAATAAACAAGGTGGTTTTATAACATTTAAGCTTTTATGTCTTGAATCTTGGGACGCTATTGGTGTTGCTGGGTTAACAAGTATTGGTGAAAGTGTAAAAATACAACTTAACTCTGTGGTTTTATTTGATTTTAATAGAAATTTTGGAAGTAATTATACTTTAGATATTCAAAAAAACATAAGTATAAGTGATAAAAATATTAAATTTAGTTTTAAATCAAATGATGATTTTAGTTTATGGACAACAAACACTGGAAGACCAGCTATTGCTACAACTTGGTATTCTCAATCTTTTAATGTTAGAATAGATTATCCTCCTTACGCTTTTGATAATATTGAATTATTATTAGATGGTGCATTTGATGAAGGTTTTGATAATGAAAGTATTGGAATTAGTGATTTTCAGTTAACTCAAACGGAAGATACAAAAGATGAAATTCCAGAAGCAACAACAGAAGTGCCTAGTGAAGTAACTAATAGTGAACAACCAGAAATTACTAAACCAGGAAATGTTGAAGCTACTAGATTAGATATTCCAGAAAATACAAAACCTTTAATTCCAGCATCTAATATCACTTCACTTAAAAATGTAAGAAAATTATATTCAACAAAAGCTAATAATTATAGTTTAACTAAATGTGTTTATTTTGATAACTTTAATACATCGAGTACTTGGAAAAATGCAGCGGATAATTCTGTTTACGGTACTTATATGACTGTTACAACTCCAAACTACGGTAGACTATTGCAATTTTTAACACATAATTTATATAAAGATTATGCTATAAATAATAGTTGTTCATATGAAATAAGTATGGATATATTCTTTGTTGAATCTTGGGATAGTGAATCTTATATTATTAAAATTAATGGTACAAATGCAGTAGCATTAGCTAAACCACATCAAACTGGTATTTCTAATACAAGTGGAACTGCAGTTATTGGAGGCATTAATATACCGTGGACATTTGAATCTAGAGCTGATAATTTCAATTGGGTTTGTTCACCTGAATATGGTAATGGATTTAATTCTCTTAGTGGAAATGTTAAGTTTAAAATACCACAAAATTTTGGTACTAATATTAGATTAGGAGTTACTACAACTTTAGATCAGGTAATTTCAGATGAATGTGCTTGTTTAGGAAATATTTATATTTTTGAAACTCTTTCTGTATCTGAACCTAGTGTTCTTGATGATATTCAAACTACAAGTTCAGAATTATCATACTCAGGTAAACCAGAAGTAAGTATTGATAAAATTGATAAAATTACAATAAACGGTACCTCTGAAATAACAGTGGATGCAATTCCTGAGAACACTAAAAATTTAACTCCAGAAAATACGGTTGATTCTGTTCCAGAAAATACAAAAACATTTGATTGTAAAGATTATCAACATTGTGGTGAAGTTCTTAGTCCTGAGGTTATTGAAAAAACTATAGCCGAAATTCCAGAAGAAACACAATATAAAAATGAAACAACTGTTGATTCAGTTCCAGAAGCTACAACTCCAGGAACTTTAGAAGGAACTGTAGATAGTATTACTGAAAAAACAACAGATGCTGTTGCAGCTACTTATACACCTTATGTTCCACCAGTTACTATTACCTCATATGTTCCAGAAGATACAAAAACAATACAAATTTTGGCAAAATATATTGCTTACGATAATCTATCTCCAGCAAATCCATTTATTGCTACAGTTGAAGATGGATTGGGTAGGGTTCTCTTAGATGGAGGTTTTCCAAAGTGGTATAATGTAAATTGTAATACTGGATGGACTGGATACTCTCAAATGACTGCTTCTTATAAGTATTTATATGATGCATTAAATTATATTTCTAATCCAATTAAGGTATCTGCTGGAAATAAAAAAGTTTTAGTTATTGGTGATGCGGAAGAAGCTGAAAATTATAGTATAAAATCAACTTCTACTTCAAATGGTGGTTTTAAAACTTCTATTTTAAAAGTATGTGAACTGGCTGGATACCAACCTACATTCAAAACTAGATCAGATTATGGTGGAATTATAAATTGTACTTATAGTGAATTAGATCAATATGCTTGTGTTTTATTTTTTAGTACGGTTTATACTTCGGGAAAATTAATAAGTGATATAGGTATTCAATCTCTTATTTCGTATCGGGAAAATAATAATGGAATTTTTATTATTACTGATCACGGAGATAATATAGCTAATTTAGTTAATGCATCTACTACTGCTTATACTGGATTCTTCAGAACTGCAAATTATTTAGTAACCAACTTTGGGTGTTACTTTACTGGAAACTATGATAGATCCCCAGTTAATGTAGGTTTTTTAAGAAGTACATATGGTAATCATCCATTATGGACAAACCTTGCAGATTCTGAATATATTTCCGCTGGAGCTTCAGAAGCTAAAATAGTAATTCCTGATAGTACAACTTCAGAAACAACAAAAGATGCTGTTCCAGAAAATACTACTGCTGAAAAATTATCAGTACAATTAACATCATATGTTCCAGAAACAACAACTCCTTTAGTTCCAGAAAAAACAACGGACGCAGTTCCTGAGAAAACTACAAATGGTACTTTAGAAAATACAGTATACAATATGGATACAGTTAAGAAAAATGATACAAGTATTGAATTTACTGCTCCAAAAATAGATGAAAATACTATTGAAGCAAAACCAGAAGATACTATTCAATTATCTGATTGTGATGATATTGAAAAACAATGTGAATATACTATTGATGAAAACCCAGAAGATACAGTTTATGGAACTCCAGAAATTACTATTCCAGAAATTACTACAGATAAAGAACCGGAAAAAGTTTTAAAACCTTTTGTTCCAGAAGCTACTACTAATAAAATAGTTGAAAGTACTCTTGATGGGACACCAGAAAGTACAGTTCCACAAGTTCCAGAAGGAACAGTACAATATATTCCTGAGGGAACAGTTCCTTATAAAGCGGAAAGTACTGTAGATGTTCCACCAGTTCCAGATACTACTCAAATTAAAGTAAATGAATTTGCTAGTGGAAGTAATAATCAACTTGCTGGGGGATTTTTATGTAAGATCGAGGGATTAAGTAAAGTAGATGTATTTATGGATCCATATAGTATACCAGATAATTTTACTATTTATGGTATAAATGGTAGTTCAAGTACACAATTATATGATGCTACTTGGGGTGGAAGTACAAAAACAATTCCTTTAACTGTTTCTAGTTATACACATCTACAAGTAAAAGTTAATAAAAGTTCTTATCAATCTGGGACAGCTTTTAAATTTGTAATACAAGGTGATGCTACTTTAGTAAAACCTGGTGTAGGTTCTGAAACAACGACTCCAGTAGTTCCAGAGGTTTCACAAGCAGAAGTTCCAGAAGTATCTGTTCCTCTTGTTCCAGAAAGTACAGTAGATGAAATTCCAGAAGATACGGTAAACACACCAGTTGAAGTAACTGTTGATGAAATTCAAGAAGGAACTTTACCAGAAATTCCTGAAAGTACTACCCCAGCTCATATTCTAGAAATGGGATCTGAGGATTATGTTATTCACGCTCAAACTCCAGAGATTACAAATACATTTCCTTGTGATGATGATATGTGTGAAGAAACAATTAATGGTACTGATGAAAATACTATTAAAGAAACTCCTGAGATTACAACCTTAGCTATTCCGGAGAATACAATTTATGCAAGAAATGAAGAAATACAATTAGTAGAAGATACTAGAAATGAAATAATTGAAAGTAATAATGGTGTTGTAACTAATAGAACTTCTATTGAAAATACAACTGAAGTTGATAAAAGATATGCTGTGAAATACAAGGATACAAAAGGAAATGAAGATTATTATAATTCTTTAGTACCTTTACCAAGTAGTTATTATTACTTAGATGATACTAAATTAACTTTACAAGAAGTTTTAAATACTCCTTTTCTTAATGATAAGATTTGTATAGAAAACACAATAGGTGATAATTTTGAAATATCGACTGCTTCTCCAGAAAATACAAGAGATACTATAATTCAGCATGATGAATTAACAATACAAGAAGTACCAGAAGAAACAACAGATGCTGTTGCTGGAAGAATAATTACATTAGGAGTTCCAGAAAATACAAAATATGTTCCTTGTGAAAATCAAAGAATTTGTGAGGATACTATTCCAGAACAAGAAGAAGATACAGTTACAATAATTCCAAGTGAATCAACTCCAGAAATTCCAGAAAATACTATTCCAGGTACTCCTGCAGTTTTTGAACCTTATAAACCAGAAAGAACTAGTGATGCAGTTGTTCCTATATTTATTCCTGAGATTCCAGAGAATACAATTCCATATGTACCAGCAGTTTATATTCCAGCAGTAACTGAAAATACATTAGATCCAGTGCCAGAAATAACTCTTAATTCAACACCGGAAGATACTATTGATAAAGTACCTGCAGTATATATTCCATTAGTACCTGAAAGTACAGTTCCTTTAGCTCCCGAGATTACTACTGACTTAGTTCCTGCTGTTAATATAAGTGCTGTTCCTGAGAATACTACTCCACTGGTTCCAGAGGCTACAGTTCCTCTAGTTCCTGAGAGTACAGTTCCACAAATAGAATCAACAGTTGATGCAGTTCCCGCAAATACTACTCAAATTAATTTAAATCAAACTGTAAGTGGTAGTGATCAACAATTAGCTGGTGGTTTTATTTGTAAAGTTGCTGGTTTAAGTACTGTATCGGTTTATATGGAACCTTATGGAGTACCAGATCAATTTACAATTTATGGTGTAACTGCAAGTGGTGTTAGTACTATGTTATATAATCAAACTTGGGGTTCTGGTGTTACAAGAACTGTAAATTTTAACGTTTCTAGTTATGAAAGTTTACAAGTAAAAGTTAATAAAGATAGTTATATATCTGGAACTGCTTTTAATTTTAAAATAAGTGGTGATGCAACATTATTGGTAACGGCTTCTAGTTTAGAAAATACAACTTATACTCCAGAGGTTACAACCCCATTAGCTCCAGAGGTTACAACACCAATGGTTCCTGCTGTAACAATTTCAAGTTATGTTCCAGAAACTACAATTCCTGAGATTCCTGAGAATACTACTCCACTTGTTCCAGAAAGTACTGTTCCACAAGTTTCAGAGACAACTATTCCAGAAGTTCCAGAGTCTACATATGATGCAGTTCCAGAAGATACTACACCTTATGTTGCTGAGGTAATATTAATTCCAGGAACTAATGAAGTAACAACAGAAGCTGTTCTTGAAACCACTGTAGATGCTATTCCAGAAATAACAAGAGATGGAAGTAGTAGTGTAATTTTAGTTCCAGAGGTTCCAGAGAATACATTACCAGCAATTCCACCTAGAATTATAAGTGATTTAGTTCCTGAGAAAACAACGGATGAAGTTATTATAAGACCATTTAAATCTATTCCAGAATATACAATACCTGCTATAGACGAGCGAACTATTAATGAGATACCTGAGAATACTATTCCAGCTGTACCAAGTTATATAACAGCGAAAGTTCCAGAAAGTACTGTATCAAAAGTTCCTGAGAATACTACTAATCAACCAATAACTGATTACAAAACCCAAGAGAATACAACTTTTGCTGGTTCAAATACAACATATGATAATTTTACTTCATTTGTAGAAATGCAATTATTAGATAGTACTACTAAAGCTACTTGGATTATAAATAATACAGAAGCATATCAAACTACAAATAATAGTGGTATTGCAACATTATTATCTCCAAGAACATTTAAACCAAAATATATTAATATTTCATTTACTGTACCAAGTACAGCGGATAATGACTGGTTAGGTTTTGTATTTGGATTTAAAAATAGTACAACCCCTTTTTATACTTTATCTGTAGCAAGAAATGATAGTAGGGATATATCTACTGATTATGGATTATTATTAAAATTAATAAATCCAACATTAAAAACTAGTACAGATGTAAAAACTGATAATACTTATTATGGAAGGGTTATTGATAGTACAAACACAACTACTCTTACACTTATTTATAATAAAGATACTGATAAATATGATTTCTTATTTAATGGTCAAATTAAATATTCATTACCTGCTTCTTCATTTAATATAGATGGAATGATTGGACCATTTTCGTCATCTCAAGATAATGGTAGATTTAAAAATTTAGCTATAAACGAAAGTGATGAAACAACAACGTTTAATACACCAGAAATTAGCACAATTGCTGAAGTTCCAGAAAAAACAATTGATGAAATTCCAGAAATAGTTAATCCAATGGTTCCACCAAAGTATATTAGCTATCTAGTTCCTGAGGTTACAACAAATGCTAAACCGGAAAGTACATCTCCAAGAATTAATCCAACATTCTTAAAAGAGTATAAACCTGAGAGTACAAAAACATTTACTTGTCCATCTATTGAAAGAGTAGCTAATTTAGATAATACATTAGATGCCGTTTTAGATAATACTAAACATTTAAATTTTATTGAATTAAAACAACCAGTTGGTTTTGATAACAAATTAATTGTTGAACTTCATACAATTTATGATAGTATGTTATATTTTGATAGAGATGATAAAATAAATTTATCTTTTTATTATTATAGTCATAATTATAATACTATAAATATAAAACCAACCAATACAAGTAATTTAATTATTACTCCAATGGATGAGATTTTAGTTTATGAATTTAAATTACCAAATGATAATGAAATGAGTAGTACTCCAAAGATTGGTGTATACGCTAGTATAACTAAAAATAGAGAATACGATTGGCAACCTTATAAAGAATTATTAACTGTTTATGATAAACAAGAAATTTATATTCCGTGGAAATTACAAGGAAATGAATATAATGTTTATTATCCATCTAGTAGTTATAGTACAAGTATGGTAGATAGTTCGATAGTTGAAGATAGTTTCAATCCTTTTGAATTATTAGTTGAAAAAGATGTTGTTAATATACTGGACAAGTATAATAATAATTTGATAAGTGATATAACTAATGCATTTAATATTATATTTGAAACTGAAATTCCAAGTGAGATGTTGAATTACTTATTTGATTTATTTATGAATAATCCAGGAAGTTTAGATACTATTTTAGAAACCGTTCAAGTTGTTGGTTTATCAGTAAACTTCGTATTAAAAACAGATTACAGTACTATTGATAAAAGTTTCTTTAATGTTGATAAAACTCGTGAGGTAATGGTAGCACTTGCTTCTAATTCAGCTTTTGATACGGATAATAATAATAGAAATAAATTTATAAAACAACCAAAACAATATATGCTTGATGTTTTATTAAATGAAAATGTTAGAACGGATTTAATGTTACAAGAAAGAATTGATATACCATATTCTGATTATGTATTAGCAAGATTTAATATCTTTGGACATGTTCAAATATTAGTTGATAATGTTAATACTTTTTTAGGAAAGAATTATATTAAAGCTGAGTTGTATACAAAAGATGGTAAAAAATATGGTGATGGTAATACTTATAGATTCTTTAATGGTAATATTCAAATGTTAGATTCTTTTAAATTTGTAGATATTCCTTTCATTCAAGAAAATTATAATATTTATAAATTAATTAGACCAGAATACTCTAGAAGTAAAATATTACCAGTACAAAAATTATTAAATAAAGAAATAAATCAAATTATTGAACCAAAATATAGTTTCTTAAATGTATCTACTAATAATAATAGAAGATTATCATTTGAATTAACTAGATTTATGAATACAATGCCTTATGCATATAAATTAGTTTATAAATCTCCTCGAGTTAATTTACAACAAAATAATCTTATGTCTAACCATATAAGTTTAACATATGATAATCCATTTTATAGTGAGTTTTATGAATTGGCTGGTACTTCAAATACTGGTAATAATATTTCTGGAAATCAAAAATTATACACTGATATAGTTTATGGTCAAGTTCCTTTTGGTTTCATTGAAACAATTTTATATCATGAACCATTTAAACATCAAATAGAAATTCCAGATATTTATGATTATATTAAATTCTTATTCGAGAAAATAATACAATATAAACCAAGTGCTGAAATTTTAAAAGAGATTTATACTGATACTATTAATGAATTAAAAACAAATAATACAAATGGTAGTAATTTTAATTTATTTACAGAATGTCAAAAATATATCTTGAATTATTTAGAAAGATATAATTTTATTCTTTTAGATAATATTAATGAAGGTATTATAACTGTAAATAATTTTTATTCAATGTTAGTACAAAAACTAAAAACATATAAAGATTATAGTATTGAAATGTTTAATAGTGATATTAATGTAATAAACTATTGGACAAGAGATAAAGCAAGACAAGAACATAATAATTACAAAAAACTGGTAACCAATATTACACTTGATATTAATAGTATTAATATTGACGCATGTTTAGAATATTTAGATACAAATAAATTAAATACTAATACTGTGGTTAATATACCTATGGATAATGTTATTACTACTAAAGATAATACAATAGTAGGATACTTTATTTTATACTTGTATTATTATTTTCCAAATAATCCAATCGGATTCAAATATAGAAGAATTCCAACACTTATACAAGAAAGTGGAAATATCCACAAAATAGCAAATGACTTTACAACTAATTTAACAGAGTTTAAAGTTATATAAAAAAGGAGTAGTATAATAAAATATACTACTCCTAATATTTTAAAAAGGAAAAACAATGTCGTTAAATACAACACATACTAATAATTTTTTAATTGACCCAAATTCAGAATTAACTGTTAATACATTTAATAACATATTTCAGGTTAATAAAATTTTCGGAAATAATGATGACTTATTATTAATGGGACAATTAGAAAGTTCTTATATTACAAATTTTCCAAATGCAAAAAATGTTAATGATAAAAATTTTGAAGATGTTTATGTAGTTTATACTTTATTTATGAATAATAAATATATTCAATTAATAAATAAAGATAGCAAGGAAGAGGAAGATATAAAATTCTATATTTTTAATACTCCTATTATTAAACATAGAGCCAAAAGTACCTTTATTAAACAAATATTAAAACTTGATTATAAAGCTACCTTATATTTTGAAGTATTTCAAGGGAATACTAGTATTCATTTTGGTAGTGTACAAAATCTTGTATTTGATTTAAGTAGAATATTTTTACAAAATTTACAAAACAGTTTAGCGAATACTTTAGATGTAACTTTTGGTAAAGAAAATAAATTATTAAGAAGTAATAGAGTTCATCCAAATGAAAATAATGTAATTTATTTAAATGATAGCAATAATGATTATTTGGATATACAATTTACTAATAAGTACGTTAATATGTATGATATAAATATATTTTATATAAGTCCATATATAGACATGTCTCATTTTAATGGTAATTATTTTAAAAAGAATATGAATATATTAAAATCAAATACTAATACCCAAAGCGAATATTCTAGAACTAATCATATATTTTTAGATCATGAAGTATTTATAAATAAAAAAATCAATATTCCTAGCACAAATCAAAATATAAATATGGGATATTTTTATAGTAGGATATATTATAAGAAAAGTTTATTACAGAATGAAATAGTTGAAACTAAATTAACTAATAAATTATTCTGCAATGGTTTAGGTGGTATTTTAATAACTTATACTGATGTATCTGGAGTTCAAGAATATTTTAAATACTTCAATTTTTTAAATAATGATTTAGATACTCCATCATTTTTAGTACAAATATATAAAGGGGAAATTGTATGACAATAAGTTTATCAGAACAATTTAACACACTTGATACAATAGTTAAAAATTTAGACAATCAAGAGCAATCAGATACCCTTGTATCTATAATATATCCAAAATTAGTAGAATTAAATTATATTATTAAAGATGAAATACATACAAATATTTTAAATAAAATAATTAGTAATAATAAAACTACTATACAAAACATTTTGGATACTATTATTTTTACTCCAGATGATT
>JACCDQ010934309.1_pt1 | contig 14109 bp, 10 predicted proteins | sample 7446031 | NCBI WGS metagenome assembly JACCDQ01 (sample SAMN15323442, study PRJNA562643) | freshwater metagenome | isolation source: river surface water | place: USA:Blue River Watershed | collected 2017-08-17 | reverse complement strand
GTAAGGGGAGTTTGGAAACAATTCTACAACGTTATCGATAACAGTTTGTAAGAATTCAAATGTTTTTTCATTTCCGGCGCAGAAAACATCGTCGAAAACACCCCAACCTTTGGCTACTTCAAACGGTTTTATTGTGTTGTTGAGGTTGCCTGTGTTGTCTGCGGAAGCCGAAATAAATCCACCGTTGCAACTCAATTCTGGATATGCGGTTAAAGCGGCAAGTGCGTGCCCCGGCATTTCAATTTCGGGGATGAGGGTGATGCCTAATTGTTTGGCTTTATTAACGATATTTTTAATATTGTTTCTGGTGAGGAAGCCACCATATAGTGTTGAGTCGTAAGTTTGATTTCTATAGGGTCCAACCTGGCTGCCGTTTCGGTATGCTGCGATGGTTTGGAGTTTGGGGTATTGTGGAATTTCCAATCGCCAGCCTTGATCATCCGATAAATGGAGGTGCAGTACATTGAATTTGTACATGGCCATCATGTCTAAGTATTGGAAAATATGTTCTTGTCTAAAGAAATGCCGCGAAATATCCAGGTGCATGCCTCTATAAGCATATTCTGGGTAATCGCGCAGTGAGAAGCAGTTTAATGGGTAAGAAGTTTGATCGGGAAACAAGCTAGGAGCGATATCTGTATAATAGTAAATCCACTGCTGCATGTTGCCAATGATATTGAATATTGCTGGGATACCGCCAAGTTTGATGGTGATATTTTTGGCAGATACGTTCATGGTATAGCCTTGTTCTTCCACTGTTGGTAGGGCGATATTATTCGGATCTCGCAAGGGATTTAGCAGTAGAATTTGAATTTTAGCTTTTTTTATGTTGTTGGTTGGAACAATATTGATTCCCTTTGGGGAGGTGTAGCTGATGAATTCGTCGAGGGCATTGGTGAGTTGCTGCAAAGCCTCAGGTGCTAAATTGGAAAGATGTGGGTCTGCATAGTAATATAAAGTGGTGGATGGATTGAAAATGCCTTTTTCTTGGAAATAGATACGCGGTTTGGGTATTTGAATAGAAATGGGGGAATTGTAAACAAATGGATTGAGACCTGCTAAATTTTGGGGATGGTTTTCTTGCCCCGATACAGTTTGTGTAGAAATCGCCGTTGATAAGATTATTAGGGCGATATTTTTTATGAATTTGGGGTTGAAAATGGATCTCATGGTAGGTGAAATACTGGGCTTGAATGAATTTCGTTAATAACTCTGCTAAGTTACTTCGAAGCGATTAGGTTTCAAAAAATTGTTAAATATTTGAAAATCATATTATATTGCGCGGATGCAAGATAGAAATGCATTACATCATGTGCTCCCAATCGGATCGAGAGATTGGATTTTGATGAATTCAATTTATTGGGGTGTATTCGTTGTTTATTTGTTTTTGGGAGGGAGGTTGGAAGAGAAAAACCGCCGATTTATGGGTAAAGTACTCGGATATATCGCCTGGGGTAATTTTGTTACATCGCAATTTTATGCAATGGTTCAAGGTGTTTGGGATTTACAAATTAGTTTGCCTTTGCATTTGTGTTCTTTGTCTCAATTGTTGATTGGCTATATGATGATCACTGAGAAGCAATGGGCATATGAATTTGCTGTTTATTGGGGTGCAGGAGCGGTTCATGCATTTATTACACCTGAGATTACAACTGGGTCGAGTTTGTATCACCACATTGATTATGCAATTTCTCATGGTGTGATAATTTTGGGAAGCGTTTATGCTTCGTTGCGTATGGGGTTTGTGCCAAGGAAATATTCTTGGCTTAAAGTTTTTGGTTATACGCAATTGGCGATTCCAATAATAGGTGGGATTGACTGGTTGTTGGGTGCTAATTACATGTATTTGGCTCAGAAGCCATCGGCAGATAATCCAATGATTATTGGCGATTGGCCTTATTACATTGTGAGTTTGGAACTAGTTGTTTTGGTTCACTTTTACTTGTTTTACCAAATACATAAGGGTTTGACGAACTGGCCAAAAATTCGATTGGTGGCGCCAGAAAATTAAAATTAACCTGTTGTTTAATGATGGATTTGGGTTAATTACTTATTATGCTTTTTGTTGTTGCCCTTTGTCGATATTGGATTGTAATAATGACAACAAAACAATGATTGTATATGGCATTGCCGACAAAAGGAACCAAAGCACATTTGAGTAAATTTCATACATAAACTGGCTATCGAATTTGATTCTGAAGAGTGCAGTAGCTAGCGTTACAATATCTGCGATGACAGTGATAACTAGGAGCAGGGTTTGAAATTGTTTTAACTGAGTAATTCTTAGCGCAACGACATTCATTGAAAACATAAACCAAATCATGGCTTCTCTTGCGAGAATTCTTAACCATATGTTATCGAAAGGTGGTTTGTACGGAGTTGTCATACTACCTGTAACGATGTAATTGTTACTGAGATAGTACAACGTGGTTGAAATGATATACAATAAAACCCCTATTGGGATTGCGAGGTAGATGGGGAATTTCCTGTGTTTTTTAGATAGAAGATCCATATTGCGAAAAGAACTGCATACATTGAAAATTGGAAAATATCGTGATGGAAAACATGGAACCAATCGGGAAGTTTTTTAGCAATTTGAAATAATGCAGATATTCTTAAGCTATTAAGTGTATAGAGAATGATAATTCCAGCAAGGCTGTACACAATTTTGGTGATTAGTTTTCTACCTGGAATCGCAAAGATAAATGCAATTAACAGGTAATAAAGGGATTTCCCGTTGCAAACATGACCAATTAATAATGAAGCACGTTCATCTCTCATGATAAATTTGCCCAGGTTGGGATAAATAAGGGGTTCAGGCGTTTTCCCTGTTGTAAGTCCTATAATTCTTCGAGAGGTGTGGAGTAGGTTCTCAGATAGAAAGTTGTCTAATGAGGTCCAATAATAAAAAAAAGGCCACATTGCTATAGATAGCAATGTGGCTATTAGGAAGTGCTTTTGTGACTTTGAAATTTCAAGCGATTGAAATCGCTTTGACATTTTTTCAAAACCAATCACACAATTACTTGCTTGATTTGTTTCTCAATCTGTAAACGCCGTAAGCTACTGCTGAACCAACAACGGTGAAGATACCACCGTCAACTGGAACTTGAATATCTGGATCATCAGGAACACCCTGAGCCATCAAAGTTGTAGTGCAAAGTACTGCAGCAAGAGTAAAGATGAATTTTAAAGTGTTATTCATAGTTGTAATATTAATTGCGAATTTAATGTTTAATATGGTGAATTTCAATAGGATTTACGAATTATTTTTGGATTTGTATCAATTTTGATGTTTGACCTGACGCTGTTTTGATATTGATGATCAAAAGACCACTGATATTCGAGTTGTTTAAGTTGATTTCGAGCATTTTGGTTGGGTTGTTAACTGTTTCGTTCTGAATAGCTTTGCCTTCCATTGTGTTGATTGAATAACTTAAGATTGGTTCGTTGGAAACAATGTTGAACTGCCCGGTTGTAGATGGATTTGGGTAGATGATTGTTTGATTGTTGATAGCCACGTTTTTGGTTCCGGCTACCCTACCTGTGAATTGAATATCAAATCTGTCTGTTTTGAAAACATCACTATCTTTTTTGCTGAATCTATAGACAAAACCTGGGGTAATTGTATTGATAGATCCATTTTCTTTGTCGATTAATTGGATGTCATACAAAGAAGTCTCTGCATTAGGTGCACTGAATGCCAATTTGTAATTTCCATTCTCGGTTGTTTTATAACGAGTTGGAATAACAACTGATTTGCCTGGTTCAGCGAGTTTTCCACGGCGGTCAATGGCGCACCATGTGCCGTTGTTGGTTAATGAACCTAAGCCCAGATACCCTGCATAGAATTTTTGGATATCGAAGAAGTCGAAGTCGTTAGTGATATCTGCATCCATGTTGTCAAATTGAACAACAAAATTGTCAGATTCAGAACTGGTGTCATTATCATAAAACAAATCAACGCTCAATTCATTGTTGTTTTTATTTGTTGTGTCAGTTTCTTTGAAATTGCTGGTAGTTGAAGGTCTTGTGGTGATTTTCATCGCTTCAGTGAAAGTTACACTCACATTATTGCTTTTTGCGATGGTGAATACCGCAGCTCCTGCAGTTAAAATTTTGGCTTTACCGGAAGCATTGTTCTTGAAGTTATTGGTTCCAGATAGTGCTGCTGATGAAGAAGTTGAATCATATATGTTATATGTTTTGGCTACCGCGTCATAGAATAGGAATCTATTATGGATACTTCCACTATTTGTGGCGAAGAATTCATGTAAATTAACGTCTGCAGGATAAGGATTTCCGATCAAATTATAACCGGCAAAGGTTCCTGTTGATTTTGTTAAGCCTGAAATTACTTTGTTTCCAGTATGTAATTGGCCTTTAAAATCAATTGTGTTCGCATTGGCTGTGATTGTGGTGTCGCCTAAACCTGTGCTGTATGTTCCTCGATAGAACAATAACAATCCTTGTCCGTTAGCAATATTGGTAGCTGTAGCACCTGATTGATAACCGCTCCAAGCGCCTGTAGTTTCATTCCAACGGAATGCAGAAGTTTTACAATAGCTACAACCCGTTTCGAAAGAATCTTTGTTGCCGTTTGCAGCAGTTCCTGTTACGGTAATGTCGTCGGCAAATTGACTCAAGTTCACGCCATTTTTCAATGGGATTCCATAAGCTCTGTATGATCGTTTTGGGTTGCAATAAATCTCGAAGAAATTATCTGCTGTTAATGAATATGTGGTTGGTAAAGTAGCCAATTGCCCTCTGTTGGTGCCGTCGTTTCTAAATCTCAAGAACGGTTCCCATGCGTTCCAATCGGCAGCGGAAGATGACGCAGGTCCACCTGTAGAGGAAATGGTGGTGTTGTTTAAAAGCGTTAATGTATTATAAAGATCTAATTTTCTGCTAAGTGTAAGCGTAGAACTTGTATTCGTAAGTCCAACTACCAAAGGTGTTTTTGTTCCAATGGTTAACGAGCCAGCTGTACCAGATAAGGTTTGATTTTTACCATCGAAATATAAAATGCGATTTCCTGTACTGCCGTGTTCAAAAGATAGTAAACCTCCTAAACACGAAATATTTGAAGATACGTTGTGCTGTCCTGAACCGGAGAATTTCAATGTTCCACTTCCTGATGTCATAACCAATCTGCCATTGATATCTGCCGTATTATTAGTGGGCACAATGATATCCAAAACTGCTCCACCTGATTTTCGCATGGTAGAGGTAGAGTCGTGGATGAAATCATTTCCAGTAATAGAGGTAGCATTTCCAACTGTCCAAGCTGCATTGTTGGTTGTGCATTTGAAATCAACGTGGTTGTAAGGAAGGATTTTGAATTGACCAATGGTCTCCGTTACCCCTGAAATGTCTATGGTAGTTCTGGAAGTTTGGGAAGCTGAACCCAAATCAACCAATAATACATCTGTAGTGGCAGGTGTTGTTCTGATTGGTGCCCAGTTGGCTGCTCTGCCATAAGTTGAGTCTATGCCTGATGTTCCAACCCAAGTATAAACACCAGCATTTACTACGGTAACTGTTACACTTAATGTTATACTCGTTACACCTGTAGCGCAATCACCCACACCAATATATATTTGGTTGGTAAAAGTTCCGGAAGTACCACTTTTGTTTCTAATGTATATGGTGAATGAGTCTTGTTTTCCGACAACTTTGTCGTAACAAAAAGTTTTCCATGCATTTGAATTTGTTGATCCGAATTGCATTTGCCAAATGGACGAAGTATTCGATGCACTCATGAACATTCTGGTGCTACTTCCAAAGCCACTTAGATATAGTTTTACTGGTTTAACATAAGCTAAGTTTGAATCGGCAGCATTTGAAGTCCAGGAAGCAGCCCAGGTGCTGGAGGATCCATTGGTGGTTGCACCTGCGATTGAAACTCCCGTAATAGTTTGTGCAATTGAAGTTTTTACGTTCAACGCTAAGAGTAAAAAAGTTGCAATGAATAGTTTTTTCATTTGTGTCGTCCTGTTTTCAATTATTGTGCCATAAATTCTGTTACAAAATTCTTATAGTGCAACATGGATTTATCGATATTCAAAAATAACTCAATAATTCGTATCGGGGTATGTTCAATTTCCATAAATATCTAATATTCCCTAACAATTCAACTTGGGAAATTCTAATATTTGTAGATTAGTGGCTAAATATGTTGTGTAATTCCATCAAAGCAGTGATTTTGACCTTTGTCAATTTTGTTCTATTGAATCATTTTGTTTCTGGTCAAATTTTGGGTTGCATTGATCCAAGTGCATCCAATTATAATGATAAAGCAACCGTAAATGATGGAAGCTGTTTGTATAGTTCGCAGCAGATAAATCCTCTAATTTCTATACCATTAGCCAATAATGCCGATTTCTTGTTGGAAATGTCTGGATTGGAAAAAAATGATAGCTTATGGTATACCCATAATGATAATACATCGAATGCATTTTATGAAATTCACAGGGTTGGTGATTCTATTTTTCAAAAGCGTTCCATTGTTGTTAAGGGTTTGAATGTTGTTGATTGGGAAGAAATGGCAGCAGACTCACTGTATTTTTATTTGGGTGATTTTGGCAATAATGTTAATGGAGTTAGAAAAGATTTGAAAATTGTTAAGGTAAAAAAATCGTTCCATAACAACTTGTTAGATGATTCATTGGAATGGGTTGAAAATATCCATTTTAGTTATTCTGATCAGATTGATTTTACACCCTTGTCTACCAATAAAACAGATTTTGATTGCGAAGCAATGATTGTCTTGGGCGATTCCATATTTTTATTTACTAAACAGTGGCAGTCGTTAAATACCCGAATTTATCGACTTGCCAAAACTGGGGATAATCAAGTTGCTGAAAAAATAACCGAAATCCCCATCAATGGGTTGGTTACTGGCGCCAAATTATCGCCCGATAAAAAGAAATTGGCTTTGGTTGGATACAGCAATTTGCTACAACCATTTGTGTGTTGTGTGTATGGATTTCAAAAGAATGACTATCAGCTTGGTTGCATTCGCAAGCTGAATTTGAATATACCATTTTATCAAATGGAAGGAATTTGTTGGGAAAATGATTCAATTGTTTCTGTGGTGAATGAAAAATTTGTTAATGCCTTTGTGCAAACAAATCCTACAATACAGCAATACAATCTGGGATTTTGTTGGGAAAAATTGTACAGTAACCAATTGGGAGTTGGTAAATTTGAAGAGATGAATTTAAAGTTGCGTGTTTTACCCAATCCGATTCGGCAGAATGAGACTTTGAAATTAATCTTGGAAGGAGCCAATAGGTGTTTGTCTATACGAGAGGAGATTTATGTTTCCAATATGAAGGGGCAGAAGTTGATGACTATTCAAATGACGTCTGATTATATTGAGTTAAATCATTTGGTTCCAGGCGAATATTTTATTGGTAGTCAAAAGGTTGGATTTGTGACCATTTCTGTGATATGATTCAAAATCGCTATTCACAGTTGAATTTTTATCGCCGTTATTTGTCGTTCACGTAAATAATTACTTCACGTTTTGCTTGTCTGCTCTGGGCTTCAACTTGGCTGGAACTAATGCCTTTGGATTTAGAGGTTAAACCAATATTGGTGTTGTTGATGTCGCCATCTAAGTTTACGCCAATATTTTGGTTGTCCATAAAGAATCTTACAGTGGTTCTTCTGTTTTGTGCGTGCTGGTAATCATCACAAAGTACCATTTTCTTTCCTCCGTTTCGTACTTGGATTTCATAAGGTTTGTAATTTTCGTACCAACTTTTTCTAACAAATCCTTTGTCGTCTCGTAACACGATCATTTTTCGAGTTTTCCCATCAATAAAATCGGTGTAATGGGCGATGTTTTCACCTTCGCAAACACAGCCATTAAGGATTTCAGTTTCGCCATAACCTTTGGCTTTCAAACGTGAGGGTTCGATTTTCCAAGTGCGGATGAGATAATTTACAGCACTATCCGCTCTTCTTTGTGCGAGGTTAACGTTGTAAGCGTATGTGTTTCTGCAGTCGGTATGTGATCCGATTTCAAGTTTGAGGTCAGGAAATTTTTGCAACACGTTAATTGCAAATGAATCTAATACCCTAGCGGCATCTGGACGAATTCTAGCTCTGTCCAAATCGTAAAATATTGGTAATGCCCAAGTTTGGTCAATAATATCTTCAATTGACGTGAATTCATTAATTTCTTCAATCGAATGGGGTTTATCTGGTTTCTTTTCAACTGTACCGACATAGTGTAGGTCTGTAGGAGGTGCACCAGATGTGGCTAGCTTGTTTTGTAACAAATCCAATATTGTAGTATCTGGTGGGATAGAATCTTTCGGTATCGCCGTTTGGATTGTTATATTTTTGTTGACTTTTAGATTTTCAGTAAGGTCTTCTAATTTCTTCAACGATTCTGGAGTAATAACAGAATCAATAAAGATGTGAATTTCCTTTAGCTTGGGTTTTAGTGTGTCGTGAATAGGTTTTAATTCTTCCGGACAACCCAAATTGAATAGGGGGCCTTTAACAAATTTACATGAATCTTTATAGTCGGGTATACCGTCTTTATCAACGTCTGGGCAACCATATAGGGCTACTTCACCAGGTATGTCTGGGCAGGAATCTCGCGTATCAACAACGCCGTCTTTGTCTTTGTCTAAGTCAATTTCTTTGTATACAATTTCTCGATAAACCTTTTCTCTTGGCAAGGGGTCTTTCCACCAGTTGCCATCGCATGAATCATAAACCAATCTATCGCCCCAGCGGTAATGGATACCCAACGATAATCGCTGGGTAAATGACCAACCAACTTCAATTCCCAAATTTAATCTGGGGTTGGTGTACCACATTCCCATTTCTTTTCTTAAGCCTCTATATTTTGAATTGTCTGGAGATAAGAAAATACCAACCAACGGACCATCCCAAATTAATCCTGTGCCTGCATAAAATCCCCAACGGTATTTGCAGTCTAATACTACGTTCACACCAGCGATGTCGCGGCGATAATTCAAGGTATATCCATCTTGAAAAATGTTTTCGTAATAGTAAGGGTAGGGGTAAACGTTGTTGTTGAAGTCTAACCCATAGTATAAACCAAATCTTCGGTAAATATCACACAAGGATATTTTTGCTCTGTAAGCATCATAGCCGTATATCGTTTTTAAAAGATAACCGCCATATACTTGCCAGTATTGTCCTTGTGCTTTTTGTGGAAATAAGCTCATCAAAGAAAAAAAGATCACGGCCCATATACCCGACTTCTTTTTTAGCGGGGCGAAAAGCGATTGTGATATTTTTTTTTGCTGTGTCATTTGGCTTTGATGACGTGTATTTTTTGATTGCACATTAAAATGCAAACCTTCTCCGAATTTCAAATTTACTTCAATATGTACTATAGAAAATGAATGATTACTCTTGAAATATGCACAATTATGATAAAATGAGGTTTTTGTAGTCAATTAGGTACAAAAATGAGGTGTTTTACATTCTATTATGAAGGTGATTGAATGGTAGAAATGGCAAAAATTGGGCAAAATTTGCCGTAATAAAGTAAAACTTATTGGCTGTTTGGTTATGTAGGTAGTTTGGTAGTTGGGTTTTGGGAAAGCGTTGCAATGAAAAAATATTGAAAAAGGATTTGTAAGATTGATGGAATTGCTTATTTTTGCAGCCCGTTTCGGAAGAAAAGTTGATTCTTCAACCATTAAACTGAAACAAGGATGGTATCGTAGCTCAGTTGGTAGAGCAAAGGACTGAAAATCCTTGTGTCGACGGTTCGATTCCGCCCGATACCACAGAAAAACCCCTTGAATTTCAAGGGGTTTTTTGTTTTTGTGCTATACTTGCTGTGTTCAATAACAAAAATGGTGAAATTCAGATATCTACATCGTTTAAATGTAAATCGAATGATAGCGGTTGTTTTAACAATCCTTTCATTTAATCTACTGCATAGCCAAAGTAAACCCAGTCACTATCGGGGATTATGTATCGCCCAAGATAATTCCTTGTGGATTAGCGGTACAAAGGGTGTTGTTTTGAAGAAAAATCAAATACATCAGGATCAGTTTGATACGTTAAAAACGGGGTTTCCAAGAAAGGATTTTCGGGATATATGGGCGATGGATCAAAAAGTGGCGGTAGCCATGAGTATTAGTGATAGTGCAGTAATCATCAAAACTACCAACGGGGGAGAGTCTTGGCAATTGGTTTATGCCAACAATGAGAAAGGAATATTTTTGGATGTAATCGAAATTGATCCTTGTACTGGAATAGGGTTGGTATTGGGCGACCCAATGATTGATGTTAATGGGAGGCGATATTTTAAAGGATTGTTTACAAATGATTACGGTTCTACTTGGATGGATATTCTCAATGGAAGTTGGAATGTGCCCACAGATACTATTGAGTCTATTTTTGCTGCGAGTGGCAAATCATTGCGGCTGTTAAATACACAAATTTATCGCCAGAAAAATAAATATGACGTACAATTTGTATTTGGAGGTGGAGGAAATGAACCAAATATGCACATGATTGATTTAAGTTTTTCGGGCGATAAGCAAGATAGCGAACGTTGGAATGTTGTGGAAGTTGAAACCGAGCCTTTCCATTTGAAAGGTGGTGACGGTTGGGGATGTTATAGTATGGAAATAGGAATCACAGGTCCAGGTGTGGCAGTTGGTGGAAATTATGGGAAAGTTGGCTTTACAGGCGATTCTTCAGGTGCTGTTGCATCATTTTCAAAAGGTATTTTTAAGAAGTGGCAACCTAGTATATTGCCGCCTAGTGGGTATCGCAGTGGTGTATGTTTGTCGGGTGATGTTCCTACTGATACAATTTGGCGCTGTTTTTTTGAAGGAATATCAGCCAATGAGAAACCAATAAATATGGTGTTTGGTAGTGATTTTAAGATTTCTACATTAAAGAAAACATTGAAATATATGGCCATTTGTACAGGAACCAATGGTACAGATATCTCTTTTGATGGGGGTAAAAAATGGTTTCCTTTAGAGATAGGGAAAGGATATAATTCTTGCGAATTTTATCAGGGTGGGGTTGTTTTTGTTGGTAATAGGGGTGCGGTGGAAATAGTTGATTTTAAATCGTTGGGGAAACGTTTTCAACGGGTTATTTCTGGAGTGAATTAAGGAATTACAAAAATCTATATTTTGATCATGTAATTTAAGATCAATGCGGGATTGAGGGTGGAAAAAGCGGTGCCGCTTCCGGTGTTGCTTATTGTGCCACTTGCTGTTACCGTATGACTATGTGCGTCACTGGAAGTGCTAATGCCAGATTGACTTTGGCTATGGGTATTAGAAGAAGTTCTCCAATAAAAATTATTGTCGTTATCTGTATTTGCACTTGTTCCATATCGCGCATTACCTCCAACGCCACCACTAAAATTTTCAGCAAAATAGGCATCGTAGTAAGTATGGCTATGTGCATCGCTTGAAGTGCTAACACTGATTCCTGTAAAGGTGTGGTTGTGGCTTGGGATATTGGTTAATCCCAAAGAAATGGTCTGGTTGCCTCCTGTAGCGCCTAATGTATTGGAAGCTGTTAGGCCACCTGTAGTGTTTAGTCTAGAAGCAGCAATTCCTCCCATGTCGTCTTTGCCAAAAATTGTTCTTCCCCTTAAGTCAGGTAAATTGAAGGTTGTACTTCCATTTCCGGAGCCATAAGTTGTTCCGATGGCAGCGAATAAAGTTGCATATGTACTTCTACTCACAGCGGAGCCATCGCAAAATATCCAACCGGTAGGTGCAGTAGAACCGGCATAAGCCATAACGGTACCTGCAGGTACACCCCCTGTTCCACCGGATGTTAAATTGATCCAACTACTGCCTGTGTAATAATAAAAACCGCTAACTCCATCTGTTTGATAGATGAGCAAACCGGTAGCAGGGTTTGAAATAGCAGATTTCTGAGCGGATGTCATTCTCGGCGTTAACAGACCCTTGCTAGTGCTATTAACGTCTAATTGAGAACTGTTATCTGGCGATGTAGTGCCGATTCCTACTTGAGAATATATAGCATTGATTAGCCATAGATTGAGAATCAGAAACAATGTCTTTTTAACTGGTGAAAAAATGAATGTACTCATTTCAAACTGTAGATTAATTCTTTATAGAATAAGTTGTAAAATTAATACAGAATCTACTGTTTCAAAGAATGCTTAGTAAATGGTAGAAGAGAAAATGGGTACTTTACAATTAAAAGTGGCGATATTATTTGTCGAACTTGTAAGAATAACTAAATACGGGCATTGGAAAACTCGTTTTAAAGTTGTTGGCAGAAATGATCCAAACGCCAAAGTCATAGGTTGCTTTTTTGTTATTAAACAAGCGCAAGCACGGACCGCCAAAGAAAACCTTTGATTTGCTTAAATACCAAAATTCGCCCATGATGGAAATGTTTTTAGAGAGTCTTTTGTTGCCGCAAATACTGAATGCTGGAGAATAATCTGTAACGCGTTTTTTGATGTTTGGATCGTCTATCCAAGCATGGAAAATGGTGTCGTAATGTTGGATATATTTCATTCTTGAATTAGAAAAAAATCCACCTGCCGCTGTGATATTTCCTTCTGCATTGCCGTGTGTAAAACATGCGAAGCCTGTACCAAGACGTGTAGATGGACTTGCATAAGACAAAGAACCATATTGACCACCGAGTGCAAAAGTGTTTTTCTTATTGATGGGGAAGGAGTATTTGGCTGTTCCAAGAATGGGTAAACCAGCAATGGTGGTTGAGAATCCTACAGATAAATTTTTGGTAACGCCATATTGGATTTGCATGGTTAAGAAGTAAATCGATTGAATATAAAGCTCTCCTTTGTTCATGGGTAAGGCGGTGGGTGTGTAAAAATATCGAGACGGGTGGGGATTGGGATAGAAGAATTCACCGTCTTTGATTTGAGTGCTGGGTGCAGGTTCGATGGATTTAATCATGTAAGATGGAACTACAACTGTTCTGCCATCTTGGAGTAAAATGGTGGTTTCTTTTGGATTGATGGCTTGAATTCGTCCAATAATTTCATCCCCGTTAGTGGTTTTAAATAACTTAAGCACTGAATCGGGTTGGATGGAGTCTGAAAAGTTTAAATTGGTGAGCGAAATAGAACTTGTAATTGGTTCATCGCCCGAAAAATTGAACAATGGTGTTTTTTTGGGGATTGCGCTTACTGCATTAGTTGCGGTAATTAGCACGATGGTTATTAGCCATTTATATGCAACATGGTGCAATGGAAGATTTGAAGGCATTAGGTATTTCATAGAAATTTTATTTATCCAATGATAATATCACTTGGTGTGAATTAATCATGACGATTATCAGTTTTGCATTTTTTGCAAAAACTTGTGATTTTGCCGTGAATTTTCACCAAATTTATAGCGTGAAAAAGCAAAATCTTCAATTATGGGTGTTTCTCATAGTGTTTTGGGTACAAGGATTGAAAGGGCAGGTAAATACGGTAGAATCGGAATCGAAAAATTCCAGTTTTCATGATTCATTGATTTTACGGCGAATTTATGATGAGGCATTACTGCGGGGGCATTCTTATGCCAGGCTTGGGGAACTTTGCAAAGGAGTTGGTGCGCGTTTGAGCGGTAGCGATCAAGCGGAAAGAGGTGTGAATTGGGCAGTGGGGATGTTGAAATCGTATCAATTTGATTCTGTTTTTCTGCAACCTGTTTTGGTGCCGAGATGGGAAAGAGGCGAAAATGATGCGGTAAAATTGGAATCGCCCTATTTGATGAAATTGTTGAAGGATCGGGAAGCAATGGCTGAGGCAAATGTCAAAATCAACCAAGCAGCGTTTCCTCATTCCCCGAATCCGATAATGGAATGTGAGGCGTTTTTGGAGCAAAACTTAAAGCCAACGAAACAAATTGATTTGCCAGCTAGCGCTTTGGGAGGTTCTGTTGGTGGCACACTTACGGCAGAATTGATTGTTGTGAAAACAAGGAAACAATTGGATTCGTTGGGTAAATTGGGATTGATGAAAGGGAAAATTGTGTTGTTGGCGGTGCCCATGGACGAGGCGATTTTAAATACTTTTCAGGCGTATGGCGGATGTGTTAATCAGCGGGTTAATGGAGCCAATTGGTGTTCTCCCTATGG
>JACCDQ011019126.1_pt1 | contig 14110 bp, 12 predicted proteins | sample 7446031 | NCBI WGS metagenome assembly JACCDQ01 (sample SAMN15323442, study PRJNA562643) | freshwater metagenome | isolation source: river surface water | place: USA:Blue River Watershed | collected 2017-08-17 | reverse complement strand
TCGTCACCATCCGAATAGGCGGGAAAGTACCCGTAGACAACCGCTGCCTCAAGCAGGGCGTTGGTCTGGATACGGTCTAGCCATTCTCGGAGCTTCGGTCTACCTTCGGTTTCGACCAGCTCTTCATAACTCGCGCCACTTTCTCCGCGTCCGGGCTTCAGGCCCCACTGGCCCATAAACGTGGCCCGCTCATCAAGGAACCCAGCGTAATCACGCAGGGCAATTCCCTTAACCACTCGAGTTCCCCAGAACGGGGGTTCAGGAATTTGGTTATCGCTAGCCACATCGCTTCGCTTTGGGAGCTCATCCACTGGGGTGCGTTCCAGAAGGTTTCCTCTTGGTGTCACACGCGGTTTTAGCGCTGGCAGTGACGCTGAAGTGTCACCATTTTTGATTCGCATGATGGTGTCCATCAACCGCAAACCCTCAAAGGCGTCACGGGCGTAGCGAACGACGCCTGGGTACTTCTCTGCGAGGTCCTGCTCTACGAAACTTCGGGTGAGGGCTGCCCCGCCCAAAATAACCGGCCACCGGCCGGCCAGGCCTCGTTGGGTGAGTTCCTCGAGATTTTCCTTCATGATCTGAGTGGACTTCACCAGCAATCCCGACATGCCGATTACATCGACATTATTGTCCTCAGATGCCTTGATGATCTCGCTTATGGTCTGCTTGATTCCAAGGTTAACCGTGTCAAAACCGTTGTTACTCAGGATGATGTCGACGAGGTTCTTGCCAATGTCGTGGACATCTCCACGAACAGTTGCGAGAAGGATCTTTCCCTTGCCGCCCGAGTCCGTTTTCTCCATGTGGGGCTCGAGATGCGCCACGGCACCCTTCATGGCTTCGGCGGATTGGAGGACGAATGGCAGCTGCATTTCACCTCGGCCAAAGAGTTCTCCAACCACCTGCATCCCCTTCAAGAGGTGGTCGTTGATGATGGTTAGCGCCGGCATGCCGATCTCCAAGGCCTCGTCGAGGTCGGCGTCGAAGCCCTTGCGCTCTCCATCAATGATGCGTCGTTCGAGTCGTTCGGTCAGAGGAAGCGCCGCCAATTCTGAGGCTCGAGTGGCTTTTGCGCTCACACTGTCTACTCCGGAGAACACTTCGAGATAGCGGGTTAGCGGGTCAAACGTTACGTTCCCATCGGAGTCGTACTTGCGTCTGTCGTGAATCAAGTCCATGGCGGCATCGAGTTGCTGCTGAGGGATTTGACTCAGCGGCATAATGCGCGCCGCGTGGACGATGGCGCTGGTCAGGCCTGCCTTCACGCATTCACTTAAGAAAACTGAGTTCAAAACGTGACGAGCAGCCGGGGAAAGCCCAAAAGAGATGTTAGAAATTCCGAGCGTGCTCTTCGTGGCCGGGAAAGCTTCGTGAAGCATGCGGATCGCTTCAATGGTCTCGATTCCATCGCGCCGTGTTTCGTCCTGGCCCGTAGCAATCGGGAAAGTTAGACAATCCACAGTGATGTCTTCTTCGCGCATTCCCCAATTGCCGGTTAGGTCCTCAATAAGCCGTTTTGCGATGGCGAACTTGCTCTGAGCAGTTCTAGCCTGACCCTCTTCGTCAATCGTGAGGGCAACTACTGCCGCTCCATGCTCTCTAACGATCGGCATGATGCGCTGGAATCTTGAATTGGGTCCGTCGCCGTCTTCGTAGTTGACGGAGTTAATCATGGCTCGACCGCCGAGACACTCTAGTCCTGCTTCCAGGACTGCGGGCTCGGTCGAATCTAGGACTAGGGGAAGCGTTGTGGCTGTGGCGAGGCGTGACACCAGTTCCCGCATATCAGCAGCACCGTCACGTCCGACATAATCAACGCACACGTCCAGCGCGTGCGCTCCCTCGCGGGTCTGTGACTTAGCAATTTCGAGACATTCGTCCCAGTTCTCCGAGAGCATGGCATCTCGGAAGGCCTTTGACCCATTGGCGTTCGTGCGCTCGCCAATTGATAAGTAGGTGACCGTCTGTTCGAATGGCTGATGCTGGTAGAGACTGCTCAGACCGGGGTCGAACTCGAACGCGGGTCGATTCGGCTGCGCTGAGGTCAGACTCTTAGCCAGAGCTGCGATGTGTTCAGGAGTGGTGCCACAGCACCCTCCAACGAGTCCGGCACCGTATTCTCGCACGAACTGAGTTTGACTGCTGGCTAACTCATTTGGAGTGAGATTGTAGACCGCGCCTTTAGGGCCAATCTCAGGAAGACCAGCGTTTGGCATCACACTGAGCGGCAGCTTAGTGAACTTCGATAAGTACCGCAGGTGCTCAGACATCTCCAGCGGCCCGGTTGCGCAATTTAGCCCAATCGCATCAATTCCTAAGGCCTCGAGGCTGGTAAGAGCCGCACCTATTTCTGATCCGAGAAGCATCGTTCCCGTGGTCTCGATTGTCACCGAGACGATTATCGGAATCGCTCTTGCCAAATCAGCTGCGGCCCGCTTTGACCCAACGATGGCTGCTTTTGCCTGCAGAAGATCCTGACTGGTTTCAATCAGGAGTGCATCCGCTCCCCCAACTATCAAGCCTCTTGCCTGGAGTTGGTAGTTGTCTCTGAGATTGCGGTAAGTTGTGTGCCCCAAACTGGGCAGTTTGGTGCCTGGTCCCATCGAGCCGAGCACCCAGCGAGGTTTTTCGTTGCCGTAACTATCGGCTACTTCCCTAGCGATGCGCGCTCCTGCTTCGCTTAGTTCTTCAATCTGGTCTTCGATGCCGTATTCGGCCAGGTTTGCCCAGTTTGAGCCAAATGTATTCGTCTCGACAGCTTCGGAACCAGCATCGAAGTACTTAGCGTGGATTGCTGAAATCAGATCCGGGCGGGTGCGGTTTAGCACCTCGTTGCATCCCTCGTGTCCCTCGAAATCAGCAAGGCTTGGCCTAGCTTCTTGAATCATGGTCCCCATGGCGCCATCGGCTATTACAACGCGAGTGGATATGGCGTCGATAAGGGCTTGGGAGCGGGGGCTGAACATAGATTTCAAGTCTAACCGAGGCAATAAACTTGGAGGATGTCTCCCTCCGTTAGTCACCGAACATCACCTCTTAATCAGGATGATTTGAGGTCTGTGGCGGACATAGTCCGAACCAGATCAGTACTCGGCGAGAAGACTTTGTCGTATGAATTCTTCCCACCACGCGCGACCGCAGATGCGGATGCACAGCTTTGGGAGGCATTCACCTCGCTGGTGAATGCAGGGGTCGATTTCGTATCTGTGACCTACGGTGCTGGCGGATCAAACCGAGAGAAGTCTTTTTCCGTTCTCGAAACAATGTCAAAGCGGGTCCTAACCGTGGGACACCTGACGGCTGTTGGAAGTAGCGCGGTTGAGGCAAATGCAATCCTCGAGAGATTTCGAGAAGCTGGCGTTTCATCGGTGTTGGCACTCCGCGGCGACAATCCAAAAGATGATCCAGATGCTCTTGCAAAAGGTGAAATCAAGCGGGCTATTGAACTGGTCGATCTAGCGCGGGCCGCGGGGCTGGAAGTCGGAGTTGCTGCCTTTCCCGAAGGGCACCCTGAGGCCCCGAATCTTGACCACGATGCCCGAGTGCTCTCTCTCAAGCAGCAATCGGGTGCGACTTTTGCCCTCACTCAGCTTTTCTTTGGCGTCGAGCACTATTTGCGGTTAGTCGAGGACTCGCAGAAAGTGGGCGTTAGTATCCCCATCATTCCGGGTGTAATGCCTATTGCCAATGCGAAACAAGTCCTTAGGATGGCCGAAATGTCGGGAGCTAAGATTCCTAGTCTCCTGGTGGAGCGACTCGTTTCGGCGACTGAAGCCGATGCTCGCAAAATCGGCATGGAATACACGGTGCAAACCAGTTCGGAGCTGCTCAATTCGGGCGCCCCGGGCCTGCACATTTACACCCTCAATCAGTCTGGCGCAGCCTTGGAGATCGCTTCGAGTGTAGGTCTACTCGCCTAGTCTGTAGGAATGAACCAAACGGAAACAAGCATGTCCGAATCCGAACTGCCCGACTGGGCTAGCCGTTTAGTCGTATTCGATACTGAGACAACTGGATTAGATTTAGGAACCGCCAGAATTGTGACGGCTTGCGTTGCCGAAATCGATGCGTCTGGAACATTGGTTGGAGAAGCTAGGGAGTGGCTAATCAACCCTGGAGTCGAGATACCCGAAGCCGCTTCCAACGTGCACGGAGTCACCACCGCGTTAGCCATTGAAAACGGGGCGAGTCCCACCACCGCGCTTGAAGAGCTAATCGCCTTGCTCCGAGGCTACCTTGATCAGGGCATCGCAGTCGTCGCCTATAACGCCCCATATGACTTCACAATCCTGCACAACGACGCAATTCGCAATGGTGTTCAGCCGCTTCAAGCTCCCTCACCTGTCTTGGACCCGTTGGTCATCGATAAGTTTGTGGACAGATACCGCAAGGGAAAGCGGAATCTATCCGCAACTGCGGAGTATTACGGCGTTGCTCTCTCTAACGCACACAATGCGACTGCTGACGCAGTTGCAGCTGGTCTCGTAATGCAGGCCATCGCCCGAAGGTATGCCAAGGCGCTGCCCAACAGCCTGGCGGAACTTCACGGTTCACAGATCGCTTGGAGCCAGGAACAAGCCTTGAGCTTTGCAGATTGGAAACGCCGCAGTGGTGAGCCAAACTACGAGCCCCAGCTGGGTTGGCCGACCAAGAAATAGAAAAACCCGCACTAGGTGCGGGTTTTTCTGTTAAAACAAACTTTAGGCACCGAAGCCCTTGTATCGAGCGTTGAAGCGCTCCACCCGACCGGCGCTGTCCATGATGCGCTGCTTTCCGGTGTAGAAAGGGTGCGACGCACTGGAAATTTCGACGTCGAGCACTGGATAGGTGTTTCCGTCTTCCCACTCGATGGTCTTGTTGCTGGTGACGGTCGATCGAGTCAAAAATGCGACACCCGATGCCAGGTCGCGGAAGACTATTGGCTGGTAGTTTGGGTGAATTTCGGCCTTCATGTCGAACTCTCTTATTGCTGGAAAATAGGATTGCGTGCCTCTGGCACTAAGGGGAAACTATACCAGACGAGCTATTGGAAAGCCAATACCTAGCGCGCCTTTGCGGTAAATCTTCCGGCCTCGTTGTGCACCTCGATGCTCAACCCGTACGCCTCTGAGATCTTCTCTGAGGTGATGGTTGAGTCTATGGGTCCGGCGGCGAAAACTGAACCTTCAGTCAAGAGGAGCGCGTGGGTGAAACCTCTTGGGATTTCTTCCAGGTGGTGAGTGACCATAACCATGGCAGGTGCCGATGGTGACTTGGCGTATTCCCCCAGAAGTTGCAGTGTTTCCTCACGCGCCGCGAGATCAAGACTTGCCACAGGTTCGTCCAACAACAAGAGTTCGGGATCTGCCATAACCGCTCTGGCAATCTGCGCGCGCTTCTTCTCGCCATCGCTGAGGGTCCCGTATGCCCGGTCCGCGAAATCCCCCAGACTCCACTCATTCAGCACGCGGCGAGCTCTGCGCTCGTCTATGTCCTCGTAAAGCTCGTTCCAGCGACCGGTAATTCCATAACTTGCCGTCATGACTACGTCGAGGACTCTCTCCGAGTTTGGAATATGAGCTGCGAGGGCCGAAGACGCGAAGCCAATTCTGGTCCGAAGTTCGAAAACGTTGATCTCCCCGAGCGTTTCCCCCAAAATACGCGCTTCACCAGTGCTCGGGTGAATTTGCGCGGCTGCCGTCCGAAGCATCGTGGTTTTTCCGGCGCCATTCGGGCCTATGACGACCCAACGCTCAGTCGAATCCACGCTCCAGTCGACGCTTTTGAGAACGGCTTTCCCATCGCGGGAAATGGTCACATCTTTCAGGCGAATCACTTCTGACATGAGCAAAAGCCTATGTGTTACAAGTCGTTCTACGACGCAAGTGGTCAGGAATTGGCGATTGCGTTTCGGTAAACGGCAAGTGTTTGCTCTGCGATGCTGTCCCAACTGAAGTGTCGTTCGACTCGTGCACGCCCCGCAGCGCCGAAAGCGACTAGGTCTGTGTTTGACAGTGCGAGATTCAGCGCGTCAGATAAATCAGAAACGAAGCGCTGCTCATCAAGAGGCTGCCCGCTTCCATCCTGCAACTGCTGAATTGGCACCAAGAGTCCGGTTTCGCCGTGCACAACAACTTCTGGAATCCCTCCGGTGGCGGTTGCAACGACCGGTGTTCCACAGGCCATAGCCTCTAGGTTCACTATTCCGAGTGGTTCATAAATGGATGGGCACGCAAAAACTGTCGCCGCAGAAAGAACCGCGATCAGCTCGTCTCGCGATAGATGCTTCTCAACCCAGATGACGTTTGAGCGAAGCTCACGAAGTTCCGAAACAAGTTGACTAACCTGGGACAGGATCTCGGGGGTATCTGGAGCGCCAGCGCAAAGAACCAGCTGTACGTCAGAGGGTAGTTCCTTGGCGGCCTTCAATAAGTATGGGAGACCCTTCTGCTGAGTGATTCGTCCAACAAAAACCACGCTTCGTTGATCTGGGTTCATTCCTAAACCGCGAACTAAGTCCGGTTGTGAAGCTTCTTTGAAAACATCCAAGTCGATGCCATTATGAACCACGGACACCTTGGCTGGATCAATCTGCGGGTAAGCGCGCAATATGTCTTCGCGCATGCCGGCTGAAACTGCGATTATGCCGGTGGCTGCTTCATAAGCGGTTTTCTCCACCCAACTGGAAAGTCGATAGCCTCCGCCGAGTTGCTCTTCTTTCCAGGGTCGCAGGGGCTCTAGCGAGTGTGCGGTAATCAGGTGCGGAATTCCGTGCAGAGTGCTAGCAACCTGTCCTGCAAAGTTCGCGTACCAAGTGTGGCTATGCACTAGGTCAGCTCCGGCGATGTCGGAAATCATTGCCAAATCTGTGGCCATGGTCTGAAGCGCCGCGTTGGCGTTGTCAAACTCCGGTGCGTGGCGATAAGCCTTAGTGCCACTTTCACTTCTAGCTTCACCGAAGGCTCGAACCTGAACATCAATTTGTTTGCGTAACACTCGAACGAGTTCAGCCACATGCACGCCGGCTCCCCCGTAGATGAATGGCGGGTATTCTTTGGTGATCAGGTCGATTCTCATAGCGCAATGTTATTGGTCTGTAATGCAGAGGCGATAACATTCGCTCATGAGTGCACCACGTATCTTCGGAATGGTTTTGGCTGGCGGCGAGGGAAAGCGGCTGATGCCGCTTACCGCGGAGAGGGCTAAGCCCGCGGTTCCTTTTGGGGGCAGTTATCGCCTTATCGACTTCGCACTCTCTAATCTGATCAACTCTGGTCTTCGTCGTATCGTCGTGCTAACCCAGTACAAGTCCCATTCCTTAGATCGCCACATCTCAATGCTTTGGAGGATGTCTCCCCTGCTTGGTTCTTACGTAGCCTCAGTTCCCGCCCAGCAGAGGCTCGGAAAGCGCTGGTTCTCCGGAAGTGCTGATGCGATCCTGCAGAGCATGAATCTTCTCAGCGACGAGGAACCTGACATCGTTGTCGTTGTCGGAGCTGACCACATTTATCGAATGGACTTCGAGCAAATGATTGAGGCTCACATCCAATCGGGTCGCGGGGTTACCGTTGCTGCAATCCGTCAACCAATCAGCCTCGCAAATCAGTTCGGGGTTATCGAGATTGACGAGAAGGACCCTACTCGGATCAGCGCTTTCCGCGAAAAGCCGAAGGATCCCAAGGGGCTTCCAGATGCGCCCGACCAGGTCCTCGCTTCGATGGGAAACTACGTATTCAGTGCTAAAGCGCTCATCGAAGCCATTGAGTTCGATGGCGAATTGGAAACATCAAACCACGACATGGGTGGAGACATTGTGCCCTACATGGTGAGCCGTCAGGACGCCGGGGTTTATGACTTTACATTCAACGAAATTCCCGGCTCCACTGAGAGAGACCATGCCTATTGGCGTGATGTCGGAACCATAGACAGCTACTACGAATCGCACATGGACTTGATCTCCGTGATGCCAATTTTCAACTTGTACAACTCAGAGTGGCCGATTCATACGCAACAGGTTAATCTTCCACCCGCAAAATTCGTACACGATTCCGAGGGCAATCAAGGACGCACAAACGATTCCATAGTGTCGCTAGGTGTAGTGGTGACCGGAGGCATAGTAGAGCGAAGCGTGCTCTCCCCCAAGGTGCGGGTGCACTCTCGCGCATTGGTGACGGATTCGATCATCCTGGACGATGTCGTAGTTGGTCGAGATGCCACGGTTCGAAAGGCAATCATCGATAAGAACGTGGTGGTGAGTGATGGCGCAGCCATCGGCGTTGACAAAGAACGGGATCTCGCTCGAGGTTTCACCGTGACTGACTCTGGGATCACGGTTGTTCCGAAGGGTGTTATTGTTCACCCGTGAACGCCAGTGCCACTCGATTCCTAGTCGTCTTTGATGTCGACTCCACCCTCATCCAAGATGAAGTAATCGAGCTTCTCGCAGATGTCGCTGGTAAGCGCTCGGAGGTTGCAGAAGTCACCGAAAGGGCAATGTCTGGAGAGCTCGACTTCGCTTCGAGCCTGGCGGAGAGGGTCGCAACGCTAGTGGGTTTACCCGAACGAGTGATTGCGGAAACAGTGGCCCGAGTGAGACCAACTCCCGGTTTGTCAGACATCATCGATGCGGTGCACTCGCGGGGAGGCAAGGTCGCGGCAGTTAGCGGTGGCTTTAGCCAAATACTTGAGCCACTGGCAGCTGATTGGGGTCTGGATTTCTGGCGGGCAAACCTTCTTGAAATCGAAGGCGGCGTGCTAACTGGTCGCGTTTCTGGCGAGATTGTTGATCGTCGAGTAAAGGCTGAGATGTTGGAGACCTGGGCGTCAACCTGCAATCTCAGTTTGGCCCAAACCCTCGCGGTAGGCGATGGCGCCAATGATTTGGATATGTTGGCGTTGGCAGGCCTAGGTGTTGCGTTCAATGCAAAACCGGTTGTTCGCGCGTCGACACCTCTGAGCGTTGAGCGAAACCTAGGTGAACTTATCTGTCTGTTGCCTTAGGTTCAGAACTGCCCGCAGGCGCAACCTCAGCCGAAGCTGTTTCTTACGCTCCCGTGCTGTGCAGCCCGCCGTCGACGTGAATCATTTCTCCAGTGGTGGCTGGGAACCAGTCCGAAAGTAGTGCGATGATGCCCCGGGCTGCGGCCTCAGTGTCCGTCAGGTCCCAACCAAGAGGTGCTCGGTCGGTCCACAGTTCCTCCATAGTGGCAAAACCAGGGATTCCCTTGGCAGCCGTTGTACGGAGTGGTCCAGCTGAAATGAGATTGACTCTGATGCCGTCCTTGCCGAGGTAGCGCGCCAGATAACGACTGGTGGCCTCGAAAGCTGCCTTGGCAACACCCATCCAGTCATAAACCGGCCATGACACAGTGGCGTCGAATGTGAGACCAACCACCGATGATGGGTTCTTGAGGACGTTCTTTGCTGCCACGGTGATCGACTTGAGCGAGTAGGCCGAGACGTGTACCGCTGTTGAGACGTCCTCCCAGGGGGTTTCTAGGAACACGCCACCAAGAGCGGTCTGGGGCGCAAAGGCGATTGCGTGAACAATTCCATCCAATGCTGGAAAGTGTTCCTTGACGCGAGATTCGAGAGCAGCCAAATCATCGGAGTTAGTTGCGTCAAGTTCGATGACCGCGCAGGGTTTCGGCAGTCGTTCTGCGATCTTCGTTGTGATGGGAAGCATGCGTCCGAACGAACTCAGGATGATCTCTGCGCCCTCCTCTTGAGCGAGTCGAGCAACCGAGAAGGCGATCGATGCCTCTGTCAGTACTCCTGTAATCAGAATCTTCTTACCCTCGAGAATTCCCATCGCTACCCTTCTTTTCTTTAGCTTCTGCCAAGTTTATTGTTTTAGGTGGTTAGTGACCCATGCCGAGGCCACCGTCAACGGGGATTACTGCCCCGGAAATGTAGGCCGCGTCGTCAGAAGCCAACCAGGTCACGACCTTTGCAACTTCGGTTGGCGTGGCAAATCGACCCGCTGGAATTTTCGCCTTGAACGCTGTGAGGTGTTCTTCTGGAAGGCTCGCGGTCATGTCGGTGTCGATAAAACCAGGCGCGACTACGTTGGCGGTAATACCGCGTCCACCTAGCTCTCTAGTCACGGAACGAGCCATACCGACCAGAGCCGCTTTGGCGGCCGAATAGTTGACCTGGCCTGCGTTACCCAATAGTCCAACGACGCTGCCAATGAAGATTACTCGTCCAAAACGCGCCTTGATCATGCCCTTAGTTGCGCGTCGCAATACCCTGAACGAGCCGGAGAGATTTGTGTTGATTACTTCGTCGAATTCTTCGTCAGTCATCCGCATCAGCAGGGTGTCACGGGTGATGCCTGCATTGGCTACGAGAACTTCGACGGGACCAAGCTTCTCTTCAATTTCGGCAAATGCTCTATCGAGCGAGTCGCCATCGGTTACATCCGCAACCACGCTTAGGCAGCCCTCTGGACCACTGCCGGACCGCACCGTCACTGCGACGCGATGACCAGCGGCGATGAATTCTTCGGCTATGGCGCGACCGATGCCACGATTTCCTCCGGTTACTAGAACTGTCCTGGCAATCGACATTTTTACCCACCCTTTGGAAAAAAACTGTGTTTGGAAGAGCTTTGCTGTTCCACTTGTTTGAAACATGGCAAGTCTAGTCCTAGCCTTGTTTTGTAGGCGGAACGGAGACAGCCAGCTTGGCAAAAGTAGCTCAGAGTGTCACTTCTCTCGAGGAGTCCCCCGAGGTGGAACGCCGCCGCCGCTTTATCAAATACACCGCGGCGATGATCATCAGGTTCGTCTGTGTCATTCTTGCGGTCACTGTCCAGGGATGGATGATGTGGGTCTTTGCGGCGGGCGCAATTTTCCTTCCTTATTTTGCGGTGGTCATAGCGAATGCTCAAGGGAGTACCTCACCAGGAAGAAACAAAGCTCAGCCACTAGCCCCGACCCTAAAAATAGACGCCTCAGAATTCACGAGCGCGACTTCGCAGGCCGATCGATGACTAAGTGTTCGAGAGTGGGATGTGCCGCGCCCGCGGTGATTTTGCTCGATTGGCGCAATGCAAAACTCCACGCCCCTGATCGCGCAAAGACTTGGGGGTCGTGTCAAGTACACGTTGAGTTTTTTCGTCAATATTTGCAATCTCGAAGTCTTTACCTCGGCGAACGAACCGTTTCGTCCTAGCACAGTGACCAATGAGAAAAGTTGTTGCACCTAGGAACCCGTTCCTGCGCTGGGCCGGGTGGTTTGCCCTCGCATTGGTATTCGCTATTGCTTGCTGGAACCTGTCGCAGTGGCAATTTGCGAGGAGGAACGCAGCGCTAGAAGTTATTAGTCGGATAGATCGCAGTTACAGTGCTCCTGTTGCAACGCTCGAGGAACTAGTCCCGAATCAATCTGGCTTCAGCTTGAGTAACGAATATCGATTGGTGTCAGTAACTGGTCAATATGAGCCTGAGAAGTTTTTACTAGTTCGTAATCGGCCTCGAAATGGAGTTGCGGGCTTCGAGCAATTGGTGCCGCTTCGGCTTGAATCCGGACTCTATGTGTTCGTAAATCGAGGGTGGCTACCAACAGGCAACGCTCAGGACTTCCCTGACAGCAATCCCCTACCTGAAGAGAACAATTTAGTGACGGTCACTGCGCGATTGCGTCACAGTGAGGGCTCGGACGGAAGAGACGCGCCAAAGGGACAAATAGCCCGTGCCACAATTCCCGAGGCTTTCAATCGGATTGGCGTTAGTTCTGACGAAGGGTACTCGGGCGTTTACCTAATTCTCGAAACTGAATCGCCAAGCTACGAAACGCCTAAGCTGCTTGGAAAACCGACTGTTTCGGAGGGCAACCATCTGAGTTACGCCTTTCAATGGGTACTTTTCGCCCTGATGGCGTTCGGGGTTCTCATTTGGGCGGTCAAGCAAGAACGACTTCAGCAGCGCCTGGTAGAAAACCCGCACTTAGCAATGAAACCAAAGAGGCGACGTCTTGGTCAGGATGACCAGGACTACGAAGACGCTAGCTGAGCGAGATCAGTTCAGCGTATTCATCACTCCATAGGTCTTCGTCACCATCTGGCAGAATGAGCACACGCTCCGGATTGAGTGCCTGGACGGCACCTACGTCGTGGGAAACCAGCACAACTGCTCCCGAGAAGCTTGCTAAGGCTCGCAGAATTTCCTCTCGACTCGCTGGGTCGAGGTTGTTTGTGGGCTCATCCAGCAGCAGTACGTTGGCACTCGAAGAAACGAGTGATGCCAGTGCGAGCCGAGTCTTTTCGCCGCCGGAAAGCACTCCAGCCGGTTTGTCAACATCATCGCCGCTGAAAAGGAATGAACCCAGTACCTTCCGGGCGTCGACATCGGTCAGTTCGGGGGCGTTTGCCTGCATATTTTGGAGAACCGTCTTGCCTACATCTAGCGTTTCGTGCTCCTGCGCAAAGTAACCGATTTTCAGTCCATGCCCCGGTTCGATTTGCCCTGTGTCGGGCTTATCGAGACCCGCCAGCATTCTCAAAAGGGTGGTTTTACCGGCTCCATTTAGACCAATGATGACCACCTTTGAGCCCCTGTCGATAGCGAGATCTACAGCCGTGAAGATCTCGAGGGAACCGTAAGACTTGCTTAGGTTCGATGCCATCAAGGGGGTCTTACCGCATGGAGCTGGATCCGGAAACTTGATGCGAGCAACGCGATCTGTCTCGCGCACTGCCTCAAGTCCACTCAAGAGCTTCTCCGCACGTCTAGCCATCTGATGCGCTGCCGCTGCCTTGGTAGCCTTAGCTCCGAACTTCGCTGCCTGCAACTGCAGTGTGGCGGCCTTCTTTTCAGCGTTTGAACGCTCTCGCTTCCGCCTCTCCTCGTCTGCCTCCCTCTGCTTCTGATAAGCGCGCCAGCCCATGTTGTAAATGTCAATTACTTGCCTCATGGCATCGAGGTAAAAAACTCGGTTAACGGTTTGTTCGACGAGTTCAACATCGTGGCTAATGACGATCAGACCGCCACCGTAGTTTTTGAGAAACTCGCGAAGCCAGACCACCGAGTCAGCGTCTAGGTGGTTTGTGGGCTCGTCGAGCAGCATGATTTCCGCTGAGCTGAAGAGAATCCGGGCCAACTCAATTCGCCGACGTTGTCCACCGGAAAGGGTCTTCAAGGGCTGGTTCAGAATGTGCTCTTTGATTCCTAGATTTGACGCAATCGAAGCCGCCTCCGCCTCAGCGGCGTAGCCACCCGCGGCATGGAATTCTGCTTCGGCATTGGAATATTTACGTATCGCCGTGTCATACGTGGCCTGATCGACCGAGCCCATGTCTTCGGAAGCACGATTCATGCGTTCTAGGATGTCCCCCAAACCGCGTGCGTTCAGAATGCGAGTGCGCGCACTCTCTTCTGGGTCACCGGATCGGGGGTCCTGGGGTAGATAACCAATCTCGGCGAAGCGTTCCACTGTTCCCGAGGTTGGTGAACCGTCACCCGCAAGTACCTTTGTCAACGTGGTCTTGCCAGCCCCGTTTCGTCCAACTAAGCCAACTTTGTCACCTCGATCAACCCGAAATGTCACCTGTGACATAAGGGTGCGAGCACCTATGGTGATCTCTAGATCACGCACCGAAATCATCAGGAATCTCCAAGAACCGCACACCCGTGAGTGGGTGCACCCAAAGCGCCTAGTCTACAATCGAACGTAAATAGTCTGATTGGAGCCGAATGTCCTTGACCCTTGCCCTCAAGCCAACACTTATCGACCAGGTAGTGCCAAAGTCCCTGTCGACCGACATCGCGCTAGTTGTTGGAGGCGCTGCACTAACCGCAGTTGCCGCTCAAATGAGCATCCCAACCCAGCCAGTGCCATTCACCTTCCAGACCCTGTCTGTACTCTTGGTCGGAACGGTACTAGGTTCTCTGCGTGGCGCGCTGTCGATGGTTGTTTACCTCTTGGCAGGACTCGCACTGCCCGTATTTGCTGATGGCGCGAGCGGCTTCACTGCTCTCTTCGGCGCTACTGGCGGATACCTCTTCGGATTCGTTTTGGCAGCAGCTGCTGTCGGTTTCCTTGGCGAAAGTCTTCTCAGCAAGAATGTTTTTGGGATGTTTGCGAGCTTCGTCGTAGGAAGCGCCATTATCTATGGGCTAGGGGT
>JACCDQ010245895.1_pt1 | contig 14110 bp, 17 predicted proteins | sample 7446031 | NCBI WGS metagenome assembly JACCDQ01 (sample SAMN15323442, study PRJNA562643) | freshwater metagenome | isolation source: river surface water | place: USA:Blue River Watershed | collected 2017-08-17 | reverse complement strand
GAGAATGATGCAATAGAACTATTCGAACCAGCGTAACCTGGAGTCATAAATGATGTATTGCTGGCACCGCCTGCGCCAACCGTGACGGTGTAACTTGTCGATGATGTTAGAGCCTGCGCTGTTGCTGTCCTGAAACCACCAGCACCACCTCCGCCTGCAAGTCCATTTCCCCCACCTGCGCCACCTGCGACTACCAAGTAGTCACAAGTAAGGTTGGTTGCAGGAACAAAAGCACCAGTTGATAGGAATGTGTGATACCAGTAAGTGCCATCGGTAGTGATGTTTCCACCAGTAGCCTTAGGAGCGATAGAAGGTGTAGTACCTACTGCTGCTAGACCGTAGAGTGAGAAGGTGCTGTACTTAAGGATTAAACTTGAGTTTGCTGGGTAAAAAGTAATTTGGTTGATTGCATTTGTGCTGCTGTATAGACCAGCCGCTATCCACGACCAACCAGCCGTTGCGTTGTTTTCGGCAACGCCATCTCCGCTTACAGATTTATATGTACTCCCAGTATAATTAGGGATATGCACTTCAGTTGAACCAAAAACACTTGATGTTGCAGTATTGCCATTGGCTAAAGCAACACTTGTAAGAGTAGTTTGACCAGAATCTGAGCCAGCAGCAGTTCCAGAACCATAAGAATAAATAAGTCGTGATGAGTATAATGCAGATGAGTCATTATTAAATCTCATAGTAAACAAATCAACTGTTTGGTCGCTTCGATTTGTTCTTCCACTAATAAGAACCTTTAAGTCGGTATAACCAGTTTGAGGTATATTGGTAAACGAAACTGATGATGCGTCTGCGTTAAGTTCAATGCGTTCTAGGAGTACATAGTTTTCTGCCATTTAATTAATCTCCTTATTTCGCATATCGAACGATAATTACGCCTGAGCCACCAACGCCGCCATTGCCTGTGGTTCCACCACTGTTATCGGTTGCGGCTCCACCGCCACCGCCTCCACCAGTATTGGAAGTGCCGTTGCTACCAGTTGCAGAAAATGCACCACCGTTGCCTCCCCCGCCTGAGCCACCAGAACCAGAGCCACCAGATGATGTTCCACCTGCACCACCACCGCCACCTGCTAGATAGTAGTTGCTTGAAACTAATTGACCTATACCTGTGGCAGCACCTATTGCGTTAATAAATGTTGAAGTTGCTCCAACGCCACCAGTGCCACCTGTTTGACCTGAAGGGCGCCCACCTACTGCTCCAGCACCACCACCTGCACCAGCGGCACGTGATGTTCCAGAACCATAAGCAAGTCCACCAGCATAGCCCTGACCTGATGTTCCAGTGCCAGCAGAACTTCCTTCATCGGATGCTGTACCGCCACCTGAACCTCCGCTACCAGGTCCATAGAAACGGTTGCCACCACCACCTCCACCAACGGAAGACGTTAGTGCCCCAAATGTAGAATTGCCACCTGCGCTGCCAGCGGAGCCTGCAATTGCTCCTCCTTGGTTTGCATATCCACCTGCGGCTCCACCGCCACCTACTGTGCAGGTATAACCAGTTGCAGTAAGTGATTGAGAGGTAAATGTTTGAAGTCCACCCGCACCGCCACCAGCACCACCCATAGCACCAGAGACGTTAAAACCTCCACCACCACCAGCGCCTCCTGCTACAACTAATATGTCAGCAGTCAATGATTGCTTAGGAGTAAATGTTCCTGATGACATAAATGTATGATAATAATAAGTTGAATCTGATGTAACTACACCACCAGTTGCTTTTGCTGCTGCTTCTTCAGACTTGATGCCATACAACGAGAATGTGGTTCCTGCAAAAAAACCAGTTCCAGAATCTCTATTCAAAACTGTAATTGAACTTATTGCAGCAGTTGAACGCCATAATCCAACATTTGCTCCAACTGCATCTCCTGCTCCACCATTACGAGATAACAAAGTTTTATAGGTAGTTGTATTTGAGTAATTATTAATTTGTAAAATTATTGTACTTGTAATATTATTTACAGTAGTTTCTGAGTGCATCCAACCTGAGCGAATAGATGTTTCACCTGTATAACGATTGCTGGTTGCAGTTGAACCGTCTCCATACATACGAGTAGTTGAATAATTAGAACCTGTATCGCTGTTAAATTGAACACCTGTGTTAATATAATTTGTTGATGTGTAGTATGCTTCTCCAGATATTACTATAACAAGGTCTGTGTAAGCAGTACTAATTGAAATCAAAAATACTGAGGCTGTAGTGCTCCCTAGTGTTACTTTATCAAGTGCAACGTATGTATTGGTAGCCATATTATTTCACCCCGTATAATGCAAAAGAAGAGTAAGTTGCAAGACTTCCATTTTCTGGTGTAAATGTTATTGAAGTAATTGCTGAAGTGTTATTCCATAGTCCAGAAGCCAAGCCTACTCTTCCACCATACCCAGCAGTAGTTCCATTAATATCATTTCCAGCGAGCAAGCGACTGACTTTTGTTTTATTTGTAGATGTATAATCAAGAATGTCTAAAGTGGCAACGCCAAATGTTGAAGTTGTTGTTGTACCAAATAATGCTGGATTTCCAATTGCTGGAGAACTTGTGCTAGATTGAGCAGATGCTGCGCTTCCATCACCATAAACAGAATGCCAAGCATAATTTGACCCTGAGTCTCCATTAAATGTTATTAATAAACTGTCGATACCATAAGTGCCGCGAGTAGTTGCTCCAAATATTCTTACTTGCAGATGTTTATATCCACTAGGGATGCCAGCAAAAGTAATTGACGATGCTGATGCAGATAGTGTTACAGTAGCCAAAGAATCATAAGCACCATAAGGTCCACCATACAAATGCCCACTTATCTGTGAAGCATAAATGCCAACATTATTTTGCATTAGGCAATATCTCCAATAACGTGCCAGACATCCGTTGAGATTTTTTTGCAAGTCAAAGCAGAGTACTGAACTCTGGTCTTAGGGGCTGCTGCTGTTGCACCAGTTGAGTAGATAGTTGTTGTGCCTGATGATGCAGCAGATACAGTCACCTGTCCTGCTCCAATTTGGATTAGGTCAATGCTAGTTCCGATTGGGAATGCAACTGATGCGTTGGTTGGGATTGACACAGTAATTGCAGAAGCATTAGATGCTGTGATGTACTTGCCTTGGTCAGTTAAAACAAATGTGTATGTTGTACCAGTCTGAGCGTTGATTGACTGAGCAATCTTAGGGTCAGAGATAGCAGGTGATGTGCCGAATACAAGAGCACCAGTACCTGTCTCATCAGAGATAACTCCTGCTAGTTCAGATGAAGATGTTGCAGCCAAGGCTGACAACTTATCTGTTGTAACTACTAGAGTCTTAGATGATGGGATTGTTGTACCGTTGATAGATGTAGCAGTAGCCACACCAAGAACTGGAGTGATAAGTGTAGGGGTATTATCTACTACGAACTTAGTACCAGTACCAGTTTGTGATGCAATAGAAGTTACTGCTCCAACAGATGTGATTACGCCAGTAAGGTTGCTAGGTGCAACTGTAACTGTATCAATGTAGTTCTTTGTTGCAGCGTCTTGAGCATTGGTTGGGTCCCCAAGACCTGTAATCTTATTCGTACCCATAGCAATAGCACCTGACATTGTGCCACCAGCGAGTGGAAGCATTGTGTCTGCATACGCCTTGGTTGCTGCATCAGTTGATGATGTGGGTGTACCTAGTCCAGTAATCTTGTTGGTGCCCATTGCAATTGCACCAGTCATAGTTCCACCAGCCAGTGGCAACTTAGCAGCAATTGAGTTGGTTACTGTTGTTGAGAATGAAGCATCGTTACCAAGTGCAGATGCTAACTCGTTGAGTGTGTCAAGGGTAGATGGCGCTGAGGCAACAAGGTCTGCAAGTTCTGTCTGAACATAAGCAGTAGTAGCAATCTGAGTTGTGTTTGTATTTGCTGCGGCAGTAGGAGCAGTAGGCACTCCAGTTAGTGCAGGTGAAGCCAGAGGCGCATATGTGCTTGATGCTGTAGATGTTGCCAACTTAGAATCAATTTGAGTCTGGATAGCAGATGTGACTCCATCAAGGTAGCCAAGTTCTGTTGCAGATACTGTGCTAGATGGGGCAATCTTTGTCCAGTCGATAGCAGCAGATGCATTGATGTCACCATTGACAATGGTTCCATCTGCAATCATTGTGCTGGTCACTGTGCCAGTGTCTGCTTGTGTTACAGCAGTTCCAGCAATCTTAGTAGCAGCAATCGCTGCAGCAGTATTGATGTCAGCATTGACGATAGTATCGTTGGCAATATCAGCAGAGACAATTGCTCCAGTCAGAGCCAACTTGCTGTAGGCAATTGCTGCTGAAGCGTTGATGTCTGCGTTGACAATTGTGCCATCAGTAATCATCGAAGATGTGATGCCAGAGATAGTATTGTTAGCAGCATTGATGGTCTTGTTGGTTAGGGTCTGAGTATCTGATGTACCCACTACAGAGCCTGTAACGCCGTGTACGCCTGTGCTAGCCTCGATGTGGGTGTTAGCCTCACGATAGTCACGACCAATAGCCATATGGCGAACTACTGCACCAGCAGAGTGAGTCTGTCCTGATGAGCCATCTGCGCCACGAACAATTGTTAGCGTGTTAGTGGAGACAGCGGTGACATCTACAATTTCTTCAAGTGCTGTATCTGGGTCGATAACAACTGTGAAGGTTTCACCTGACGAGATTGTTACACCACCAAGAAGTGCTGTACCTGATACGACAGTCGCTGATGTACCAGATGAGGATAGAGCGCCAGTCAGCGTTGTCTGCTGTGAGCGAGATGAATATTTTCTAGTTGTCATTGCTGGTCCTTATCGGCGGGAGTAGTGAACTTTAGGAGGGTAGTTCTGTTGCTGTGCCTTTGTCTCTTCGTTAAGGCGTTGTGTGTAAAGAGCATAGAGTTGCTTAGTCGCACTCTGTGACGCACCGTAAGGGCGCTTAGAGTCTGTCTCATCAGCCTGTGGGCTAACCTGTGCAGCACGTGCTGGGTCAAGGAATGAGAGCAGACGATAGGCTGCACCAAGAATCACTACGTCCCGCGTTGATTCTGGCAAGCCTGTTACTGTTGTATAAACTTCTGAGTTGCTAGTAAATGGATTAGGGTCAGTTGCATAGACAACCTTGACTGTGCGACCAGAGAGAGGTGCTTCACCAAGAGTGATTGTCTGAACTGTATCTGTGCCAGTGACATAACCGAATGCCTCAGGATTTGCTACAGCATCAAGGTCCCACTTGCGGATGATGCGCCATTCCTTAGAAGGTCCAATATCCTGCCAGTGAACTGTCAAGATATTCTTGATGTTCAAGTTAGCAAATGCGTATGTGCTCTGTGCTGCGTTGAAGGTAAAGGTTGTTGTCTTGACTGCAAAGATGTTTGCTCCAAGGGAGCGGATAGTGTCATTGATTGCACGCTTGACGCTATAGCGTGGGAAGGTAGGTGAGATAGTTACCTTGCTATCTGCAGTGTGTGTTGCTGCAGTTGTGCCAAGGTAGCCACGACCATAAGGAGATACTGTTGCAGTATTTGCTACGCGGTCAAATGAATCTACCCAAAGAAGTTCTTCATCAATCTCAAGGATACCCTTGCCTACTGAGTCAGTTGACCCTAGGCTAAGGACAAGTGGTGATGCGCTTGTTGATGTGGTTGTGGTTACTGCAGATGTAAGGTAGGTACTGCGGTCCTGTTGGAATGTATATCCAGCAAGGTTGACGAGTACCTCGTCCATCATATTAGTTAGAGTTGTCATTAGGCGTTGATGCTCCTTAACGCTGCAGGGGCTGCAAGCCCAGTTGTTCCAGCAATCTCATTGCAGATGCCATCGATGTCTTTGAACTTATCTCTTGTGCGTCCAGCCTGTGCCTTGATGTTCAAGGCTCCGACTGTTGCAAGTCCTGTTGTCCCAGCCCAGGCATTAGCAGCGCCCTGTTCGTCAAGTCCAGTAGTGCCAGCAAGCCTATTGAGTTCTGCTGCAAGGCTGCTTCCTGCTTTGCCTAGTGCCATTGTTAACCCTTCTTGTAACGCTTTGGTAGTACTAAGTTAGATTGCTTTTCTACTCCACCGAAGAAGGCTTTGTAGTAATGCTCATCAAATGAGAATCGTTTCATATGGGGAACTGTTGCACCTGTGTGACAGTAGACTGGAACATCTGCCTTATCGCATACTGCGAAGAAGTAGATATCCTCTCCCATAAATGTATTGCCAACTCCAACCTCAGTAAAGAATGGAGCATCTGGAAGTACCTCACGGATGCGGTCAACTACACTGCGGTGCATTAGGACAAAGCCCATACCAGCAGCACCGACCTTGATAAGTTTGTTATCAGGTAGTGGGTGAATCCGTTGGATACCAACAACACCATCAGCCTCTGCGAACTCGTATACCGTTGGCATAGGAATCATCAGTGGGTCTTCAGGTGTATCTGTTGTGAAGTAAACTCCAGTCATAATTGGACGCTCCTTGGCGTCCTTATTATCCCAGAGCAATTTAAACTTATCGACACTGATAACTACATCTGAGTCAACCCAGAGTAGCCAGTCTGTCTTCTTCTGCTCGTACCAGTAGTTGATTACCTTCTCACGCTGTCGGGCAATCTGGTTGCCTTGACTGCGGAGTGAAGTATCAAATGTGATACCAGACTTGAGTAGTACATCGACTACTCCTTGCATAAACTTTCCGTCTACATTACCGTTATCGCACCAAGCGATTGATACTGTCTCTTGCATTGTCCCCTGCTTTCTTACTTCTTCTTTGCTCTTGCGTTGTCAACTAGATTTGGATAAGGGCGTCCAGCCTTCTTAGCCATTGCTTTAGCCTTAGCCTTCTGAGCAGGTGTAAGCGGTGTTGACTTCTTCTTAGGGTTCTTCTTATCCCAGAATGCTTGCTTCATTACCACTTCACCTTATCTGCCCAATATGCTGCGCTCATTTTACCCTTAGCAATGTTCTTTGCGTGACGTGCTTTGAATGAAGCCTGACGTGCTGTTGGCTTCTTATCTCCAGTCACACCCTGCTGACCAAAGCGAATAGTCTTGACCTTCGTGCCTTCTTTAGCCACAACAACGTGTGACTTGGTTGGGTGACTAGGTGTACGCTTTGGCTTGTTGAAGCCAGATACTCCTGCTCGCTTTAGTCTTGGGTCTGTCATTAGTAATCCTTAGTATGTCTTGTAGATTTTATTTACTGCTTTACCAGCCGCACCTTGCAAGCCAGCAGATGAGCGTGATGCCCAGTTCATTGCCTTGTCAAGTTTCTTAAGTTCGCCTGGAAGTTTCTTCTTGTCTTTTACAGTCTCTGCTGTGTCAACTAACCAAGAGCGACGGTTCATATAGTCATCATAACGTGTTGCCATTTACTTGCCCTTCTTCTTTGCTTTACCTGCCTGAGATAGAGCAATGGCAATTGCTTGCTTCTTACTCTTTACAATCTTTGCTTTCTTTGGACCCTTTGGGTCGATACCTGCGTGGAGTGTGCCTCGCTTGAACTCGCCCATAACTTTAGCGACTTTGTTCTTAGCCTTCTTCATTAGTTAGTCCTACGTCCCTTAGCATCATACTTAGCACCCCTGAGGACTGCTCCAACTAATTGACCAGCCTGGCGGCGTTCGATACCAGCAAGTTTATTTGCCATAGCGTCTGTGCCTGGTCCTGAGGTGTTGCTCATTTCAGTTGTGCGGCGGTGAGCCTGGTAGACATCGTTAATCTCTTTTGCGATGTTCTCGAAGTAGTTACGGTTTTTAGCCATTTACTTCTTCTTGCCCATCTTCTTCATTGTCTTCTTAGCAGCCTTCTTCATACCAGCCTTGGCTGAACCGTATTCCATCATACGTTCCTTCTTGCCTTCGCCCATTTCGTGCTTCTTGTTCTTTGCTGACATCTTCATTAGATTGCTCCCACTTCCTTGAGTACTTCGGTTGTCTTCTTGTTTATATCTTTTGTCTTTGGCATAGTCTCGGCGTTGTACGCCTTACCTAGTGTCGCTGACGCTTCGTGTGCTGCTTCTATGTGAGCACGTGTTGTGCCCGCTGGTTGGATACCTTGCGCTCTTGCATCTCGGTAAGCCTGAAGTTCGCTAGTCCACTTCTTATCAGGGATATCCCTGCTTGCATCACCTGTACCAAACTGAAGTCCTCTGGCTTTGCAGCCAAAGCAATCTTCATCACACTGAGTGTGGTCAATCTCTACTGTGTCTAGGTCAGGGAATGGTGTCTCTCTGGTTTCATCGCAGAGTACACATCCCCACTTAGTTGCCTTGAAGTCGTGCTGTGGGGTAAAGCCCCATTCAAGTACCTTGCTGATATGTATATGCATAGTTGTCCCTTACTGTGCTGTGAAGTTCGCCTCTGTTACACCAATGCCTGCAGCGATAAGTTCTGCCTTAGTTGCTTCATTTACGGTGTAGTCGTAGCCACCACGATAAACTGTGTCGTAGTCAAGAAGGTCCTCATCTACTGCATAGCGCAGAGTTGAGTAAGTACTGCCAGACTTGACAACAGTAATGCCACGCTTTAACTTGTAGAAGTAGAACAAACGAGCACCGCCCGCTGGACCCTCATCTACAGTTGGACCTCTGAATGTATAGTCTGTCATTGTTCTCCTTAGTGAACTTACTGATGAGGCTAGGTTTCCCTAGCCCCACCCGTCAATCAACTAAGCGATTGATGAACCTGATTCGATTCGGTATAGTGCTTCTTCACGGTAGCGTGCGAAGCCGAGTACGCCGTACCAACCCATTGGGCGGTGACGCATCAACTTGTCAACTACTGGTCCGATGACTACGTGTGGTTCTTCAGCAACTGCTTCTGCCATTGCCTGCTGTCCCGCAATAATTGTGCGGTAGTTGCGTGCAGATGTTGCACCGTCTGTAGCGTTGTACATACGTGGAGACTCTACGAAGTATGCACCTTCGTATGTTCCGATTTCTCCTGCCCAGATGCGGTCCTGTGATGAACCGTACTGGTTTGGAAGGAGCCATCCTGCTGAACCTGTCTCAGCGCGGAGGTCGTGTGAAACTTCTGGGTGGATACCAGCCCAGTAGAGTGAACCCTTGCGACCTGTTGCCTTACCAGCACGCAACTTCGCAACAGCCTTGCGAACGTTTGCTGATGCAAGTGTCGCTGCTGCTGTGATTGTTGCTGTTGATGTTGCAGTTGCTCCTGCGTAGATGACGTTTGAGCCACCACGAAGTGTTGTCATTGCAACTGAGTCAATTGAGTCAGCAAGGTTGAATGCGATGATGTTAGCAATCGCTGGGTCAACATCTGCAAGTGAGAAGAGTTCAAGTGCACGAGTTACGAGAACTGAGTTACCGTACTCTGCAAGTGTGATTGTTACAGATGTTGGAGTAGATAGTGCTACTGCATCTGGGTCTGTATCTTCTGTGAGTGCAGTTGTTGCTGCTGAAAGGTCAACGTACTTCTGGAGTACAACTGTTGAACCTGGGATTGACTGGTTTGCTGGGCGCTTGTCTGCTACTGAGCGAATGAGTGGCTCTGAACGGAGTGCGAACTCCAAGAGACGGTCATAAGCCTTTTGGACAAGACCTGCAGCACCAGCGGTACCTCCAAGAGTGGAGGAACCTGTAGATGTAAATGCGTTTGCCATTTAGGTTTATTCCTTTAGTGTTAGAAACTATGATTGGATTTATTGCGAACGAAGAACGTTCAAGAAATCATCCAGGTTTTCTGCCTGGTCCATTCTTAAACTTAGATTCTCTGCTCTGTCGGGTGTTAATGCACCCTGAGTAATAACGTCCTGCTGACGTAATGCAGCACGGTCCATTTCACTCGCTTGCGGTGCTTCCTGAGTCTGAGTAAGCCCGAACAAATCTCCGTTATCTTCTAGCCAGTTATTCACTGACTCTTCTGATACATCGTCTATGTCCTTGAGGATTAGTCGTACTGCTTTAGGATTCACACCCTTCTTTTCTAGGACTTCCTTGACGGTTCGCTCACGCTGCGACTTGGATAAAGTCTCAAGTTGCTCAGTGAGTTCCTTGATTCGCTTCTCGTCATTACGCTTGGCTTTCCGCAACTTCTTTAAGAGGTCACTTCCGTCCATTTGTGTTTCAGATACATCGGTATCTAGGTCATCGTCTTCTTCGTCCCAGTAGTTGTTGCTCATAGCAACTGCCACCCTTCTCTATTAGTTAGTTCGCAAGCCTCAGGTTCCAGTCGGGGGATTGGTCTGGCTCTTGCTACCAGTCTGTTACGCTGGCGGGGCTGGTGGGTCCGCTCAGGATTCTGTTTGTTAGAAGGACTGTGCTCTACGTGATGAGGCTAGAGTTGCAATTCCAGCCTTACCCTTCAAGCGATTCTCTTCTTGTGTTGTTAGTTCTTCAAGTGCTGCTAGTTCAGATGCTTTCTTACCGAGAACAGCATTAGTCAAACCAGTTACACCCATAGATTTCTTGCCTGATATTTCAGCAAGTTTCTGTTCGGTTGCTCTGGCTTGTGCTACCTGACCAAAGCCTGCAATAGTGCTTGCGTATGTTGCACCGCCTGCGGCTAGGTTGCCAGCAATGTCTTCAGTGATTCCACCAGTAAGAGCATTTGCTCCGATACCTTGTGTCTCTGCTGCAGCAAGAACTTCGTATCCTTGAATCTTCTTCTCAAGTTCTTTAGCAGTCTTCTCTCCGCCAAGCAACGCAGTTGCTAGTTGTGTGCGGTCAACTGTTGGGAAGTATCGAGATAGGGTGTCCTTGATTTCCTTAGGAGCCTGGTCGATACGGTCAAAGACTGCAGTAATTCTGTTTGCAAACTCTGTTGCAGAGACACCTTTACCGATTACGTCACCCAAGAATGATTCGCTAGCCAATGTTGAAAGACCAGTCGAACGTAGGATGTCACCCATCTTTGCTTCAGTTGCGTAGTACTCAGCGATTGTAGGAACATCGATTGCAGAACCCTTAGCCTTCATATCCTGAAGTGCATAGATTCCTTTGAAGCGGTCAGTGAATGGTTTCATTGACGCATCATTACGTGATGCCTGAAGAGCAAGGTTAAATGATTCGTCTACTGTTGAGCCAGTTTTATAGAAACTTGAAATTGACTTATATAGTCCATCAACCCAAGGCTTAGTCATTTCAGCCTGACCAAAGAAGATTGCAAGAGTATTCTTAAATGTATCAACTGCAAGAGTTGGACCAGTAGGTGCTGCTGGAATATTTCCAGTTACATCACTTCCCGTAACATTAGAACCAGTTGCATTACCTGTTACATTGCCTCCGCCTACAGCGGGTGCAGATACAGCGTCTTTATAAAGTTTATATTCTGTGCCAACCCAGGTCCAGTGTGTTCCTGCTGGTGCAGCGTATGGTGGACCAGCATCCTTCTTAGCCTGATTAGTAGCAACACGTGTTGTTGGGGTAACTACTGCAGGTGCTGCGACAGGAGTAGGCACTGGTGGAGTAAATGCTGGCATTGATGTCGCTGTCATACCAAGTGCCTTATTAGCCAAAGCATTTGCTTCTGCTACTGCCTTATCTGCTGCAACATCTGCTGCTGTAGAATAAGACGGAGATAGAGAAACCCTAGCCTTTAGTCTGTTGTCTGAATCGTCAGGTGCGATTGCCATTTATACTCCAAATCCCATTGCTCTTGCAGTACCAACAGCGGCATCTCGTGCCTCAAGGTTTGCCGCTCTGGTCTTCTCACGGTTAGGGTGATTCAATGCGTAGGTGTATACATCTGCAATAGAAGCCGCAGGTGTCTTGCCAGTAACGTCATTGTTTAGAAAGCGCAATACATCTTGATTGTCAAGACCAAACTGTGACTTATCCATTTCCCAGACACTTGCTAATGTATTGATGATTGGTTCTGCTACATCGTACATAGTCAACTTAGGGTTCTTCGCTAAACGGTCAGCGTATGCTGGATAAAGTTTCTGTGCTTTTTCTGAAAGTTCACTAGCAAGTTCATCAACTGTCTTAGCACCAGATGCAATGTCAATGCTGTACTGGTTGATTTCTTTTGTACTAAGGTTATTGATTCCATAGTTTCTGACCAATGCATTAACATTTGCAATCTGCTTAATTACAGTAGATGGCAACTTTTCAGCATTGTCAAGATTTACCTTAGCCCATAGGAAAGACTCAGTGAATGTCTTAGGGTCAAACAGTGATGGTGTAACGATAGTCTCGTATCCACCAGTAGTTGCCTTACGTGTGGTTGACTTACCAGAGGACTTAGCCTCGGTATTTACCTTAGCAAGAAAGTCTGCCTTGTCTTCTTCAGAAAGAAGCGTTAGGTCAAATCCAATTGACTTTGCAATCTTACTGAGCAAAGCATCAGATGCGATGCGGTCATACTCAGTAATGGTTGATGTAATACCAGTATTTCCAGGGCTGTTCTTAGTCATTACATCAAGAACATCCCAAGGTGACTGCTTCTTGCCCTGCTTGAATGCCGCTACTGCGCCATCAACGATATCGTTCCATAGGTTCTGACGAGCAGAATCTGTTGGCTGACGATTGGCTACACCTAGTAGGTATTCAGTTAGAGTAACCTGAGCATCAGAAGGAAGTTTTGCAAATGACTTCTTGATTACAGAAGCGTCAGCCTTGACTAAGTTTCCTTTGCCATCGGGCATCCAGATATAAGTCTTCTCTTGCTTGCTTCCCTTAGGAGGGACAACTATTGTGCCACCCGATGGTGGTGGAGGCGTTGCTGCCGTTGTCATTATTTATTCTCCCTCATATTGTCGTTCTCAAAGTATCGAGTAATCATTCGCTGAAGAGTTGGGTCCCACAAGTCATAAGTTGAAGCCAAGTACTTAGCCCACTCATCTTTAACTGTCTGCTTTGAACCACTTGGTGCATCAGCGTATGCTTTTGCATAGTCATTACGATATTGAACAAATGCTTTTGCGTGTGACCAGAACTGAGTCTTGCCAAACTTGCTCATAAACTCTTTATCTTTTACCACAGTGAAAAGTCCTTGTGATTGAATCCAAGCCTGGTTACCCTTAGTTGCACTCTTTTGATACTCTGTAAACCAAGCACGAGATGCTGGTCCAAGAGTCTCATTAGCGTATGCACGAAGTCTGTCCTTAAGTTCTGGGACGCTTAGGTAACTTGCGTAACCTGCATCCTTAGCAGCCTGATTAAGTCGATTCTTTTCAGTTGTATATGCTGACCAGAAGCGTGACTTCTCAATCTCTTCTTCTACCAACTGTGGTGTCTTAAGAGCAGAGTTGACCATAGTTCCATCTGGAAGACGGGCAGTAGTTGAGTTGAGGAACTTATTAACCTGAGGGCTGTATTCCTTAGGTAAGTCTGCAACCATAAGACCAACAACAGATGGGTCAACCTGGCGTAGAGATGTTGCTAGCCCAGTAAAGTCTTCCCAAATTCTATTGTAAGCCTTTACGCTAGGGGTAATGTAAGAAATAGATTCCTGTGATGAGACAAAGAGTCTATCCATTGGGAATGCTTTGCCAGTTACCTTGGTCATATGAGCCTGGAAATCTTCTCCAGCCTTCTTGTATGCCTCAGTGCTTGACATATTCTTAGCAATATTGTTGTTCACAAGTGAGAAGAAGTAATCCTGATAGAGACTATCTGGTCGACTCTCTACATACTGTGGTGTACCAAGGAGCGAGAAGAACTGTGTGCGGAACTTACGAAAGTAAATATCACGTGCACCGTTTTCAATTGACTTCTCTGTTGGTGCTGGACCCTTGCCCATATCGTAGAGAATAGCCTGACGGTTAGCCTCAGAAATCCAAGAATCAACATACATCTTGTTGGTCTTATCTGGAGCAAGATATGTCTTTAGGTTTCTTGCCCAGGCAGGAGTAAATGTATTTGCTAGTTGCTTACCAGTATCTGGCTCAATTCCATAAGGGAATAGTTCCTCATAGGAATACCCAGGAATCTTGCCAAAGGTCTTATTGATTAACTTAGAAATTTCTTCTTCAGTATTTGGCTTGCCGCCATAAACCTTGCTGAGTGCAATAGGAACCATCCAGGTTGCACCTGGGAAGTTAGCAACATAGTTAGTTGCACGAGCATTAATGATAATACCCTTACCATTATTTAGACCCATCTCCTTTGTTCCAGGAACGAGAAGATACTGTGCCTCCATTGGGTCCTCAACTGGATTACCGTTCTCGTCTACACCAAATGAGTTGT
>JACCDQ011973261.1_pt1 | contig 14117 bp, 13 predicted proteins | sample 7446031 | NCBI WGS metagenome assembly JACCDQ01 (sample SAMN15323442, study PRJNA562643) | freshwater metagenome | isolation source: river surface water | place: USA:Blue River Watershed | collected 2017-08-17 | reverse complement strand
TAAAGTGATTTCTTTATCCTTTTAAGAAGCGGATGAGTGCAATTTCTGTTGCAAAAAATAATAAAGCTGCAATAATGAAATACTTCCAAAGAGCTACCCCAAAATGTTGTTCTTTAAAGGTTTTTACAAAATTTGCATCATCGATTTTATCGAACACTTCAACATTCTTTTGTCCAGCAAATAGGGATTTTAACTCATCTACCGTATAAAAATCCATATTAGATTCGGCATTGTCGTAGTTAAAAGCAATTACTCGCTCTACTTTTCCACGACGAACTAATTCATAATAGCCCGATTCAATACTTTGATTATCATTGAGTTGGTTTGCCTTTGGTAACTCAATCGTTAGTTGTTTGCCATTTAAGTTCTGAATAGGAGTGAGTTCCATTTTTCCTTTGCGTAACTGAAAGGCCGACTGTTTATTCGCTTCATCGACATTGGCTTCATCTACTTCAATGGTAAACGTGTTGTCTCTAAAAGAATAAGCAGTTGGTTCTTGACGTACACTCAAGGCCGCTATTTTGTACATTACAGGGACAAAAAGGGCATTGCGGGCAAAATCTCCAAAATTGCTTTCTAAAGGAGAGCCTAGTAAATATACTTTGCCTTGTCCTGTGCTAGAAACGGTTAAAAAAGCTTGATTGTTTCGGAAAGATAGGAGTTTTTCTCCAACGACTTGCCAAGTTAAATTAGCGGCTTGGTTGGGCATCAACATCATGTCTTTATGCGTGCTATTATCAAAAATATCCAAGAAAAAAGGTGAGCTTTTAGCAGGTTCTGCTAAGGGAGCTAAATCTGCCGCTGTAACATTTTTAGACGCAATACCCCGAATAGAAAAGGCATTTAAAAAGGCATTATAACTAGCGACATTTGGCGTAGAACTAGGAATGACCAAGATACTGCCGCCTGTACGTACAAAGTCTTGAAGGGCTGATTTTATCGTTCCTTCTAGGTTCGCTACGCCTTCTAATACCACTAAGTTATTCGCTTTAAATTGTCCTACATCGACATTGCTCGCCGCAAAACTACGGTAACTAAAAACGCTATCGTTATCAAATACCTGTTGGATATAGTTGGTTGTATTTTGTCCTTTGAGATGTAATACCTTGATGGTTGGAGCGGCATTTAACACGAAATAATAGTCGTTATCGAAGGTAATTGGGGTGTCATCAAAGGAAATACGTCCTTTTTTATACCCTTTTCCACGCACCGTAAAGGTAAATGTAGTATTGGTACTTCCTTTGGCAGGAATGCTGGCAATGCTTGATGAAACCTGAGTGTCGTCGATAAATAATTTTACCTGTAAGTTTTCTACTGCTCGCTCACCTGTGTTGGTCAGTTTAACGGATAGGGTATTGACCTGCATTTCACGAACGAAAGGTGTATTGAGCCAAACAGAATCAACCAATACGTTTTGAAATGCCTTTGCTTGTACAGGAATTACAAAAAGGTGTGAAGAGGAGTCTAATTTAATAGTGGATAAATTTCCTGCGGTTGATTTCTGAAAGTCTGAAAACCATAAATATTGATTGCTACCTGTACTGTGTTTTGCCGCCAAACTCGATTGTCGTTTCAAAATATGCTCAAACGTTCGAGGTGTGTGGGTCAACTGAATGGTGGTTGTACGGTCTTTGATTTTTTGAGGGTTGGCGATACCATGCTCGTCCGACGAAAAATCGTTGGTCAATAATTGCATTCGTGCCCCTTGTGGAAATACATTCAGTAATTCTTCCACCTTAGCAATCGCTTTATCGAGGTAGCTTTTTTTGTCCAACTCATTTTGCATTGACAACGAGTTGTCGATATAAATACTGGCGATACCACTTGCTTTGCCTGTATTTCCCGTTTTGGAGGGTAAAAAAGGTTGAGCAAAAGCGAGTGCAAGGCAAGCGATGGCTAACATACGAGCTGCCATTACCAGTAAGTGTTTTAGCCGACTAAAAGAAGAGGTAGTAACATTGACCGCTTTTAAGAAAGCGACGTTGGTGAAATATACTTTTTTTGTTTTACGAAAATTAAATAAGTGAACAATTACGGGAATACTCACCGCAAGAAGTCCCCAAAGAAAACCTGGATATAGAAATTGCATAGTTGTCGTGTTCGTCAATCGCCTCGTTTGTGTAATAGTACAGAAAGATAGTAGGTTTTTTTCATTATCTGTACTAAAAAGGGTCTTCCCAAATAGAAAATCCCTTGTAGAATGATTCAACAAGGGATTTCACAAAATGTATTCCAAAAATTTCGCTTAGCGAGAAATTTCTAATACCTCAAACTCTAATTTGCCAGCAGGAGCAGTAATTTCTGCAATTTCGCCTACTTTTTTACCAAATAGACCTTTTCCGAAAGGAGATGATAAGGAGATTTTACCCGCTTTTAGGTCGGCTTCCTCTTCTGACACCATCGTGTAAGTCACTTCCATTCCGTTTTTCTTATTCTTAATTTTTACCTTCGATAAGATAGAAACTTTTGACGTATCAATGTTTGTTTCATCTAAAGCACGAGCATTTGCAACGATTTCTTCCATTTTAGAAATTTTCATTTCTAAAAGTCCTTGAGCATCTTTTGCTGCATCGTATTCAGCATTTTCAGAAAGGTCTCCCTTGTCACGAGCTTCCGCAATTTGTTTCGCCATATCGGCACGTCCTTGAATTTTCAAGTAGTGTAATTCAGCTTTTAATTCGTCTAGCTTTTCCTGTGTATAATACTGTACCTTTGCCATTTTTATGTTTTTTATGGTTATTTTACGAAATGTTACTCGACCATTTTTTATAAAAATTGCCGATTTTACTCTTATTTCACTGATAAACTATGATAATGCTATGGGTATAGGAGTCGTTGATTCTTAATAATAGAACCGACTAAATACAAAAAAAATTACTGACAAAACTTGTCAGCAAATTAATGTGTCATTCAGACGAACTCCTTAATGTAAACTCTTTTAAAACAAAAAGAACGGTCATTGACCGTCCTACAAGATTTTTTTTAACCTTTGTAGTAGAATCAATCGTATGTGTTAAGTATTGTTTGGCTACCTGTTCTTTTCATAATTCATTGTGTGAATTCAGTATGCAAAGATAATACTAATCTAAACTTTTTCAAAGGATTTTTATCATTTGTGTTTTTGGTAGAAAAAGTATAATTTTTTAAAATACAGATAAATTAAGTAAATGTACTCACTACTTGCTATGGGGGGTAGTGAGTGATAAAAATTAGGATATGAGAATCATTTTTATGGGAACTCCCGAGTTTGCGGTCGAGAGTTTAAAGGCTTTAGTTGATAATAAATGCAATGTGGTAGCGGTCATTACTGCTCCTGATAAACCGATTGGTAGAGGACAAAAATTAGGTATGTCTGCGGTGAAGGAATATGTACTTGCCCATGCTCCTGAAATACCTGTGTTACAACCTGAAAAGCTAAAAGCTCCTGCATTTTTAGAAGAATTACGAAGTTATCAGGCCGATTTACAAATCGTAGTAGCTTTCCGAATGTTACCTGAGGTCGTTTGGAATATGCCTACGAAGGGTACGTTTAATTTACATGGTTCTCTTTTACCTCAATATCGTGGGGCTGCTCCCATTAACTGGGCAATTATTAACGGGGAAAAAGAAACGGGTGTAACGACCTTTTTCTTGAAGCATGAAATTGACACAGGATCTATCATTTTTCAAGAAAAAGACCCAATTGCGGAGACGGATAACGTGGGGGATGTTTATGAGCGTTTGATGCACATCGGAGCTAAATTGGTGGTGAAAACGGTACGTGCGATTGAGTCAGGCGATTATCCACAAGAACCTCAAAACGAGAACCAAGAATTACACCATGCTCCTAAGATTTTTAAGGAGACTTGTATGATTAATTTTAATCAATCAGTTGAAAAAGTGTACGATTTTGTCAGAGGTTTATCCCCTTATCCCGCTGCGTGGACTACCCTTAATGGCAAAGGCTGTAAAATCTATAAAACGCATAAAATTAAAGGAACGGTGTCGGGTGAGGTTGGAAGCTTTTTTACGGATGGAAAGAAATACTTGCATTTTCAATGCTCGGATGGGCTACTAGCGGTAGAAGAATTACAGCTCGAAATGAAAAAACGAATGAGTATTGAAGAGTTTTTGAGAGGTAATAAATTAGTCTAATGCTATTTTGGCACTCTTAGAAAACAAATAATGACATTTTGTCTTATTTTTTTGGACCTAAAATGCCAAATCAAGACAAAGTGTCATTTAAAATGCAGGTGGTATAAAAGTTGAAGAATAGTTAATACCAGCGGCGATGGCTGCGGTTAGAAATTAGCTGTTAAACATTAAACAACATACAACCATGCAATTTGTAAGATTCAACTCGGCATTACCAACTTTAGCAAACAATTTATTTGGACGTGACTTAGAAGTTCCAGCAACCCACCACAACAGTCTTCCTGCGGTAAATATTTCCGAATCGGAAACTGCTTACCTGCTTGAATTAGCAGCTCCTGGTTTGAACAAAGAAGATTTTAAATTGAATGTGCAAGCCAATCGCTTAGTGATTTCTGCTAAAAAAGAGGAAGTAAAAGAGCAAGAAGAAAAAACGGAAAATGCCGTGAAATATACTCGTAAAGAGTTTAGTTTTACGAATTTTCAACGTGCGTTTACGCTTCCTAAAAATGTGGATATTAGTAAGGTGGAAGCCGCTTATACCAATGGTATTTTAACGGTAAGTGTTCCGAAAAAAGAAGAAGAAAAAGTGAAGTCTTTCGAAATCGCAGTAGCGTAATGATTGAGGAAAACATAAAGAATCTAAAAATCCCATTAGCAGGTGATTTAAATCGCCTGCTCATGGGATTTTTAGATTTTCTGATGATGAATATGTTAATTCAAAATTTATGATTTTAACTTATCTCCATTTTCCCAAGGCGTAGGTTACCACCCCATTGGTCGTAATTAATGAAAGCGTCTGAGAACGTAAGTCGGCTAATAATAAGATGTCCGTTTGGCGTTGATAGCCCACCTTTTCAAGGGTATTTTCAGCCTTATTAATAATGGCTATAGGAGGGTTCGTAATACCTTCTTGACAAGAACAGGGCTTATCCTGACGGACTTTGTTGAGTTCTGTTAATAATTCTCTGGTATCTCCAGCCTTTTCTTCTTTTCCAGCCTTAATCATCTTGTTCATCCATCCTAAGTAAAAACTTCTATAAGGCTCAAATTCAAAGCGTAAGTCTGGAAATTTACGAATCAATTCTGCTCCATTTTTATAACGTTGAATATGCCCTGGGTCGATAAAACCTACGAAATTTCCTCCCCAAGTCATGCCCAATTGTTCTGTCAGACTATCTAATAATTTATAATGGCTAAAATTATTCGAGACTCTTCCGCCACGGATTACCCCAAAATCAGTTGCTAAACCTAGGTTGTGCATCGAAACGGGTGCAGCACTTCGATTACTTTTTAGGTATTTGCGTTGATTGCTCATCGAACGCAAATCGGAAATAACTCGCACAGTTCCATGCTTTTGACGCATGGTATTCAACACAGAATCTCGTCTCATCAAAAAATCTGCCCGTTCTTGATTCAATAATCGCTCCCAACGGTCATATAAATAATGAGGGGACGATGCTAGTGCCCATAAATACTCTTGCTCTTGCCATGTACTCGGAAGGACATTGATTTCATTGGGGAAGGCAATCTCACTAGGACGTTCTTCATTGAGAGCACTTACGCCTGTGTAGCGGAGGGACCTTTTTTCGTTATCGTCGGCAATGGCAACAAAGACTTTATTGGGTTTTAGCTGTTGAGCCAGTAAGGTATCATTTTCATAAAAAGGCTGCACTACATCATAAATACCAATGTCTCTTACCGTTTGTGTGGTATCACAACCACGGTCTTGCCAAGCATCACTATCTTCAAAAATAGCCGATTTGTTCATCAGATTGCAAGCAAGTAGAAATAGGCTTGTAGTGGTAATTTTAAGGGTATTTTTCACAATAAATGCCGATAATATCATGTACGAAACGGTAAATTTAGGGTATGTGGTTGAATAGAATAAAAACTAAAATAGTACTAAAAAGTCAGGAAAGCCAATTTTTTAGTACAGAACCTATCTTGTAAAGCTATTTTTTGTATTATTTACAAGGTAAGTTAAGGTTTATGTCAACCTATTTTAAGCAAGTATAAAGCACATATTCGAGCATTAAACTACAGATTATTTAATGGAACGTAAGCATCGTGTAATATTAGGTAATATCTATTTCACTTATAAAAAACTGATAGCTAGGTTGTTAAATCCAAAATTTAAAATTCATAATTTTGCATTATCACTTACTTTGCTATTTTCTTCATTCGTTGTGAAATATAAAGTCCCACAATTACGAGTAGCGTTCCTATGCAGGTATAAATCGTGATGGGCTCATTCAACAAAAAATAGGCATAGATAAATCCAAAAATAGGGCATAAAAACAACCACAGCGAGGCCTTCACAGCATCCGTACGAAGTAAGTAAAGCCAACACTGAACCGCCCCGATAGACACAGGAACAACCAACCAAAATACCGAACTTAAAAAGGTTAAGTTAATCGTATTTTTAGTCCAATCGCTCATATAAATGGTGATGGGTAACAAAATGATGCCTCCTAATAGCACCTGCCAGCCGTTGACAACCAAGATGGGCAACCCCCATTTTTGAGAAGAATAATAGACCGTTCCGACCGAATAAGCTAACATACTAAGCGACACCAAGATGATACCTAGTTCGTCGGCAAAGCTTGCTTGTAACAGGGGATAGGTCGCAAGGGCAACGCCTGTGATACCGAGTATAAGTCCAATAATTTCAGTTGTTTTGATACCTCTTTTCAACCAAAAAGCAGAAACAACGCTGATAATCAGTGGATTTGTTGCTGTGGCTAAACTTCCGATTCCTGCCGAAATATGTTTCATCGCAAAGACATACAAGCCTAAATAAAGACTTACATTTAAGAAGCCATAAATGGCCAGTTGTTGCCATTCTTTCCCTTGTGGAAGGCGATTTTTTTGTAGTAAATACGAATAGGCTAACATCAACGCTCCTGCAATAAAGAAGCGGCAATTGCCAATAACCAAGGGTTGTGCGACGGTTAAACCAATTTTGGTAGCCGCCGAAGCAGATGCCCAAAGCATGGCAAAGATTAAACCAATAAGGATATTTTTCATAACAGTTGTTGTTGAAGGGTCAACGAGGTTTTAACCCGTTGGTGTTATTAGAAATAACGGGTTAAAAAACCGTTAACCCAAAAAACAAAAGGCAATCCTTATCGAATTGCCTTTTGTAGAATATGACTAGAAATGAATGAGTTAGCTGGATTTTGTATGGATAAATCAACCATCACTCAACGCTCATTTATTTCGGAAACTTCATTTTATAATCTACTTTCACTTTTCCTTTCGTGATGTCGGCCAATTTATTTTTTAGCATACGTTTTTTTACAGAACCAAGGTGGTCTGTGAATAAAATTCCATCGATATGGTCATATTCGTGTTGGATAATACGAGCGGCTAATCCTTCATATTCCTCTGTATGTTCTACCCAATCGGTATCGAAGTAGCGGATGGTTAAAAATTCAGGACGGAAAACATCTGCACGAATACCTGGGATAGAAAGACATCCTTCTTCAAAAGCCCATTCATCGCCATCTTCTTCCAAAATTTCAGCATTGATGAATACTTTTTTGAAATTTTCCAATGAGGGGTCTTTATCACGTTCGTCTAGGTCTTCCCCTTCATTAAAAGGGCGACCATCTACTACAAACATACGGATAGGCATACCGATTTGAGGAGCCGCTAAGCCAACTCCCGAAGCAGCATACATCGTTTCAAACATATCTTCTGCGAGTTGTTTAACATCAATTGCATCTTTGTTAATATCGGCTGCAACTTTTCTTAAAACGGGGTCACCGTATGGAACTATCGGGTAAATCATTGTCTTATAGCTTGCTATGTCGTGTTATGAGTAACGGCATAAGGGATTCTGAATAAACTTTTCACAAAGTTAATCAAAATGCCTTTATTTCCACTAACCAATGCGTAGCGAAAAAGCGGGAGGATACGAAATCGCTGAGAAGATGTTTGCTTGTTAGCAATAGTATACTGTGGCTTAAAGGTATCGGATGACTTCTGATTGAACGCCCTACTGTAGGGAATACGACTGCTTAGGGTTTCAATCGTTGAGATTAGCCGATAAGTAAAACTTGTATTTTACTAATAATTCAATAAATTGCATTTATGTTCGTTGCCAAGTTGCAACCTTATTATAATTAAAATACATGAAAAAACTATTCATCTCGGCAATGACCTTGCTGTGTGCAGAAGTAGCTTTTGCACAACAAACAAACAAATCTATTTATAGCCAATACGAGTTATTTAATCCGCTTTTTAACTATACCTCTGCTACTCCTACTCGCAGTGGTTCTGGAATGCCAGGAGCGGCTTATTGGCAAAACTCGGCCGATTATAAAATCAACGTCAATTTGGACGATGAGAAAAATGTAATTGATGGAGAAGTTGAGATCACTTACAGAAATGCCTCTCCTGATAAATTGGGCTTTCTTTGGCTTCAATTAGACCAGAATCAATTTAATACAAAAGCTCGTGGAGGCCAAACAACGCCTATCAATGGCGGTCGTTTTGGAAATACCACCTTTGAAGGAGGTTATGACATCAAATCGGTAACAGTAGATGGTAAAACCGTTGATTTTGTCGTGACAGATACTCGAATGCAAGTGAAATTGGCGACCGCTTTAGCAGAACGTACTGGTGTAGCAAAAATTAAAATTGCTTATTCATTTAAAATCCCGAAGTATGGTTCTGACCGTATGGGAATGATGGATACTAAAAATGGCACTATCTACGAAATTGCTCAGTGGTATCCTCGAATGAGTGTATATGATGATATTGAAGGATGGAATGTATTGCCTTACTTGGGAGCTGGTGAGTTCTATTTAGAGTATGGTAATTTTGATTATGCCATTACTTTACCTGCATCGTATCTTGTAGTAGGTTCGGGTGAATTGACTAACCCTACTGAATGTTGGACAGCCGAGCAAAGCAAACGTTTGGCTCAGGCAAGTGCTAGTGATAAAACTGTGATGATTCGTACGCCAGAAGAGGTTACAGACGGAGCTTCTCGTCCGAAGGCAGAAGGGAAAATTACATGGAAATTCCGTTGTAATCAATCTCGTGACGTAGCTTTTGCTGCTTCTAAAGCTTTTGTGATTGATGCTGCTCGTATCAATTTACCAAGTGGTAAAAAATCCTTGGCTTTGTCTGCTTATCCAGTAGAAGCAGTAGGTGAAAAAGCGTGGAGTCGTTCGACGGAATATGTAAAAGCATCGATTGAATTTTACTCTAAATTCTTGTACGAATATACTTACCCAGTAGCTACTAACGTGGCTGGTTCTATTTCGGGGATGGAATATCCAGGGATTGTGTTCTGTGGAAGTAGTGACCAAACAGCAAGCCTTTGGGGAGTAACTGACCACGAATTTGGGCATAACTGGTTCCCGATGATTGTGGGTTCTAACGAACGTAAATTCGCTTGGATGGATGAAGGCTTTAATACATTTATCAATTTCCATTCGACAGATGCGTTTAACAGTGGCGAATACAAAGAGCCTAAAATTGATATGCACGATATGGCAAAACGTCTTTTCCGTGAAACGGCTGAGCCGATTATGAATATGCCTGATGTCATCAAAGCGGAAGGTTTAGGTTATGAAGCATACTACAAACCTGCGTTAGGACTTAAAATTTTAAGAGATCAAGTATTAGGGACAGAGCGTTTTGATTTTGCTTTCAGAGAATATATCAAACGTTGGGCATTTAAACACCCAACTCCATACGACTTCTTCAAAACGATGGAAGATGCAGCAGGCGAAGATTTAGGATGGTTCTGGAGAGCGTGGTTCTATGAAACTTGGAAGCTAGATCAGAGTGTGAAAGAGGTTCAATACGTAGAGCAAGATCCGAAAAATGGGGCTATCATTACGATTGAAAACCTTGATAAAATGGCAATGCCAGCAATTGTAGATGTTGAAGTGGCAGGTGGTACAAAAGAGCGTATCAAATTGCCTGTTGAAATCTGGCAACGTGGTGCAACATGGACGTTTAAGGTAAATACAACCGCTCCAATTAAGTCGGTAACTATTGACCCAGACCATGTTTTCCCTGACTTTAATTCAAAGAATAATACATGGAAACCAATTAATTATAGAAGTCCAAAAGCGAATTAATCGGGTAAACGGGTTAAAACCCGTTTACCAAAAAATCCCTAGCAAAATCATCTGCTAGGGATTTTTGTTGTTATGCCAGACTGATTTTAATCCAAAATCCAGCATTCAAAATTTATCATTCAGACCTATTTGTCGTCGTCTTCGTCTTTTGAATCGTCTTTGCCTTTCTTGTCTTTGTTACCTTGCAAAGCCTTTAATTTGCTTTGTTGGTCTGCTGATAATACTTTAGCAAATTCTGCTTTACGGTATTCTTTGATTTTTTTACGACCTGCTTTTACGGCTTCTTTGTCTTTAGAACCCGACTTCAAGGAGTCTTTCATGATGATACATTTGGTATTGATAGCCAAAATTTTCTTGTATTGGTCATCTGTCAAACTCAAGCTTTTCTTCAATTCGTTGGCGTATTGACTTGCACGTTGTTCAGCAGGTTGTTTTGCTTTGTTCGGCTTGTCTTTTTTTCCTTTGCTTACTTGCTCTTTAACCGTTTTAGGCGTTGTAGTTGTAGCAGGAGTTTGTGCATGAAGCATCAAACCTTGAAGAATGATGAGGGTAAGAAAAAATACTTTTTTCATAAATGTTGAATTGTAAATTTTGGATTTTGAATGATGGACTATCTATAAATTTTTAATGATGAATGTTAGATTTTGGATTTAGCTTCGTGAAATTTTTAATCCAAAATTCAACATCCAAAATCCATCATCTAACATTTTAATTTTGCATACTGTTCAGACGAGCATAAAAGCCGTTTGGAATTTGAAGTAGTTCTTCGTGCGTACCTCTTTCAACAATCTCGCCTTTATTCACTACCAAAATAACATCGGCGTTTTGGATAGTACTTAAACGGTGAGCAATCACTAATGTTGTTCTATTCTTCATTAAATTCGTCAAGGCTTCTTGTACTAACTTTTCCGATTCGGTATCAAGAGCCGATGTTGCTTCATCCAAAATCAAGATAGGAGGGTTGCGTAAAACCGCTCTAGCAATACTCAATCGTTGACGTTGCCCACCCGAAAGACGGTTGCCTCGATCACCAATAAAAGTCTGATAGCCATCTTCTGTTTGAGAAATAAAGTGATGAGCATTGGCAATTTTAGCCGCTTCGATAATTTGCTCTTCAGTTGCACCCGAACCGAAAGCGATGTTGTTGGCAATGGTATCGTTAAACAAGATGGATTCTTGGGTAACAATTCCCATTTTATCGTGTAACGATTCTCCCGTAATATCTCGTAAATCATGTCCATCAATCAAGATACTTCCTGCCGTAGGGTCATAGAAACGAGGAAGTAAATCCGCTAAGGTTGATTTCCCTCCGCCTGATTCACCGACAAGGGCAACGGTTTTTCCTTTTGGAACGGTTAATGAAATATTGCTGAGTACCTTTTTCTCACCATCGTAGCTAAAATCAACGTTCTTGAATTCGATTTCCTTTTTGAATTCATCTAAGACAAGGGCATTTTCTTTGTCTTGAATTTCCGAGGTCGTATTCATCAATTGTAAGATTCGCTCTGCCGAAGCACGTCCACGTTGTACCCCACTGAAAGCATCGGCAATTACCTTTGCAGGGCGTTGTACTTGCGAGAACAATACAATGAAAGCAATGAACGTACCTGCACTTAATGCCCCGTTGATGACCAACGAACCACCGTATAATAAGATGCCAGAAATGACCATTACGCCCAAGGTTTCGGAAGTAGGAGAGGTTAATTCCTGGCGGAATACCATTTTCAGTACTGAGTTTTTGAATTTGGTATTTTGTGCATTAAACTGGTTGGTAATCGTCTTTTCAGCATTGAAGGCTTTCACGACACGCATTCCTCCAAATATTTCATCTAACATACTGATAATGCCCGAAAGATTTTCTTGTACATCTGTTGCAGAACGGCGTAACCTTCTCGAAATCATAGCGATAGCTCCACCCGAAACGGGTAGGATAATCAGCGAGAAAAAGGTCAGTTTTACCGAAATGTTAAAGAGAAAAACAAAGAAAATGACGAGTGAAAAAAACTCTTTGATAGACGCTGTAAAGGCACGAGTAATCGAGTTTTCAACCTCTTGAATATCCGTTGTAAGGTGTGCCATTAGGTTACCTTTACGCTCGTTATTGAAAAAACCTAAATGTAGCGAAACGGTTTTTTGGAATACCGCACTACGCAAAGACGCAATGGTTTCTGCCTCTACTCGTTTGAGTAAGCGTTGCGAAAAATAGCGAAAGACATTCGAGAAAAAGACCGATGTAATAATAGCTCCACAGACAAACTTTAGAGCTCCCATACGACCATATTCTTTGAACATACTATAGAAATAGTAATTAAAAAGATTGATAAAGTAATCTTTTAAATGGTCAATCGAAAAGGTGGGATATGCCACTGCTACTGTTTGAGCTTTGCCAAAAAGAAGTTCGAGTAAAGGCCCAAGAATGGTAAAGTTTAATACGCCAAATAGACTGGCAAAAATCGACATGAAAAAATATGGAGCAATATACTTTTTGAGCGATTGGGTATAACTAAGAATTTGTATGTACGTTTTCAAAGAATGACGCTATTATTGGTGATTACGTGATTGGAATATGCTTAATACTTCACTTTTATTCCATGATAATACTCCTGTTCTTGGTAATCTTTACGGAGTGGATGCCCTTCCCAATCTTCGGGTAGTAGAATACGACGAAGGTCTTGGTGACCTGTAAAGGTAATCCCCATCAAATCGAAAGCTTCCCGTTCGTGCCAGTCTGCTGTACGCCAGATGTTGCTTACACTTGGTACTTGAGGTAAGGGTTCTCCTGCTTGATTGCGAGGAAATTCAACACGAATCATTACTTTATGTTCGTAGGGGATGGAATATAAATTATAGATTACTTCCATCGTACCTTTTGCTTCACCGTTATCCAAAGCCGTTAGGCACGAAAGTAAATCGAAGTATGTATGTTCGTTTTCAAAGAGAAAGGCACAAACCTCTACAATGCGTTCGGTTGGTACGCTAATACATTGGTGGTCTGCTTTGGTGACGATTGTCTCTCCAAAGTGTTGGATCAATAAGTCTTGTATTTCTTGAACGCTCATTGTTAGCTTTGTGGAGTATTTGCAAAAGTTGGTTTTTGATTGCGGGCATCTTCGTCAGGGACAAGAGCCGTACTGAGTTTGAGTTCTTCCTCCATTTCAAGCAATGCCTTAGGAGCGACTAAACTTTCATTTCTGATTTTTTCCTGTAATTTAATAAAGCCACCAATCAATGCTTCTGGGCGTGGAGGGCAACCAGGAATATACACATCTACAGGAATGATACGGTCAACCCCTTTTACGACATGATAGCCGTGTTCCCAATAAGGACCACCACAGTTAGAACAACTTCCCATCGATATGACGTAGCGAGGTTCGGGCATTTGTTCATACAAACGACGGATACGGTCTGCCATTTTGAAGGTAACCGTTCCTGCCACAATCATCACATCGGATTGACGAGGCGAAGGTCTTGGGAAAACCCCAAAACGGTCAAGGTCATAACCAGAAGCCATTGCCTGCATCATCTCGATAGCACAACAAGCCAAACCAAAGCCCATAGGCCACAGCGAGCTTAGTCGTGCCCAATTGACAAGGTCATTGACCTGACTAATCACAATGTTATTTTCTTCAAACTGTTGGTCGAGTAAGCTTTTCATTTCTATTTATCAATTTCAGTCGCAAATCCTTTGCTGGTTCTATAACGCAAAGGTACATTGCTCTGTTCAAATTACCGTACTATTGTTACACTTCCCGTTAAGGTCGGGGTATCATCACTTGCTTTTATGACGTAATAGTAAGTACCCGAAGGGAGTCTTTCACCGTTGAGAATACCGTCGAATGGAGCATTGGCATAGTTGTCTTTGGAATAAAAAATAACACTTCC
>JACCDQ011136175.1_pt1 | contig 14119 bp, 13 predicted proteins | sample 7446031 | NCBI WGS metagenome assembly JACCDQ01 (sample SAMN15323442, study PRJNA562643) | freshwater metagenome | isolation source: river surface water | place: USA:Blue River Watershed | collected 2017-08-17 | reverse complement strand
CGCCGCCAAATACTTTGGCCACCACATGCCGTCTGCGTCCACCAGCGGCTACGAATGCCTCAATTAATTTTGGAATTGCAATGTTGCCAAAGCGCGGGCTGGGTAAGCCCTTTCCATCCCAGCGTGGGAGCATGTAGTGATTCATGCCACCTATTCCAACTTCAGCATCCCATAAACAAATCGCAACGCATGACCCTAAGGTGGTTGAAATGACGCAGGGGCTATTGGTGGCATACAGCTGCCCCATCATCAGACTATGATGCTGCATTCAAACATTCCCGAGCGCAAGTCAATATGAAGCCATGCCTCAAAATCGTTCTCCAACATCCGTGTCCCCTTGATCTTGGGCATCAAAGAAGAAAATGCTTTCGTCGGAGGCGTCGGTCAAAGTTCTCGAATCGAGTCGGGGCAAGTGCAGGTCAATGTGCAGTCCCGTTTCTGGCTTTGGGTTAATGTGCAGGCGTCCGCCCATCAGCTCTGCGCAGCTGCTGGCCACGGACAAACCCAAACCCAAACCCCGATAAGTCTTCGTGGTGCTGGTGTCCGCCTGCCAAAAACGGTCCAGCGCAAAGTATCGTTCCTGATTCGACATTCCGGGCCCATCGTCCGCAACGCTCAGATCCAGGCCTTGCTCGTTGATGTTGACAAAAATACGGACCACGCCACCTTGCGGAGAGAACTTGACCGCGTTGTCGAGCAAGTTGGCATAGACCAGACCCAGTGCGGCACCGTCGGTTTCGAAATAGGGCATCGATCCAGATAAGGACAACAAGGCATCGCCTCCATTACAATGAATGCGTACACCTTTCCGCTGTGCCAGGGCTAGGTATTTCAATGTCACCCCGTTCAGTATTGAATAAATGTCAACACGAAAAAATCCAGCCTTGGCTACGCCCGCTTCCAGCTCGGCGGCCATGAAGATGTTTTTCAGTTGAAAATCCAGGTAGGCGCTCTCGTCATGAATCCATTGCAGCGACTGATGAACATGATCGCGGCTAGGCTCTTTCATGTTCATTAATTGCTCTGTCAGCCCAATGATGGCGGACAATGGGTTGTTCAGTTCGTTGAGTGTGTGTGAGATGAATTGGCTTTTTTCGTTCTCGGCCTTGATCAGGCGTGCGTTCACGCTATTGAGTTCAGATTCAAGGCGGAAAATTGTTTGCTGGGCGGAAATCAAGGAGGAATTTTTGGATATTTCAGTGTTGTTTTTTGGCATGTTTCCAGTCCTCTGCTTGATCGAGTTTCGTAATCCAGGATGGCAGTTGATTCAGTGGCAATATCTTGTCAACCCCGCCATGCTTGATCGCTTCGGCCGGCATGCCAAACACCACGCAGCTGGCCTCGTCCTGGGCCAGGGTGAAGGCTCCGGCCTGATGCATTTCCAACATGCCACGGGCGCCATCATCGCCCATGCCGGTCATGATGATGCCCACGGCATTTGCACCTGCATAGGTGGCTGCGGATCGGAACAATACGTCCACCGACGGCCGATGACGGCTCACCAGTTCGCCTTGGATGACCTCGACCATGTAGCGCGCGCCGCTGCGCTTGAGCAAGGTATGGCGGTTGCCTGGTGCAATCAGGACCCGACCCCTGAGGACACTGTCACCATCTTTTGCTTCCTTGACATCGACCTGGCACAGCGAATCCAGGCGTCGTGCGAATGACGCGGTGAAATTTTCCGGCATGTGCTGCACCACCACCATGCCTGGGCTGTCCGCTGGCAGGCTCTCCAGCAACTCGCGCAGAGCTTCCGTGCCACCGGTCGAGGCTCCGACCACCACCACGCGCTCGGTGGTCCGGATCATCGACTTGGCGCTGGGAGGGGGCAACACGACATCCGCATTCAACTTGGGCGCCACCGAACGGGAAATATCCGTTTCGCGTCGGGGCGGGGGGGCACTTCTTGCCTCAAGATCACGGTGGAGTTGCGCCTTGGCTGCCACTTGCAGTCGCTTCAATTTGGCGACGGCCGCACCCTTGACGGCATCAATGATGCGAAGGCGGTCGTCTTCGAAAAATTCCTTTATGCCGATTGCTGGCTTGGTGATGATATCCACGGCGCCAGACTCCAGCGCACGCATCACGGTCTCGGAGCCCGATTGGGCCAGGCTGGAGCAGATGACAACGGGAATCGGATGCTGGCTCATCAGCTTGCGCAAGAAAGTGATGCCATCCATGCGGGGCATTTCCACATCCAGCGTGATGACGTCGGGAACTTGCGCTGCGATTTTTTGTGCTGCGACATAAGGGTCCGATGCGACCCCGATAACCTCGATGCCCGGATCGGCCCCCAGGATGGCTGTGAGCGTTTGTCGCACCATGGCCGAGTCATCCACGATCAAGACTTTGACGATGCGAGTCATGTTTTGTTAGGCTAATTGATAGATGGTGGGTTCCATGTGCACAAATGGCGTATTGATTCGCCCCAGGGATTCTGCGTGTCCAGTCAAAAAAAGACCGCCAAGGTGCATGTGGCTGGAGATGCGATTGACGACTTTCTCCTGGGTGGGTGGATCGAAGTAGATCAGCATATTGCGACAGAATACAACATGGAACTTCTGGGAAATTGAATAGTCTTCATCCATGAAGTTCATGTGCTTGTAGCTGGTCCTGGCACGCAACTCCGGGACGATGCGCACCTCATCTTCCTCGACATTTTTTCCGCGCAGCAAGTATTTCTTTCGAAGCGGGAGCGGGACGGGTTCAATCTCGCGATGCGGGTATATCGCGCGGCGAGCGACATCGATGGCAAAGGATGACAGGTCTGAGCCAACGATCTCGAACTCGAATCCCCGGTGCGTCTGCGCATACTCCGCCAACACCATGGCCAGGGTATAGACCTCGTGGCCTTTTGAGCAGGGGGCGCTCCAGAAGCGCAAATGCGGCCCGAACTGATCGATCAGCATCGGCAGCCCGGTTCGGGTCAGGAACTCGAAGTGATAGGGCTCCCGGAAGAAATCGGTCTTGTTGGTGGTGACCACATCCAGCATGGATTGCAGTTCACGGATCGTGCCTTCGGGGCTGAACACATAGCGAACATAGTCCTCGTATGTGGCGTAGCCCAGGGCACGCATGCGCTTTTGCAGGCGCGCTTGGAGCATGACGCGTTTTTCGGGCGGCATGCGGATGCCCACTGTCGTGTGGATATAAGCCGATAATTCGGCAAACAGTTTCTGGCTCATCATGGGATTGCCAACGAATTGGCGTCCTGATGCCATGGTCGGCGGCAATGCCTTACTCATTCCACGGTTCCATTCGAGGCATTGACTTGCCGCAGAATCACGTTCAGGTCCAGGATCAGGGCCACGCTTCCATCGCCAAGAATGGTCGTGCCTCGCCAGCCTTGTTCCGTGGAAAACAGTGACGGCACCGGCTTGATGAATACCTGTTGCTGTCCCACCACGCGATCGACCAGTACCCCCATCGATTGGTTGGCGTCGGCATTCACCACCAGGACTTTTCCGCTTTGTTGTCGGGTGACTGGCTGGGAAGAGCCGGGTTGCTTCGATGAAAATACCTCGGCCAAGCGGATGAATGGCACCAGGGTGCCACGAAGATTGAGCAGATCCTGCTCGTGCCTGGAGACCTGTTGCACTGTCTCCAGATCAAGCACTTCCCTGACCAGCGCCAGCGGGATCACGAAGGGCTGCCCCCATGCATGTACCAGGAGACCATCGATGATGTTCTGTGACAGCGGAAAGCGCATGCAAACCGTGGAGCCGCGCTCGGTCGGCATGACTTTCAGTTCGGCGCGCAGGCAACTGGCTACCGTTTGCAGTTGTTCCAGAATTTGACCGCATTCGTCTTCAGCCTCGCTGTGCAACATCCATAGCAAATCCTGTCCTTCCTGGCTCACCGACAATTCGTAGCGCAAAGATGCCGCGTTTGCTTGGGGTGTGAATAGCGCCTTGAGTGGTTCCCACAGGGCATCCAACACTGCCTTGTCCAGTTCCACCTCGGATCCCGTGCATCGCACCTGCAATCGGTGCGCAGGGATGGACTGTACAAGATGCTCGATACGAATGAACAAATCACGTGCCGGTACCATGCGCAGCTGTAATGCGCTGTCACGCATCTCGGCCGCCAGTCGCACGACTTGTTCCACGGCGCTGGACAAGGCATCATCCTTGTACCGCATCGCGATTCGGGTCAACGCCGATTGTGCGATCACCAGCTCGCCCACCAGATCAATCTGCCGGTCCAGCCGGGTTCGGGGGACCCGCACGGCATCGACTTCCGGGGCAAGCGCGTGAGTGCTGGCGGGCATCGCCTGCTCCGCCGGAGGCCGCTCCAGATGGGCGCGAATATCCCCGGGGATCTCGCTGGCATGGAGCGCCAAGGTGGCTTGTGCGGCGGCTTCATCCCAGTGCCAGGTCGCTGGCAGATCGTGGGCCAGGCATCGCAAGACCACCGTGCTGTCGGCGGCCACGAACATGAAGACATCTTCCAGGCTGGCGCGATCCATCCAACCGTGCACCAGCATGTTCCAGCTCAGATAGGCCCGGTCCGGCTCCATCTGTTCCAGTGGCGGCAATGACGCCAGCCGCGCGCGCACAGCCAGCGTGCCCAGGCACGACAACTCATCGAGCAGACCCAGGACATCGACCCCGCGCCGCAGCAGATCGGCACTGGGCTCGAACGACACGGCCCACAAGGTCTGGGTGGGGGCGGCATCGTCTGCCGGCGCCAGCACATCGGGCGGGGCATCAGGCGGGGTGGTCGCGGCGTCTGGAGTGGCTGGCAAGGCCCGCAGCCTTTGCTCCCATTCGGCCAGTGCTTCGGCCAGTTCCGGGGCCAACCAATCCTGTCGTGGCATCAGTGGTTCCAGCCAGGCTGTCAGCTCCAGGGTTCGGGTGCGAAGTGCGTCATCCCAATGGGCGGGATGCCGCCTCGCATCGGCCCAGCGGTTCTCGAGTTCGGCGAGCGCATTGGCCAGTGCATGGAGTCCTGCCATCGACGCCGATCCGCGCATCGTGTGCCACACGCGGTAAATGAGGTGGACCTCTTCCTGAGAGAGCTGTCGCGTTGCTGCGTCAGCCAATGTCGCGCGAACCTGGGCCAGCCCGATCAGTGATTCGGATCGGAACAGCTCCACCATGCGCGTGACAATGGCCGCGTGGTCCATGCCGTCACTCACTCTGCGCGAATATTGCTGTTGGCGCGTTGTCCCAGGGCCTTGGCGACCACCCGCAGCAGCCCCTCGCTCTTGAAGGGCTTGACAATCCAGGCCGTCAGACCGGCCTTCAGGCCGTCCTGGACGCGTTCGGTTTGCGATTCGGTCGTCAGCATGACGATCGGAAGGTAGCGCCTGGTGGGCAGCGCCCGGGTCTGGCGCACCAGATCCAGACCGTCCAGACCGGGCATATGCAGATCGGTCACCACCAAATCGACCCGAGCCTCGGACTGGAGCACCTGCAGGGCTTCCAGGCCAGAGCTGGCTTCAATGGTGGCGTAGCCCGCGCCTTCCAAGGCGGTTTGAACCAGAAATCGGACACTGGGGGCATCATCCGCAAACAAAACCACGGTTTGCCCCGACGTGGGAACGGTGCTAGAGATGCTGTTCATTTCTGAGTTATGTCATTGTGGAATCATCCCCGCATCCGGCCAGGGCAAATGCATGCGCCACAGGCTCGGGCAAGGGCAAGACGAAAGAGGGCTGACCACGCTTGTGTCGTTCCAGGCTGAAGGCGAGCAGCAATTGCACGCCAGCGAGATCAATGTCTTGCGCGCATGCCAGGCTGACGGGGTGTTCTTGTGCCAAAGCCTGCACCAGGAAGTGCTGCAAGGCAGCACCCTGGTCCACCGTCAGGTTGTGCACGGTACACAGCAAGACCTTGTTGGTGTCAGTCACTGTGTTGACCGATGGTGCCATCAAACACCTCTTTGACATCGTCGAGTTCACGGGCCGAGAACACGCGGTCCGCATCCAGCACGATGACGAAGCGGTCGTTGCGCTTGCCAATGCCTTTCATGAACTCGGTGTTCCAGCGCATGCCGATGCGGGGCACGGCCTCGATGCTGCCGGTTTCCAGTTCGGTGACTTCATGCACGGCATCGGCAATGGCGCCCACTACCAGGGGTTCGCCCTGGACCTCGACCTCCATGACGATGATGCGGGTGTCACGCGTGGTTTGAGCGTTGGTCATGCCGAACTTGACATGCAGGTCCACCACGGGCACCACGTTGCCGCGCACATTGATCATGCCCCGCATGTAGGCCGGGGCGCGGGGCACCTTGGTGATCGGGACCAGGTCGAGCACCTCGCGGACCTTGGCCACTTCCACGGCGAACAGCTCGCTTTCCAGACGAAAGGTCAGGTGTTGGGCGGACAGGGCATCGATATCCGTGCTCATGGTTTTTGCTTCTGCCATGGCTGTGTTCCTCAATACTTCTCGAAGCCCTGGTCTTCGTCATCGAGCTTGATTTCGACACCTTGTCCATGCGACTCGGCGCGGGCAGTGACGGGCTTCTTGGTGCTGCTCAAATGCGCCACGACAGGCTTGACATGTGCCTGGACGCCCTTGCGTGCGGTCGCGGTGTTCTTGCGCCGCATCTGGGTCGTGTCCAGGCGGAAGTAGGCGACTGCCTCCTGCATCACGGCGGCCTGGCTGGCCAGCTCCTGGCTGGTCGAGCTCATCTCCTCGGCCGCGCTGGAATTTTGCTGGGTTACCTTGTCCAGCTGCTGAATCGCGCGGTTGATTTGTTCGGCACCGGTGTTTTGTTCATTCGAGGCGGCGTTGATTTCCTGCACCAGCTCGGTCGTGCGCAAGATGTCAGGCAGCATCTCGGACAGCATTTCGCCGGCCTTGGCCGCCACCGCGACGCTAGAGACTGACAGCTCATTGATCTCGTTGGCCGCGTTCTGGCTGCGTTCGGCCAGCTTGCGCACCTCGGAGGCCACCACCGCGAAGCCACGGCCATGCTCGCCGGCACGGGCCGCCTCGATCGCCGCGTTGAGTGCCAGCAAGTCGGTTTGACGCGCGATTTCCTGCACGATGACGATCTTCTCGGCGATGGTCTGCATGGCTTGCACCGCCTGCGTCACCGACTCGTTGGTCTTCTTGGACGCGTCGGCCGCGCTGACCGAAATCTTGCTGGTCTGCTGTGCGTTGTCGGCCGTTTGACGGATGTTGGATGCCATCTCTTCCATCGAGGCACTGGCCTCCTCAGTGGACGAAGCCTGCTCGGCCGCGCCCTGCGACAGCTCCTCCGAGGCCGATGAAAGTTCTTCGGCGCCGGCAGCCACGTTTTCTGAGGCATCTTGCACCTGTCCGATCACCTCGCGCAGTCGCTGCACCATCTTGTTGAGGTTGCCAACCAGATCGCCCACTTCGTCGCGTGCGTGGTAGTCCATGGTCTTGGTCAGATCGCCCTCGGCAATCGCATTGGCCAGAGCGGATGCGTTGCCGAGAGCCTTGCCGATCGAAAAAGAAATCCACAGGGCCATGCCCAGGCCGGTGACCGCCGCCACCACCAGCAAGGTGCTCAACAGATTGCGCGAGCTGTTGTACTGCTGGTGCGCATCCAGCATGGCATCTTCCATGAGCTTGGCGTTGAGCTCAGCGAGCTTCCTCAGGGCCGCTTCGGCCTTGTCGAGCAAGGGGCGGCCCTTCTTTTCGGTTATATCCTTGGCTTCGTTGTTGAGCTTGGCTTCCTGGTCCTTGTCGCCCGCCATGCCCTTGCGGGTTCCCTCGCTGCCGAGTCGGATCGATTCCTTGCGCGCCGACAGGTATTCGGCGCCGAAACTCTCGATTTCCGCCAGTTCCGCCTTGCCGGCCTGGGTGGTGACCATCGGGGCGAGCTGGGCCAGCAGTCGCTTGTAATTGGACTCCAGTTCCTCGCTGCGCTTGGTATGGTCAGCGAGATCGGATATATTGCCGGTCATTATGATGATGTATTCGTTTCGCCCCAGGGCCACCAGAGTCCGGCGCAGATCGTTGGTCAGGTTGTTCTTGACCGTCAATTGATTGGCAAACCTGTCGAGCGTATCGTTGGTGTCGGAGAGCTTGCTCAGACCCAGATAAATGGCCGAGGAGCTGAGCACGATGACGAACAGGAATGACAATATCAGTTTCAGCTTGATAGTGAGTCGCATGAATTAACTCCTTGAGAGAATGGACAAGAGGCGGTGCTCGCGGTCGTCATCGGTTCGACACGACTCAGGCACGCGCAACCCCTTCGATGAGTGCAGGAATATCCAAGATCACGGCGATCTCGCCAGTGCCAAGCAAGGTGCAGCCCGCCAGACCCGTGATGCCCTGGAACAGGATGCCCAGCGGTTTGATGACGGCCTGCATCTCGCCATGCAGCTTCTCGACCACGATGCCCACTTTCTTCTGGCCGTACCTGACCACCACCACGTTTTCTTGCGCATTGCTGGGTGGCTCATCGGTGCCGAACAGATCGCGCAGGCGCGTAAACGGCAGCAACTCGCCGCGCAAGCTCAGGTAGTCACATGAACGCGTCACCCCGTCGTGCTGGATGCACTCGGCCACCATGTCCATCGGGATCACGAAATGCGCATCCCCGATCCCGACCATGAAGCCATCGATGATGGCCAGTGTCAAAGGCAAACGGATGGTGAAGGTGCAACCCTGGTTGGGAACGCTGTGGACATTGACCGTGCCGCGCAGGGCCTGGATATTGCGTCGCACCACATCCATGCCGACACCGCGTCCCGACAGCTCTGTCACACGCTCGGCGGTGGAAAACCCAGGTTCGAAAATGAGTTGATGGATTTCGGCTTCGCTCAGCACCTGATTCGGATCCACCAGATTGCGCTCGATGGCCTTGGCCAGGATCTTTTGCGTGTTCAGACCCGCGCCATCGTCTTGAATCGTGATGACGATGCTGCTGGCCTCATGCGCGGCGCTCAGAGTCACCGCGCCTCTCGAGGGCTTGTTCGCGGCCTGACGCTCATGAGCCGACTCGATGCCATGGTCCACGCTGTTGCGCACCAAGTGCATCAGAGGGTCGCCGATCTTCTCGATCACCGACTTGTCTAGCTCGGTTTCACCCCCCTCGGTGAGCAACTCGATGTCCTTGCCCAGTTCAAGCGAGAGATCACGCACCACCCGCTGAAAGCGGTTGAAGGTGGCGCCGATGGGCACCATGCGCATCTGCATGGCCGAATCACGCATGTCCTCGACCAGGCGCGAGAGCACCGACATGGCCTCCATCAGCTCCTTGTTGCCCGTGCGGGACGCGATCACGGAGACACCGGCTCCGGCAATGACCAGCTCGCCCGCCAGATCGACCAGCTTGTCGAGCTTGTCGGCATCCACGCGCAGCTGCGCATGGGTTTGGCGGGCGTTGCTGTGGGGGTCGTTGTTGTGGGGAGGGCGGTCTCGCTTGTCTGTGTGCGGAGTCTCGTGGACTTGAGGCGCTGGCCCGGAGACCGGCACAGCGTGGGCGGCTAGCAAGGCCCGCGCGTCGGCCTCGTCCAGCAAGCCGCTGCCGACCCAGTCGGCGACCAGGGCCTGGGGGAGTTCGCCGTTGTCCTTGGCCGATGCCAACTGCTCAAGCAATTGCGATCGCGGGGCACGTGGGGGCAGAATCTGCAACACGCATTCGCCCTGCAGCAAGGAGAAGGCGTCTTCGATGTCCTCGCGCCCGACATCGGTTTCCAGGTCGATCACGAAGCCGAGGTAGCACAGCTCGGCGTCGGCCACATCCAGGTCGGGCAGGCGGTCGGTCAGCACACGCACGCGCATCGAGGTACCCAAACTGCCTAGATAGCGCACCAGCCCCAGCGGGTCGACCCCACGCTGGAACAATTCGCTCCCCAACCGCAAGCGGATATGCCAGTGTGGGTTGACCAAGGTGTCCTCGGTCGTGGAGGGGGGGGGCGCGGCGGGTATCTGGCCGGTCGTGGATTTCTGGGTGGCATTGACCTGCAACCAGGGCTGCAGTTGCGCCAGCAACTGTCTACCTCGTGCCGCAGTGGCTTCGGCGGGATCGGCATCGGCGGCGAAGAAGCCCTCCAAGATCTCGATATGATCGGTGCAGCTGAGCAACGCGCTCACCAGCTCATGGTCAGCCGAGAGTTCGCCATTGCGCATCCGCTCGAGCACGTTCTCCACATCGTGGGTAAAGGTGGCAATGGCCATGGCATCGGCCATGCTGGAGGAGCCTTTGATGGTGTGTGCCGAGCGGAACGCGGCATGCACCATGGCGATATCACCTGGGTCCCGCTCCAGCGACAGCAGAGCGCTCTCCAATGCCTCCAGTTGATCGCGTACCTCGATGAGAAAGACGGACTTCAGTGTTTCCATGCGGTATTCACCCAGTGTCACTGAGCCGTGTGCAATTCAAGTGGCCAGCCCAGCAGCTGCAGGGCGTCGTGCAGTGCCGCGCTGGCCGCGATCAGTCGCACTTGTGCTTCGACATGTTGCGCATGGGCCCGGAGCATCAGCAGCATCTGCACGCCAGTCAGATCGACTCTTTCCACCGCCGAGCCATCAATTTTGTGCATCTCACCATGTCGTATCCATTCCAACAAGCCGACCTTGAGCGCTGCGGCCTCGTAGATGTTCAGATCGGCAGGTAGGACGAAGGGGGTACTTGCTGTGCTCATGCCGGATTTCGTTAAAAGAGTTCGATCTTGGGCGAAGCGGAAGACTCCAGCGTGGCCGCCGCTGGGGTGCCGGCGCTTACCACCTCATGGTGAGTGACCAGCTGGCTTTGCATCACGTAGCGCTTGGTTTGCTCATCCAGGCGCTGCTTGATATTGGGGCCGCTACTTTCTTGCCAGTTGCGTTGGCAAAGTTGCTGGGCCAGTTGGTCCATGTGTAGCCTGAGTTCGTCCATGGCGTCGCGCACATGAGAAATACGCTGGTGCATCACGTCAAAGAATTGCATCTCACCGAGTGCATCGGTCATCTGCTCGACCAAGGTGCGCTGGCTATTGCCGATGGAATTCAGTGCGTCCCCTACGTCCAGGCTGTTCTGGTTGGCGGCGACTTCAAAACGTTGCTTCATCCCATCGATATCGGTCAGCACGCGCCTCATGTTTTCGGTGGCCTTGTTGTTGATGGACCTCGACTGCGCTGCTTCGAGCTCCTTGTCCACGCCGGAAGTGACCGTCGCGATCCTGGAGGCAATCTCCTTGACCGCTCCCGCTGTTTGTATTGAAAGGGTACGAATCTCGGCTGCCACGACGGCAAAACCGTGGCCCGCCTCACCCGCGCGGTAGGCTTCCACCGCGGCGTTGATGGACAGGATGTTGGTTTGGCGTGCTATCCGCGCCACCACGTCGACCAAGGGCTCTAAGGCTTTGACCTCCTTGATACGCTCCACCCGATTGAGGTTTTCTTGTTGTTCTTGTTCCTGGCGCGTCACGAACATCTGCAAGATCAGGCCCAGCTGCTCGTCGAGCTTCATTTTTTCCTGAACGGTGTTCAGGAGCTCACTGCCATGGAGCTTGGACTGGTCAATCCGGGCCAGTTCCTTGATGGCCTGATCATTGATGAGTTGCAGGCTGTGAATGATGGCGGACATGCCCTGTTCCGCATCTGCCAAGGCCCCCGCCACTTGTTGGTTGAGCAGGTCAAGGTAAGGGGTCATGTCGCGAAGCTCTTGCACCGCATGCGCGACAGGCATGCGCAGGTCGATTTGCAACCAGGGCAGGCGACGCAAGTGGGGTTGCAGGCGGTGCAGCAGGGCCAGCAGGCCAAAGGTCAGCGTCACCGTGGCTGCGCAGGCCAGTGCCAGAACCTCCAGCGTGGCGACATCGTTCCACTCCTGAGCCACGGCCACGGCCATGACCAGCAGCCAAGCCACGCCACCAGTCACCAGTGCGGGAAGAAGCAAATTCAGATAATTCTGCCTGTTGGAATGCGCACCCGGAGCGAGGCATGGGGCTTCAGGTGGCATACCGCTCCACCAGTTCCAGTAGGTACATGGGATTGAAAGGCTTGGTCAAATACACCTTGGCTCCCGAAGCAATCGCGCGTTGGCGCGTCGCCTCATCCTCGACGCCCGACAGCATGATGACTGGAATCGAGGCCAAGGCCGGATCGGCCGACAGGACTTGGCAAAAGTCCACGCCATTCATGCCGGGCATGTTCACATCTAGCAAGATCACGTGTGGCTTTTCACTCCGGGCCATTTGCAAACCGGTTTCGGCATTCAGTGCTTCGCAAACCTCGTGATTCTGAAACTCCAAGGCCATGCGGATCAGGCGACGGATATCGCCCTGATCATCAATGGTTAAAACTTTGGTGGTCATGGTGGGACCTGGAGCGTGTGAATCCGCACCGCGTTCAGCGGCTGCCTGGCAGAACCTGTGCGATGACCTTGAGCAAGTCGGCGCCCGATACTGGCTTGACCAACCAGCCCGTGATGCCCATGCGCCGTGCCTCGTCGCGTTTCTTGGGATCGCTTTCGGTGGTCAACATCAAAATCGGGGTGAATTTGATGGACGGCATTGCCTTGATTTCACGCACCAGTTCCCCTCCGTTGAGCTTCGGCATATTGAAGTCGGTGATGATCAGGGCCGGACGCAGGCCCGCCTTCAGGCGCGCGAGGGCCTGTGCGCCATCGGTGGCGGTTTCAATGTGGTAGCCGTTCAGTGTCAGACTGGTCTTGAGACTGAGAATGACGGTCGGGGAGTCGTCCACCAAGAGAATGGTCTTTTGCACGGTAATTCCTTGCTTGTAATAAAACAGTTGCCGATTAACATTTCGATGTTAAATCAAAAGTTTTTATCAATTTGCATGATATTCCTCTGCAAAATTGCTGGTTTTTATAAAAAATTTAGTATTTTTGCTACAAATAAACATATTGGATAGTCGATATCATACATTAAAGTCATGTATGACTCGCCACCCTGACGAGGACTTGCCTCGATTGCGTTCGCGGCTTGTTTGAGCAGGAATATCGTTTGGGTTGCCGCCTCGCCGTCCTCATCACCGCGTCCCTCGGGCCGTCAAGAACTAGGTTCACAAGTTCCCAATGAAATATGCCAGTCAGTGTTAACTGACTGGCATTCAGCTAAGGCTGGTCTAGCCGTCTCAAGCGGGGCGCTGTACCCTTCGCACGTGGGTGAGGGTGGGCCCGGCGCGTGGCGTTGTTTACAGGCGCTCGAACACGGTCGCGATGCCCTGGCCGCCACCGATGCACATCGTGACCAGCGCGTAGCGGCCACCGGTGCGCTGCAGCTCGTAGATCGCCTTGGTCGCGATGAAGGCGCCCGAGCAGCCGATCGGGTGGCCGAGCGCGATCGCGCCGCCGTTCGGGTTGGTCTTGTTCATGTCCAGGCCCAGGCCGCGCGAGACCGCGATCGCCTGTGCCGCGAAGGCCTCGTTGCTCTCGATCACGTCGATCTGGTCCAGCGTCAGGCCGGCCTTCTTGAGCGCGAGTCGGGTGGCCGGGATCGGGCCCTCGCCCATCACATCGTTGGGCACGCCGGCTACCGCGTAGGAAGCCAGGCGGGCGATCGGCTGGTGACCATGCGCGGCGGCAACCGCTGCGTCAGCCAGCACGAAGAAGGCGGCGCCGTCGTTGATGCCCGAGGCGTTGCCGGCGGTCACGGTGCCGTCCTTCTTGAACGCGGGCTTGAGCTTGGCCAGCGACTCCAGCGTGGTGCTGGCCTTGACGTATTCGTCGGTGTCGAACACGACCTCGCCCTTGCGGGTCTGCTTGACGATCGGCACGATCTGGCTCTTGAAGCGGCCCTCGGCGATCGCGGCCGCGGCGCGGCGCTGCGACTCGACCGCCAGCGCGTCCTGCTCCTCGCGCGTGATGCCCCACTTGGCGGCCAGGTTCTCGGCCGTGACACCCATGTGGCCGACGCCGAACGGGTCGGTCAGCGTCGCGACCATGGTGTCGATCATCTTGGTGTCACCCATGCGCGCGCCGCTGCGCATGGCGGTCGACAGGTAGCCGGCGCGGCTCATGACCTCGACGCCGCCGCCGATGCCGTAGTCGCAGTCACCGAGCAGGATGTTCTGCGCCGTGGTCACGATGCCTTGCAGGCCCGACGAGCACAGGCGGTTGACCGCCATCGCGACGCTGTCATGCGGCAGGCCGGCCTGGATCGCGGCGACGCGCGCGACATACGGGAAGCGGCTCTCGGTCGGGATCGTGTTGCCGACCGTGACGTAGTTGATCGCCT
>JACCDQ011133144.1_pt1 | contig 14120 bp, 10 predicted proteins | sample 7446031 | NCBI WGS metagenome assembly JACCDQ01 (sample SAMN15323442, study PRJNA562643) | freshwater metagenome | isolation source: river surface water | place: USA:Blue River Watershed | collected 2017-08-17 | reverse complement strand
AGGGAGGGAGGGAGGGGGATTCGAGATGATGGGGGGGGTACAAAACACTGCGCAACAACACACTATGTGGTTGCTGCGGGAGATGAGGGAATGTATTTAAATGCAGCGCACGGAGCGCGGGTTCACGACAACACGCGAAGCGCGCACACAGATTATACGCCACAGCTTGTCTGTTTTGCTTGTTTTATTCGCTGGATTGCTGTTGAAGAGAACCATGCGCCGCAATTACCGACGAACCTACCGACCCGGTTCCGCGGCCTCGAAAGAGGTCGATGCGACGGGCTCTGCCAGCACAGTGAGCGCCGCCGCCGCCGCCACCGCAATGAAGACGCAAGAGTCACACTTTGAAGAGTATTTGAGCGAAGGTCGTCGCGCATCGTTGCATCCCCATTTGCACAAGGCCTATCAACACTTCCCCGCGCGCCTGGAGGAGTTGCGCCACGTGATTCTGTTTGGCCCGGCGGGAACCGGCAAGTACACGCAGGCGCTGGAATGCATCCGCCGCTACAGCCCCAGCGATCTGAAGTACGAGAAGAAGATGACCCTCACGTTCAACAAGCAAACCATGCTGTTCAAAGTGAGCGACGTGCACTACGAAGTCGACATGGCGCTGCTCGGATGCAACTCCCGCGCCTTGTGGCATGAACTGCACGCACAGATCATGGACAGCATCTCCGCCAAGAAACACAAGTGTGGCATCATCCTCTGCAAGAATTTCCACGACATCCACAGCGAACTGCTGGACAGCTTCTACAGCTACATGCAGCACAACTACTTTACGCCGGTGCGCTCCATCTTCCTGCTGGTGACAGAACAACTCAGTTTCTTGCCGCACGCCATGCAGCAAGCCTGCGAAATCATCCACGTTCCCCGTCCGTCCGCGAAAGCCTACCAACATGCATGCGGTGTCTCCGCGGAACAATGGAGTCGTCTCGGATCTGTGGTCGAAGAGCGCAACGCCGGCGGCGGCAGCGGTGGCGCGTGGACCACCTCCAACATCAAACTGTTGCGCAGTATGACTGCCTGTCTAAGCACCTCCACTTCCACCTCCACTTCCACCTCCACTTCCACTTCCACACTCATCCCTGCGGCAGCAGATGCCTCTGAAACTGCTCCTGCTCCGCAAATGGTCGTGGAGGAGGTGGTGCGCAAACTGACCGCGCCACACGAAGTGATTTGCACCGTAATGTTGGACATCTTGTTGCATCCGGACAAACTGCACTTCCTGCAACTGCGCGAAACCATCTACGATTGGTTCACCTACAACTTGGACGTGGGTCAGTGCGTGTGGTTTCTCTTGTCGCGGCTTATGGAGGAGGGACACCTCGCACCGGCCCACCACGGAGACGCACTGCGACAAACTTACCGCTTTCTCCAGTACTACAACAACAACTATCGACCCGTCTTCCACGTCGAAAACTACCTCTTGTATCTCGTCGCACTTATGCATGACGACCCCCATCCTTCGCATAACTTTGCAAACCGATCCGGCAGCCAGGACGGGATGGATGAGAACACGTTCCACGAGGAGAAGGAGAAGGAGAAGGAGAAGGAAAAGGAAAAGGAAGGCAAGGAAGAAACCGAAGAAGAAGTGATCCAACTCGAATTGGATCGCATGGATCTATGCGATTCAGGCAAGATGAAGAAGAAACGAAGAAATGTCTGAGTGTGTGTTTTTGTGTTCAAGTTTGTGTGCAATGCTTAACTATGTTAATCCATCGAAAGAATGTATACATACAGTGTTTCTATTGCTTCGGCTACTATTCTACATCTACGTGCGTGTGTAATTGTTTGGTTTTGTGTGCGTGTTATGCGACAGCATCTGCTTTGCGCTTCACGATGCGTTTCTTTGGGGGGGCATCGCCTCCTGCTGCAGCAACAGGGGCTGCGGCGGCGACAACGGGAGCAGCAACAGGTGCGGCAACTGGGGCGGCGGCAACAGGTGTGGGCGCAGGGGCAGGAGTAGGGGCGGCAACGGGAGCAGGGGCAGGGGCGGCAGGAGTGTACGCGGTGAATCCAATTTGTGGGTCGTCGCTGTCGTCGATGATGGTGGCACCGTTTTCTTCCTCCAAGTCCAGTTCTTCAGCAGGAGGCAATTCGGGTAGTTTGTTGAATTGCTTGGCGGAGATGGGAATCATGCAGACTCCGCGTGGAATGGAGGGTGGAGGAGGCTTGCGGATGACGGCTTGTTTCAAGCTGAAGGTAGCGTAAATGTTGGCGTTGATGATCCAAATGGTGCCTTGGATCAGTGGCATGAGGTATGTGTTCTTTTCGGACAACAAGTCGAAGGGAGTGCCATTCGATTCCACCTGACCTTCCACGTACAGCGGATTTCCAGTTTCGTCGTAAATCTCGGTCTTGAATTTGCCTTCAAATGTTGGCAACTTCAACGACATGGTAGGTGGTCGGGTGAAATCGCGCGGAGCCTTGGGGGTATTGTCGCCTTTCTTCAGAGGGGGATAGCGCAGGATTTTGCCCATCGAATTGTTTTCGAAGAAGCGCTGGTCTGGTGGATCGGTGCCGACCCACTCCGAGTAGTGCGCATACGCATCGTCCGTGACTTTGCGCGCGAATTGCACCATTCCCTCCTTGGCGCGCGCCACTTCTTCCAGCACCGAGTAGAAACTCACGCTGACAGTGTACTTGTCCACCGCGCCGCCATCGTCCATCTTTTGTTCGGCGGGATAGGCCAACATGAGCGGCAGCGCAATGGTGAAGGATTCTTGACTGGACGATTTGGTGTTGATCAGGCGCACCATTTTGCCTTTGCCGCCGTTCGGAATTTTGGGCTTTGTGTAGCCGAGTGCGCTGAGGTCCATGTTGGTTGCATCGATGATCGTGGCGGACATGATTGCGTGAATGACAAACGAAGAACAGAAAAAACAGACAAACAAACAAAAAAAACTTGGAGGAAACACAGGTGTGTCTGTGACGTGACCGAGTTGGGAATTGAATTATGTGGAACCACCATCCTTACACCATCCCTTCCTTTCTTTTCCTTTCCATTCCTCTCTTTTCCATTCCCTTCTCGGTACTGGTATGCATGCACACCTTTCTTTGACAAAGCGAAGCGCGCGCGCGAAAACAAACATTGCGGAAAGGTGGAGAACACACTCCATCCACTTTAGGCGCTTCCAAGCAGATTCGCCGCCGCCGCCGCCGCAGCAGCAGCCTGCCGCCTCCGCCAACAAGAAAAACAAACTTTGTTGCGCCGAGAAGGAAGGAGGAAGGGGAAGGGGAAGGGGAAGGAGGGAGGAATGCCTTCTCTTCGAAGTTTTAGCCGGTCGACACGAAGTGGTATGGCGGCGTTTGTGATTGTATCCAAAATCAATTGCGTTCGAAAACGACTTAAAAGACTCCCATCATAAATCAATTACGACCCCAACCCAGTCACGCTCCTGTTTTCGCTCGCCGATGCCAAAGAAGTCCACTTCTACTTCCGTTGCCTTGCCAACTTCTGAAATGACCACCGCCGCTTCCACTACTGTTACTGCCGCCGCCCCAGCCGCCGCCGCCGCTGAGAAAACCACCGGAAAGAGAACTGCTTCCGGTGAAAAGGCCTCCAAGAAATCTTCCGAAAAAGTTGCCGCCCCTGCCGCCGCCGCTGCTCCAGTTGCCGCCGCCCCAGTTGCCGCCGACAAGACTGACGCCGCCGCACCAGCTGCCAAAAAGAGTCGCAAGGCCGCTACCCCAGCTGCCGAAAAGACTGCCGACGCAGCTGCCGCCGCCGCTCCAGTTGCCGCCGCTCCATCTGTAACCGAAGCAGTGGATGGCGCCGCCGCCGCCGCTACTGCTGTCTCTGATGCCAACGGAGACGAAGAGAATTTGTTGCGCCAATCCGCCGACTTCTTGTCTGAGTTCCAAACTGTCTACGCCACCATGTCCAAGTTGAAGAACCAATACAAGGAATTGGAAAAGAAGTGGAACCGCGAACTCAAAGCCGCCAAGAAGAGATGTGTCAAGAAGCGCGGCGTTCCAAAGAACCCATCCGGATTCACCAAGCCAGCCCCCATCTCCGACGAATTGGCTACCTTCTTGGGAAAGGAAAAGGGCACTGAAATGTCTCGCACGCAAGTCACCGGTCTCATCAACCACTACGTCCGCGCCAATGGCTTGAAGAACCCTGAAAATGGTCGCAACATCTTGCCAGATGCCAAGTTGTCCACCTTGCTCGCTGTAAAAGACGGCGAATTGCTCACCTTCTTCAACTTGCAACGTTTCTTGAAGCACCACTTCGCCAAGGCCCCTGCTGCCACAGAAGCTGCTGCTGCCACCGCCTCCGCCAAGTAAATGCGCCCCCCTCCCCTCCTTTTTTTTGCCCAATCCAAGTTTTGTTTGACCAATCATTCGATGTGACCTTCTATCCGTCCTGCGTGTTCTTGGTTTTTGTATATATGCGCCACATCGCCATTTCCCTCCCTGTAGTTTAACCCCCTTAAACAAACACAAATCGTAAAACAAATAAACGCGTTTCTTTTGATTCTTTGTCAAAACAAACAGATAGACAGATAGATAAACACAAACAATCTGCTTTTTTTTCGTTCATGAACAGGTACTCAACTTAATCGGTTACAAGTGTGTGTGCATGTGCGTGTTTGGCGACAGCACGACGATGCGTTTGTAAAATTATGCGAAATCGCATGAAACAATGAAATGTGTGTGGTGCTTCAGTTACATCCTCCACCACCCTACCTCATTCTGTGCTGCATTCTCCCTCCCCATTCTGCACATCATCCAACCAATGGTGGTGCTGGAGGAGTGTTTTCTTCGAGGCGCTGCGCAAAGGTGCCATGAACTCGATGATGACTTTGGTTCCGCAAATGGCCTTGATGCGCCCCAATCGCTGAAACCATCGAGGATGGAGCGGATCACGCGTGAACACAATGTCGCCAATGTCCATGTGCAGCGCCCGGCGGTAGTCCTCCGCGCACACACACCGGCATTGAGTTGTATACGATGCCTCCCGCTTGAACAACAGTGCACTGTCAATCCAGATACATTTCGGCATGGCATCGGGTACACGCGTGTACCAATCGGATCCTTTTTGTGTGTGAAAAAAATTGTGCGCGCAGAAGGATATCAACCGTCCAGTTCCCTTTCGTTTCACTTGTTCCATTTAGTTCACATGTCTTCCAGCAACACCAACACCAACACCAACGGCGGCGGCAGCAGCAGCAGCGTTGCAGCATTGGATGCGCATCGCGCCGTGTTGCGCCGACAACTTGGCGCCCAATACCAGCAACAACTGGCGCGATTGGATGCCGCAGTGAACCAACAGATTCTCCAGATCCAACGCAATGTCGCACTGAGTGTCCGCACGAAACAGCAGCAGCTGAGTCGGTTACGCGCGCAGTACAACTCCATCGTGCGCCAAATGTCAGCCGCGTATCAACGGCAACTGCGCGCGATCGATGCGGAAGCGTTGAAGCAACCGGTGGCGTCTCGAGCCAAGCGCGCATTGACGGTCGGCATCAACTACCGCGGAACCAGCTCCGCGCTGTTTGGGTGCATCGACGATTGTCTGCACATGCAAACCTTCTTGCAAGAACAACTGGGGTTTGCCGCCGCGAACATTGACGTCTTGACCGACGACACGCCGCGCGCACCAACCAAGGCGAACATCCTCGCCGCGTTGCGCCGGTTGCTGCAATCCGGCCAAGCCAACGATCTGCTCGTGTTCACGTACAGCGGACATGGCTCGTACACCGCCGACCGCAACGGCGACGAAGCCGATGGGCGCGACGAGATGTTGGTGAGTGTGGACAACTACGGGATCAGCGACGATGAACTGAAAAGCGTCATCCAATCCTCATTGCGACCCGGCGCCACGCTGTTGTGTCTGTTCGACAGTTGCCACAGCGGCACGGCGCTGGACCTCAAGTACTCCTTTGCGCCTGACGGCAGCAGCATCGACGTGCAGCCCCAGGGATTGCGCACCTCCGGAAACGTCATCCTGATCAGCGGATGCGCCGACGCCCAAACCAGCGCGGAAGGTTGGATTGACAACCGGTCGCAAGGGGCCATGACGTGGGCATTCTTGAAGGCGGCGCCGACGGCGGGCGTGACGTCCTGGCGCAGTCTCTTGTCGACCATGCGCACGTTGTTGTCCGAGTCGGCCTTCGAGCAGACGCCGCAACTGTCCGCGGATGCCCTCATCGACTTGGATGCGCCGGTGTTTTGGAAGGACTGATCGTCCACCGCAATCGCCCGTTGGAGGATTCGTAGAGCCATGCATCGTCCACCGCCAGTTGCTTGTCCGGATTGAAGTCGTCCTCTTCCGGGGTCAGTAACATGTGTTCAAACACGCGCAGCAGCGCACGTTCATCGTGGTATCGGATATCGTAGTTTCCCCAACGATATGCGAGAAAAGGAAGAACATGTTGTGTCACGAACCTTTCCGTCGCGGCGCTGCGACATCGGGGCTTCTGCGGCAACACAGAGGTCTCCGTGTCCGTGGAGTGAACACTCTCGTTGTCATTGTCGCGCATTATGCAGAACCGTGTACGTGTACCTACGTGGGTTCGTGTGTCTGTGTTCGTGTGTATGTGTTCGTGTCGCGTGAGGCAATAGGTGATGTCTGTTTTAAGTTCCTTCTAAGTCGTTTTTTTTGTTCACCCATTGCATCTGATTATCAATCCAACCTTTTTCGCATAAGAATCACTTCACCGTTGGAAGCATGCCCCGTCGATCCCGCCGTCGATCCGTCCCTGTTTCCAGCCGCAGAAGCACTCGCAAACGGGGTCGTTCCAATGCGAAGGACAAGGACAAGGATAAGGACAAGGACAAGGACAACGTGGTCGCCGTGCGCGCATTGTCTGCGCCTACATCCCATCCGATTTGGCGAGTGTCGCATCCAGGTCGCGCGCAAGCGGCGGCGCGGCGGTATTTGGGGACGTCCGCGGTCTTGTACCTATCCACTTCCGGGAAACACAAGTACATGGTGCGCAATCCCGCGACGGGCGGATGGGTACACTTTGGTCACATGGATTACGAAGACTTTACGCATCACCGTGACCTTGCTCGTCGACAACGCTACTTGCGCCGCGCGACGGCCATTCGCGGGACCTGGCGCCGCCATCGCTATTCCCCCAATCAACTGGCCATTCACGTGCTGTGGTGAAGCACTGTCGTTTGGATCGTCGTCATGCAGGGGAACTCAATTCCCACAGGGTCATGCGCAATTGCCTCGCCATCCAGCTGCGATGGGCGGGCGAAAGGTGTGGCCAACGAAGTTCCCACCATCGCTCTGCCCAGCGGATGCCGCGCATCATACGATCGCCGCCTGCATAGTTGCGCAGAAACACACAAAAGGAGTGTTCGCCGGCGCGTGTCTTTGGGAAATCCATCATGTTGCGCTGCCCGTGGTCCACACACCACGCCAAGAATCGGTCGCTGTTCGCCAACAGAATGCCGCGCAACACAAAGTAGGAAAACGCCGCCGTCTTCTCCCGCAGTTGGATCACTGGATGCGTGTCGAACAACAATCCGCGATATCCCCCATCGATGTGCCAGAAGCGCATCAACTTCACAATCTGCAGAAAACAGTGTTCACGCTCGCGCTGCAAACATTGTCGGTGTCGTTGGCGCAAAGCCGCCAGCGAGGTGGATTGCAACGAGGCGGAGGTCATCGTGAAGGTCACCACGAACAGCGCATTCCACCACTCCGCCCAAAACTCCGTATAAGCTTCATACGCCAACACATTCGTCGCGATGCGGAACAACTGACTGATACACACTTGCGACGTGGAAGAAGAAGAGGAAGAAGATGATGATGATGTCCCTGAAAAATCCAAGTGGAAACAATGGAAGGTTTCATGCACAAACACCTTGAACCACTCCTCCTTGCGATAGATCACGATCTCCGCCTGCACTGGACAACTGGTCGTGAACGCCGTGTTCACATGTTCCGCCGTCAACACCGGAAGCGTCGATGCAGAAGGAAGGGATGACTCGGCAGCGGCAGCAGAGGAACGGGGACGACGGGACTGCGTGGCGCGGGCGCCGGCGGATGAGGTCGAGGTCGAGGTCGAGGTTGTCGGCAACTCCTTCGTGTGTTCCGTCATGTAGCAGTACACCGTCAAGGTGTTGGCACATTTGGCATCTCCGTATTGCTCGACGATGCGCAACCACGTCAACATGCGCTGCAGGTACGACAGGTAGGTGCTCTCCACCTGTTTGCTTTCTTCCACAAAGTAGAGGTCCACCTCGATGCGTCCGACGGAACAACGAAAGTGCGTCTGAAACTTGGCGTGGTTGCGCAAGCGTTCCACTATGCACTCTGGCAAATCCGACCATCGAAATTGTTTCGGACGCACCACGTCGCGCAACGTGCGCACTGGCTCTTCGAACACAGTCCAACCATCTCCGCGCGCCGCATCCGCGTCCATCATCACGCTGGACATGGAAGACAGATATGCGCGGTACAATGCATCCACTTCATGACGCACCGTGGCACTGTCGGTTAGCGATGACGATGCCGTTGCCGTGTGACTGCCACTTCCATCTCCCTTGGGCGACGGACTCGGATTCGAAGAAGAAGAATAGGTGGAAGAGAATTTCAATGCGGGTGCGCCGTCCAACATCGACAGCAATTTGCGGGTGTTTGCAGACCATCCCGAGGGTTTTCGGCGGCGAGTGAAGGGAATCATGTGTCCAAACGCGAAACCAGAACCAAAACAAAGAAACAGAGAGACGACGAGTGAGTGATATATTGCGCGCTTCTATTTGTTCAGAGAGACAAAAAAGGAATCAAACACACAACAACACCACCACTGTTTTTTTTGGAGGGGCCAATTGATTACATGTTACACGCGTGTACCACTTCATGTCCGGTGGGTTCACAGACATGAAGTGGCGACACAAACAACTACGGAGATATTACACAACTACACACACACTACTGCTAATTACTTTACTTGGTGTTCGCGGGCTTCGCGGACTTCGTGGTCTTTGTCGCAGCCTTGGACGGGAGAAACTCTGGGTTTTGGGGCGGCGATGCAATCAGGGTCTCCATGCCCTTCTTGCCATCCGGATAGTTCATCGTGAAGCAATTCATCACGTGCGCTGGAGTGTACGCGTTGGCAGTCACCTTCAACAACAACTCGTTGTCAATGGGCACTTCGAAACAGTTTTCGAACATTTGCGCGATGACGTTGTGCGACGCATATCCAAAGTTGAGGGTGATGTCGATGCGCCCCGGGCGGATCAATGCTTCGTCCAGCTGGTCGTAGTAGTTCGATGTGATTACCATGATGCGCCCACTGGTTTCATTGATGCCGTCCAACACGTTCAACAATTCGTCCAAGGTGATGCCCTTGCCCTTCTTACTTTGGTCCGATGGAAGTTCGGTGGACTGGGACGAAGAATCCGCGGCGGCGTTGGTTGTTGTCGCGGGCTGCAACGAAGAGAAGGGGGGGTCGTTTTCTCCTCCTTCCCCAGCATGCACCTCGGGAGCAGTGGACGAAGTGTTGTTGTTTTCCGGGATGGGGCAGGTCGTTTTGGTGAGAGTGGCTTCGTCGTCCGAATCCCACAGATCGTCTCTGTCTGCCGCATTCATGCCCCAAGGGAAATTGTGTCGTTTGTGAATGCTGCTCGCAAAGGCCCGCCGCCATCGTCGGTCTTCGGCATCGCGTTTTTGCAACAATTTGCGGTCCATGACGAACTCGCCGAGACAGTCAATGTCTTCGAAGATGATGATTTTTTGGTCGAAGCCAATGCGGCGACTCGCGAGGTGATTGTGGCTGCAGTAATGTTGCTCAAAAAAAAAGGCGTGCAAGTGGTCCACGTTGTGCAAATGCGACGGGGTGATTTTGACGGCGTGGCGATTGGTCAACTTGATCAGCGCTTTGATGAAAGACGTTTTGCCACTGCCAGGTGGACCGCGCAATCCAATGCCAAGGTTGTAGGGAATGCCGCGCTTGTCGTACCATGCCTTGTTGTTGAGGAAAAAGTTGATTTTTTGCAACACGTCTTCTTTCCCGTCGAAAAACACATTGTCGAAATTGCGATTGCTCTGGAACGTCTGTTCGGACCACCATTCGGACAAGGCACGCTGTTTCATGTCCAGTTTTTCCGCATTGCGCGATTGATACAAAAACCGCTGATGCTCCCGTGGAGAGGCAATGGTGGTGATGTGCATCTGTCGGATTTCTTTCAAGAACGCGCGCAGCCCTTCGATGTTGGTTTCGTGTGAAAACAGCGTGTACTTGATTTGCTGCGACATGCGCAAACGACCATCGGTGTTGCGCGATCGCTCTTCAGTAACGTGCACTTGCAGAAAAATCTGGCGCTTTGCATCGATTTGCAGTGGATAGATTTGATCGACGAACATCTCATCCCGAGACATGTGTGGATACTGCTTCATTCGATGCACGTCAGCGAACTGGCTCATGTGTTGGCACATGAAAAACGAAATCGCGCGATGATCGGCACTGCACCACTCCATGTGGTCATCATGCTGCGCTTGAATTTCCAACTCGAATCGACGACTCTTGAACGTGAACCATCGACATACTGTCGCCCACACTCCGGCAACCGACCAATTGGATTGCAACAAGAACACCAACAGGGAAGACAACAACAGCGACAACACCCCGTCCACGATGGGATTGTTGGTGCGCAAATACTGCGACAAGAATGATTGCATGCCCATGTGGACAGATCCATTCAATCCTCCGTTCATCAAATTCGACATGACAAATGACGCAAAAAAAAACAAGCGTGAACCAAAAACAAGCGTGAACCAAAACAAATGCGAATGAAAAAAAATGACAAGTGTTTCAAATACTCAAAGAAGTTGCACACACACACACACACACACACGATGCGATGATCAACAATATTGAATTGTGGCACCAAGCAACTTGTTGGGTCACCTCCTCTTCGAGTCACCTCTTTTTCGAATGGCTGCAAGCTGTGACATATTTTGCCGCGTGTCACATTTTGCCGATAGGTTAGCTAGGCTACCAGGGCCGGCGCAGGTGAAAGTGGATTGGTCGCGGTGGCGGCGGCGGCGGTGTTGGCATGCGGCAACCCAAAGGCGTCTCGCTGCAATGCGTCGCGCAGCCGCATCAAGTCGTGGCAGGTGGCGGGGGCGCGGCCTTTTTGGAATTGGACAAGTTTGGCGTCATTCGTGGCGAGCAGTGCTTGCCGCAAATCGGCGTGCTGACTGAACTTGGCGCGCAAAGCTTGCTGCCAGGTCTTTTGTTGGCGGTGTTTCACAAAGTCGGGGTCGATGCGAATGGTGGCATCCCGCAAGTCGCGGGGCGCGCGATGTTGGCCCGCCGCTTTCGCCATCGCGGGGTTCTCGGACAGCGCCGATCCCGAATCCAGCGCAAAGCTGCGGTAGAAGTACGGAAACCCTTTCTTGAACTTGTTCGCCTGCACGTAATGCTCCACCGACGCCCACGAATGCCCATCCAGCGAGAAGGGCTGAATCCAGAACGACGACAGTTTCTGTCGCCACTGCGGAATCGTCGACAACTGCTTGTAGTCCAACACCTGTGTCGGCGGAATGGTTTCGCCCGGTCCTGTGCCAGGGTACGGTTGATGGCGCTTGCCGCTCTTCGAATAGATCTGCAACACCGTGTGGTCATCGTACATGCCAAAGGTTTTGGTGTCCTCCAAGTCGTCCTCCAACGCTGCCATTCCGCCGCCGCCACCTCCACCACCCCCATGCAATCCCCCGAAAATGCCGTGACCGCCGCTGCCGCCACGCAGCACCACCGGCATCTTCGCCAACTCCTCCTCCATCCCAATCAGATCATCGTCGTCATCCTCCTCCTGCTCCTTCTTCCCTGCTTTGTCACCTTCGTTGTTCTTGTTGTTGTTTTGGCGTCGTTGTCGTTGCCGTTGTCGGCGGGAGGAAGAAGAGGAGGAAGAAGAAGAGTGTTCCAAGTAGTATGTTTGGTTCCAGGTGATCACATCAGGAATCAACATGAAGCTGCCGCCATTGTGCTCCATCGTCTTGCGGTAGATTTCGCGCTTCAGTGTCCACGGCAGTTCGGAGTAAGTGAACATGGACTTGGAGCGGTAGCGCACCAATTCATACTGCGTGCGGTCGTGCCAGTCCAGCACCAAAAAAAAGTCCGGTTGGAAGCGACCGCGCAGTTGCAGCACGGGACTCACTTCGCCCGGTTGCAACACGTGGTGCACATCGCCTTCCTCGAAACAGTCGCGCGACAACAACACAAACTTGATGCCAAACAACACTTCCAAGATTGACAGCGCCCAGGGATCGCCGCGGAACAAACCACATTTGCCGACCATCTGCCGCATGTGTTGCAGCGAGTGGATGCCTTTCATGAAGTGGTATCGTTTCATCAATTCCGACGTGGCCTTGCGCTGCAACTTCATTTGCTCGTGCTGCTCGCGCACCTGCAGTGCTTGTCGCAACAATGTTTGCTGCAATGCGTGCACACTGGCTGGATGCAAGGTTCCAGATGCCGCGCCTTTTCCTTGCGTTTGCAATTCGCGGAATTCGCGCTTGAGTCGCAGATGGGAAGCTTCCAAGTGTTTGAGCTGCGTCGTCTCTTCGGTCATCACCTGCAACAAACTGTCGTACTGTTCTTTGTATCGCAGGAAAATGGACTCGTCCAATTGCTGGGCCAACTTCGCGCGGAGTTGCGGCACCGTCGTTTGTTGCCCAATGCTCGCAAAGGCATCGCGGATACACGCAAACAAACAATCCCCCTTGCCCTCATTCTTCACCGGCGCAAAGAACGGATTGTGCAACCACTGTGCCACCCAATAATCCTCCTCATTGTCCACGTAGTCCTCTTCAATGCGCCGCGCATCCGCCTCAGACTCTTCCTTCAACAGCGGCGGCGCCACAAAGTCGGTGGTGTGCACAAACACATCCTGCACCTCCGACGGCAACTGATAGCGCAACTGGTCCCGTCGCTGATACAAACTCTCCGCGTCACTCCCCTCTTCCCTTTCCTTGTCCCTTTCGCTTTCCTTGTCCCTTTCCCTATCCTTGTCCTTGTCCTTGTCCTTGTCCTTGTTGGAATGCTGCTGCTGCTTCTCCTCCTCCTTCTTCCGTTTGCGCATCGCATCTTTCTCGCGTTGGCGCGTCTCGATTTCACGTCGGAAAAAACGGGGGGTCACAAAACTGAACCACAGCGGTTTGCCCAATTCATCCATGGCGGGCATGGTGGTCGGGGGCCATTTCCACTCGAACACCCCGACAGCCATCATGCGCCCCGCCGGCGGCACCCAATAGATCGGCACGAACAAAATCCCTTTTTGGTGGAAGGTGTGTCGCACTTGGCCCAGCGCCACCCGCAATCGCTGTCCGCGCCAACTCAATTCGTACACCGTCGACTCACGTCCTTTGTCATCGGCATGCACCTTGGTATGTTCCGCATAGTCCACATCCAGCGCCAATCGCGATCGCATGGTTGCTTGTTACTCGTTGCAGTTGTTGTTGTTGTCGGCGCCGAAGAGAAACAATCCGATGGATGGATGGATGGATGGATGATGATGCATTAGTGTTGCAAAAAAAACAAGTGCGCGAACGTGGTCATCCTCCCCACTCCCTTTCACCGAACGACTGACTTACTGACGGACTGACTGCAGCCATCCATTCATCCATTCGTGGTTTTTTCTTTCTTCCGACAGTGTAACATCCGAAACAACAACAACGACAACAACAGTCAAAGCAAACCAATGCAACGTTGTCGCAGCAACCGCTTCCACAACCGAGGTTCATTGCATCGACGCATTTGCCGCCGCGCAGAACCTCGGGTGATAACGAAGCGACGTCGTGTCCGATGCGCTGCGGCCGCCTCAATGACCACACACACACTTCGCAAAACGTCCACTGGACAACAAGGAAGGGGGAAGAGGAGGACCACCGCGCGCACCAGCAGCCGCAACAGTCGCCGAAACAGAAGCAGGAGAAGATGGAACAAGTCGATGATGATGATGGGTGGCAAGCAACTGGTGGTGTTCGGCATAGCACCGTCGCGGTTGTTTTTCCAAGCTGGCGGCGGCGACGGCGACGGCAAACACAATCAATGCAACTTCGATGAGCTGATGGGGCAAGAAGAGTGTGAAGAAATCTTTCATACCCACCATGCCCGTGTCTTGCACTTGCTGTCAGTGTACATGCAAGATTT
>JACCDQ010793994.1_pt1 | contig 14120 bp, 7 predicted proteins | sample 7446031 | NCBI WGS metagenome assembly JACCDQ01 (sample SAMN15323442, study PRJNA562643) | freshwater metagenome | isolation source: river surface water | place: USA:Blue River Watershed | collected 2017-08-17 | reverse complement strand
GTAAAATCTGATAAAGGAATATCTACACTTACCCAACTCATTCTAGTAACCGTTGACAAATCAACTTGAGATTCTTTAGTAGGTCCATTCGGCTGACTTGTATTTACAATTTTGAAGCCAAGTGTAGTTGCATCTGGTGTCCAATAATCAAAATGCACATAGGTCATATTCGATAAATTAGTTGCGTTACCATAATCCGTAACAATTCCAGTATAATTAAGCGCACCATATTTCAGAGTGTTATTTGATCCAATGGTTACATTAGTCAAAACCGTTGATTGTCCCCAACCTGGATTCCATTCAGAAACTCCAATATTAGTATAAGCATCACTAAAAATAGATACTACATCACCAGCAATTCTACTAGGAGGTGTTGGAGCTGCAGTAGTAGGAGCCATGATGGCAGTAACTACAAAATCTTCTTGGTAGTTAGTAGTTCTGATAGCACCACTTTTAGATACAATTTTTATTGTGTAGGTACCTGCATTTGCATAAATATGAGAAGTAGCTTCTCCATTATTTACTTGAACTGGAACTTCATTAGCAACATCCCCAAAATACACTTCATAAAACAAAGCAAAATCTGCTGTAGCACGAACTGTTACTTTTTTAGAAATAGCTCTGTCATTCTCAATAGTTACTACTAAATTTTCAGGAGATCTAAAAGATACATTAATTTGTTGTGTACTTTCAGTTCTTTTACCTGTAATTCCAATTGCAACAATTTTAACAGTATAAACTCCTTCTCTGTAAATATGAACTGCTGAAAAACCTGCGCTCACTATTGCAGGTTGTGCAGTTCCATCCCCAAAATACACTTCAAATTTAGTAGCGCCTTCTCCACGAGGAGTTAAAGTTACTTTACCAGAGTTATTTTGAGTAATTGTCGCTAAAGCAGACACTGCTGCTGGATCGGAGGCACTAGCCAAGAAACTGGTGTCGCCATCAATTCCTTCCGGAACACTACAACTTATTGTTACAGCTAGCATTAATAGAAAGCTGAATAGTAATTTTATATTTTTCATAGTTATATAAATTTATTGATTATATCCAGGATTCTGAAACAATTTAGTGTTTAGCAATTCTTTATATGGAATTGGGAAAACTTCATTTTTACCTGCTTTAAAACCTCTTGAGGCCAATTTAGTAGCTGCATCCCCCCAACGAACTAAGTCAAAGAAACGGTGCCCTTCACCAGCTAATTCAGCTCTTCTTTCAGCTTTAATTGCAGCCAAAGAAACTGGAGTACTGGCAAGCCCAACTCTAGCTCTAACAGCATCCAATAAAGCTTGCGCTCTAGCACCAGTTCCGCCCAAAGCTTCTGCTTCCATCAAATAAGAGTCAGCCAAACGAATTACATACGAATTTTGTCTGTAATTCAATACCGGCTCACCTGTTCCTGTTGTAACATCAGAACGTCTTGGAATAAATTTATTCAAGAAATAACCTGTGTCTTGATACCCTCCAATGTAAGAAGCTTTTCCTCTTGTTTGCAAGTCTTTCATATCTAAAACTGTTGCAGCAAAACGTGGATTCAGTTTAATAAAATCATAGAAATCTTGTGTAAAAACATTAAAACTCCAACCCGATGGTAAATCTGGTGCGTCAGAAGCAATTTTAGAATAGGTTCTTGGCCCACACATTACATTCGTTGAATTTCCTTCATCAACTCCGTTACCCCAATTTTCCCATCCGATACTAGAAGCGTTGGTATGAGCAACTTCTAAAATGGATTCTGTGTTGAATTTATTATTTACCGTCCATAAATCTGCGAAATTTGCCAATAATCGATATCCATATTGACTAGTTCCACCTGGTGTTCCATTTACAGCAGCTAATTCTGCAGCAGCTTGCGAATTTTTATTTTGATATAAATACACTTTACCTAATAAAGCACGCGCAGCACCCTTAGTAAAACGAGCGGATTCTGCAGCAGAAACAGTTGTTGGTAAATTAGTAATTGCTTCTGTCAAATCTTTTTCAATTTGAGCATAAACTGCAGTTGGATTAGCCTGAACAACGGTGTAAAATTCCGAAGAAGACATTGGTACAGTAATTAATGGAATGTTTTTAAACATTCTAACTAAATTAAAATAATAATTCGCACGCAAAGCTTTTGTTTCGGCAGTATAACGATCTATCAACGCAGCATCCATTGGAACAGAAGCTAACTTAGTTAACAAATAATTTGCTCTAAAAATCCCTTGATAATGATCATTCCACAAACTAGAAGGCATAATATTTGCATTAATTGTGTAGTTTGAAAACCCTTGGATTCCAGCTCCATCTGTAGCTCCACCACCACCTGCATAATGATCGTCAGAACCTGCATTCATCATGGTAATCATATTCTCAAAACCCCCTGAATTTTTTCTCATGATGTCATAAACAGCAACTAATCCAGCAAAGGCTTGTTCTTGATTTTGATAGTAATTACTCTCCAGATTAGTTCCTTTAGGCTCCACATCTAAATACTCTTTAGAACATGAACCTAATGATATAACTGCGGCAGTTACAAAAGATAATAATTTAATATTTATTGTTTTCATAATTTAATTTATATTAAAATTGAACATTTGCACCAAACATGAAAGTACGTGCTTGAGGATAATATCCTCTATCAATACCTAAAATATTTCCGCCAATTTCTGGGTCAAAACCTGTATACTTAGTCAACGTAAGTAGGTTTTCTCCAGTTACATAAAAACGAACTTTTTGTGCTCCTACTTTATTTACAAAACTTGATGGTAAAGTATATCCTAATTGAACTACTTTAAGACGGATGTAATCTCCTTTTTCTAAATAAAAATCAGAAGAATTTCCAAAATTTCCATTAGTATCATTGTTTGTCAATCTAGGATAAGTAGTTGAAGTTCCTGGGCCTGTCCATCTAGATAATGCTTCCGTTTGATAATTAGCATTCAAAATATCCAATCGTCTTATCCCTTGGAAAATATGATTTCCTGTTGCTCCTTGAGCAAAAGCCATCAAATCAAATCCTTTGTATTCTAGATTTAAAGTCAAACCAAAAGTAAATTTAGGAAGTGGACTTCCTAAAAATTGCTTATCATCATTAGTAATGGCGCCATCACCATTAGTATCTGTCCAACGGAAATCTCCAGGACGTGCATTTGGTTGAATTAAACCACCTGCTGAATTGATATAAGCATTAACTTCATCTTGAGTTTGGAAGATTCCTGCAGTTTTAAAACCATAAAAGGAATTGTAAGATTGACCCACTTGTGTTCTAGTAATTTCTCCCATTGATTGAAATCCTGCCACACCATTAGTAATAAATTGTTTTCCTTGGCCTAAGAATGTAACCTCATTTTTAAGATAAGATACGTTACCATTAGCAGAGAAATTAAATTCTCCCATTTTTTTACGGTAACCTAATTCTACCTCGATACCTTTATTTTCCATGTCAGCAACATTTCCTAAAGGACTACCCGTTGCTCCTACATAACCTGGTAAATCAACATATTGAAGAATTCCAATTGTTTTTTTGTTGTAATATTCAACAGTTAAATTCAAGTCGTTGAATAATTTGGCATCAAATCCAACGTTGAACTGAGAAGTTTCTTCCCATTTCAAATCAGGATTAGAAGGTGCACTAGGACTATTTCCAGAAGATATAGTAGAACCTGCACTACCAAAAGTATAGTTACGACCACCATCAATTAAAGCTAAGAAACCATTAGCAGCAATGGCATCATTTCCAACTACACCATAACCTCCTCTAATTTTAAGTGAGTTTACTATCTTATTTTCTTTCCAAAAACCTTCTTTAGAAACTACCCATCCCGTTGAGAAAGATGGAAAAATTCCAAATTTATTATTTGGTCCAAAATTTGAAGAACCGTCACGACGAATAATACCTGTAAATAAGTACTTTTCATTGAAAGCATAATTCAAACGAGAAAATAATGAAGTTACTCTATGTTCCTGAGTTGTATAAGATGCTCCAACACGTTGTGCAGTTGGCAAAGGAAAGTTGAAAGATGCTTCTCTATAATCGTTAACTGGTAAATTAGTATGTGCTACATAAGAACCTCTTGTATTATTATCAATATAAACCCCTTGACCAACTAATACAGTAAAATCATGTGAACCAATATTTTTAGTATACGATGCTGTGTTCTCAATATTCCATGCAAATGTTTGATTAGTGGCACGAGTCAAACTATTTTGAGAAGACAATACTGTAGGACTTAAATAAAATTTAGGTGTAAATGCCTCATCACCCCAATAGGCTATTTTACCTCCCATAGAAGATCTAATTTTAAGATTTTCGATTGGTTTGATTTCAGCAAAAACATTTCCAATAAAATCGTCAGACCAATTGTAGTTTCCTAAACGTGTATTTACGTAGGCAACTGGATTTGACATTTCTTGTCCCACTATAGAAGAAATACCGTAAGGATTTCCATTAGCATCTCTAAAAACAGGATTGCTTGTATAAATAGATGAATTAGCTACAATAGGATCTGTAATTACAACGGGAGTAATAGGATCTAAATTCAAAGCTGAACTTAATGGACCTCCAAATTCACTATTAGTATTACCTAAACCTACACCTTTTTGATGTGTATAACCCAAAGTTTGACCTATTTGAATTTTTTTACTCAAATTATGAGTGGAGTTCAAACGAATACTTTTCTTATTGAAATTAGAAATTGGTTTTGAAACAATACCTTGTTGATCTTGAACACTAAATGAAGCAAAAAAAGTAGAAATATCATTTCCACCACTAAAACTAACTTCATGATTAGAACGTTGTGCATCATTAGTGAAAATTTGTTTTTGCCAATCAGTTCCTTTACCTAAACTAGTTAAATCAGAATATAAAATTGGACCACCTCCTGCAACAGATTTCTCGTTCATCAAAGCACCATATTGTGTAGCATTTAATAATTTAAGGGTTTTTTCTGGAGCAGAAACACCAGTAAACCCAGTATAATTAACACTAATCTTACCCGATTTTCCTTTCTTAGTTGTTACTAAAATAACACCTGAAGCAGCACGCGCACCATAGATAGCCAAAGAAGCAGCATCTTTAAGCACTTCGATAGATTCAATATCAGATTGATTAACAAAACCAATTCCTCCAGAATCTACAATAACACCATCAACAACCCACAAAGGATTATTTCCTCCATACGTATCAAAAGTGGTTAAACCTCTAACACGCACTGTTGAAGCGGCACCTGGCTGACCCGATTGTGCAGCGATAGTAACACCAGAAACTCTACCTTGAAGTGTTTGTTCAATTCTACCATTAGGTACTTTCTCTAAATCTTTTGCTTTAACGCTAGAAATTGCACCAGTTACAACACTCTTCTTTTGAGTACCATACCCTACTACAACAACTTCATTTAAATCTTGAGATTGCGACTTTAACTTAAAAGTTAATGACGTTTTACCATTAATGGATTGTTGAATAGAAGCATATCCAATATAACTTACAACTAAAACACCATTTTTAGGAGCTTTAATTTCAAATGCTCCATCAAAATCTGATGTTGTTGCCTTGGATGTCCCTTTCAATAAAACGGTAGCCCCTGGAATAGACAAACCATTATCATCATACACTTTCCCCTTTACGACAAGATCTTGTGCTTGTGCATAAATAGAGAAAAACAAAGACAAAAAACAAAAAATAAATAATTTCGTTAATTTCATTTTTCTAAAATTTTGGTTAATTAATTAGTAATATGGCACAATATTATTGTAATTATTTTAAATAAAAGAAAAAAAAATCTATACAAAAACTCATCAAATGCTGATTTTATAAAATACAAAAACACATCATAAAATTTATAATTAATTGATTATAAATATTTTAAAAAAATAATAAATATATTTGTAAAAAAATAAAATCTGAAAGTAACTTACAAATGGCAATTTGAATTAAATTAGCAAAAATTGAACTTTTCTACTTCTGTATTTTACAAAATTTAACTATGAAAATCATAAAAAGAAACTCTTTTCTTGTATTTTTCCTATTACTTCACTCTGTATTTGTAGGTCAGGTGAAAAGCATTGGTATTCCAGAAATTAGAAACTACAAAAAGACGGATTATAAGGGTGGTACCCAAAACTGGAATATAGACCAAGACGCTAATAATAATTTATATTTCGCCAATAATGATGGAATGTTTATGTTTGACGGAACCGTTTGGTCCAAATATGAACTACCTAACAAATCCGTTGTCCGATCTTTAAAAACGCATTCGTCTGGAAAAATATTCGTGGGGGGGTATAATGAATTCGGTTATTTCAAACCAAATAGTAATGGAAAATTGGTCTATTTTTCATTATCTAAATTCCTAAAGAATAAGAATACTATTTCAATTGACATTATTTGGAAAATACATCAACTCAAAAACGAAATAATTTTTCAATCGTTTAATGCAGCCTATATCTTTAAAAACAATCAGTTAAAAATTATAAAAGCACCTACTCGATTTCAATTCTCTTTTCTTGTAAAAAACACTTTATATTTTCAAGATATCAATAAAGGTATTTTAAAATATAGCAATGGAAATTTAACTGCAATTCCAAACTCTACTTTACTCAACAATACTGAAATTTGGGGGATGTTCCCAATTGATAATAAAATAATTATAAGCACATTAGACAAGGGACTTTACATTTATCAAAACAACAAAATTGCACCTTGGGATACCGATGCAAATTGGTTCATTAAAAAAAATAGTGGCCTTGGTGGTGTTGCAATGAAAAACAATCATCTCGTACTGAATTCAGTTGTAGATGGAGTAATTATTTGTGATCGAAATGGGAAAATCATTCAACATATCAACCGAAAAAAAGGCCTACAAAACAACACCTCTTTAACGTCATTTATCGATAAAAATGAGAATCTTTGGTTAGGATTAGACAATGGAATATCTTTTGTAAATGAAAATTCTCCATTTACATTTTTTGGGTCGAGTTACAATTTAAGTACAGTTTATGCTACTATTGTACATAAAGAAATATTATATGTTGCTACCAACCAAGGCGTATTTTACCATCGATGGAGCATCCCCTTCAGAGAAGAGGATTTTCAACTTATAAATGGCACAGAAGGCCAAGCTTGGAACCTACAACTTATAAATGGTACTTTATTTTGCGCCCATAATAGAGGTGCATTTATATTAAATGGCAATTTGATATCACGGACACTAGACAGTACTGGATACTGGAGTTTTAAAGGTGTTCCGGGCAAACCTGATAAGATAATTGCCTCTAACTACAATGGTTTTTCTCTATTAGAAAACAGGAATGGAAATTGGGTGTTAATAAATCAAATAAAAGGATTTTCAAAATCTGTAGGTGAATTTGAGCTTTCCAATACTAATTTATGGGTTAAGAAAGATGAGAATTTATTCCAATTAAAATTAGACTCGAATTACTCTAGATTTATAAGTATAAAAACACACAAGAAGCTATCTGAAAAAGACAGTGGGATTACCAGTGTTCAGCGGATAAAGAACTCTGTTGTTTTTCAATATAATAATCATTTTTACACCTACTCAGAAAAGAAAAACAAATTTGAACCCAATATGTTTTTGACAAAAATATTTCAAAAAATTCCAAAAACTAACACGATTGTGGAAGATAAGGCTGGAAATATTTGGTATGTTGTTAAGGAGACATTAGGGGTTTTAAAAAAGACACCAAATGGAACATACACAAATACTAGTAATCCGTTTCTCAATTTCACACAATATCTAGTATACAATAATCTATCAATTAATACTCTAGATTCTAAAAATATATTTATAGGACTAACCGATGGATTAGTACATTATGATTCCAATCAGTTAAACAACATCAACAGCAAACCAAAAGTATTTATTCAAGATTTCACAACTCAAGAAACTACAATTTACACTAGTTCAAATACATCTGTTGATAAAAAAATAACCATCCCATACGCTTCCAATTTCGTGAAATTTAGATTTTCATCTCCGACATTTGAAAATGTTGAAAATATAAAATATTCATACAAATTAAACGGATTTGACGAGGAATGGAGTAACTGGTCGTCGGCAACAATTAAAGAGTATACAAATCTTAGAGAGGGAAAATATACAATGAATGTTAAAGTCAAAAATAGTTTTGGAATTATTTCAGACACCGCATCCATACCCTTTACAATTTCACCTCCTTGGTACAGACATTTTATTGCTTATCTATTTTACTTGATATTGATTGGAGCAACTATTCGTGTTATTCGGGATAGAATTAAAATTAAAATTCGAAGAAATAAATATTACGAAACAATAGAACAACGTCGATTGTACTTAGAAAAAGAAGCTAGAATCCGTCAAGAACAATTTAATTTAGAAAAAGAAATTGAAAAATTAAATAATGACAAACTACAGCTCAATTTATTAGCAAAAGATAAAGAACTGGTAACCAATTCACTACAGGTGGTGAAAAAAAACAAAATCTTGAATGGTATAATTCAGCGATTGAAAGATATAGACACCTCTACTTTTGATGAAACTAATAAATTTCAATTTGAAAAATTACGTAAAAGCATCCTTAAAGAAGTGAATTCGGATAAAAGCTGGAAGGATTTAGAAAAGCATATAAAAAATGTACACTTTGAATTTTTAAAACGGCTAAAAGAAAAACATCCGACAATTTCTCCGAGAGAATTGGATTTGTCAACCTATTTATTGATGAATATGTCAACAAAAGAAATCTCTGAAATTATGAATATTTCAGGAGGTGGAGTAGAACTTGCTCGTTATCGTTTAAGAAAAAAATTAGAGCTTGAAAAAAAGGAAAGTTTAACCGGATATTTAATGCGAATATAAAATAGATCCACTAAAATAAGTCCCACTATATTTCCAATAAATCCAAAGCTCGTTCTAAAGCCATTCCCCTAGAGCCCTTAATTAAGATAGTGCTGTCGTTAATTTTTTGTTTATTTAAATACGTTGCTAATTCATCAAAAGTTGCATGAAAATGGAAATTTTTTGCTTCTAAATTATGGGCAAAAAAATCAGCACCAACAAAATGACAATCAATTTCATTTTGATTAGACAAAGAATCTACAATTTGTTTGTGTTCGTATAGACTTTCATCCCCTAATTCAAACATATCTCCTAAAATGGCCATTTTATTTGGGCGATCTAACTGTTTGAAATTTTCAATTGCTACAGCCATACTACTTGGATTGGCATTGTAAGCATCTAAAATGATTTGGTTTGTTCCTTTAGCAATCATTTGTGATCGATTGTTTTCTGGAATATACCCTTCTAAAGCGGCCTTGATAGACGCATTAGGAACTTCAAAGTAATTACCGATTGCTATGGCAGCATTTATATTATTAGCATTATAAAGGCCAATTAAATGCGAGGTTATTTTCAAATCTTGAAATTCGACAGTTACGAATGGATTTGCAGTAACTTTAGTAATCGAAACATTAGCCGCCGTTGTATTAAGTCCAAAAGTAAACTGATTTATAGATCGCGTTTTTTCAACTTGAATACTATCTTCCAAATTAACAAAAACTAATTTTTTATGTTTGAACAGATAAGAGTACATTTCACTTTTGCCTTCTATAACTCCTTCAACACCTCCAAAACCTTCTAAATGTGCTTTGCCAAAATTAGTAATATAACCAAAATCAGGCTGGGCTAATTCACACAAAAACTCAATTTCTTTTTTGTGATTGGCACCCATTTCTACAATCCCAATTTCTGTTTCAGACGTAAAAGAAAGCAAGGTCAATGGAACTCCTATATGGTTGTTTAAATTTCCTATGGTGGCTTTGGTAGTATACTTTGAAGAAAGTACCGAATAAATCAGCTCTTTGGTAGTCGTTTTACCATTACTTCCTGTAAGGGCGATGATTGGTAATTTTAAATAATTTCTATGATACTGCGCTAATTGCTGTAGTGTTTTAAGACTATTTTTTACCAAAATAGTTCTGTCATCAATACAGTAATTAGAATTGTCTACTATAACATAGGAGGCGCCTTTTTCTAGAGCTTCTTTAGCAAAAGTATTGGCGTCAAAATTATCGCCTTTTATGGCAACAAATAACGAATTAGGTTGAATTTTTCGGGTATCAATTGAAACCGATGTGCATTTTAAAAATACTTCGTGAATTTTTGCAATATCCATATATTGAAAATTTTAAAAACAAAAAGCCCTAAAAAGGGCTTTTTGTTTAAATGAAATAAAAACTAGTTTCTAGGTCTTTTTTTATTTTGTGATTTTGATCCAACTCTTGACATGGCACATCTAAAACCGATGTAATCTGTTGCCATATCTTCAGGGAAGAATCTTCTTTGTGCAGGATCTAACCAATAAGCTCTATCTCGCCATGAACCTCCTTTGAAAACTCTTGCTTTGTCATTAACCAATGAAGTTCTCTTATTTGATACATCATAACCTGAAGGCATTCCTAAACTATCTCTTTTTAAAGTATGTTTTGGGGAATTGTACATATTTTTAGGATCTTTAGTAGATTCTGAAGATCCAAACTTGTATTCTTTACTTGATTGTTGATCACCATCCCTGTAATTCAAGTTGTTACTTTTGTCAAAATTTTGTCTTAAATAAGTCTCATTCTTATCAACCGGAACTTGAGCAATTTGACCTGGAAAAGTTCTCGCAATGAGTTTACCGTTACTTAAAGTGTCATACTTCATTGTTTCTTTAGTAACAATTTCAGCTTTACCGTCTTTACCAATTTTATTTTTGGTGTATTGATTCCCTCTAAAATAATTAAAATCATTGAATTCGTTGTCAACAATAGGTCTGTACACATCGGCAACCCATTCAGCCACGTTTCCTGCCATATCATACAACCCAAAATCGTTAGCAGGATATTTTTTAACTTCATTAGTTATATCCGCACCATCATCAGACCAACCTGCAATACCGCCGTAGTCCCCGTTACCTTGTTTAAAATTAGCTAACTGATCTCCTACTGTTTTTCGTTTTCCAGATCGAGTATCTTGTCCCGACCAAGGATATTTTTTTTGTCCCTTGTATACATTGTACTCTCTTTGTCCAATATCGGCTGCTGCAGCATACTCCCATTCAGATTCTGTTGGCAATCTATATTCTGGCAATAATAAACCCGATGAACGTTGCACATAAATATTTTTAGGCGGAATTACTTTTCCATCTTTACCAGTTTTAGTTCCTTTGGCTGCAGAACCTTTTCTACCTTTCAATACAATTTTTTCATCACCACCATAAGATAAAGATGGAGAATTAAAATACGTTTCTGTATTAAATGAATTTTCTGCAGTTACATCTAAAGTTTTAGCATCTTTTTTCAAGAATCCATTTTTTTCTAACAAAGCTTCGTTAACACGATCTGTTCGCCATTTACTAAATTCATTTGCTTGTATCCAGTTCACACCAACAACAGGATAACTTGCATAAGCAGGATGTCTTAAATAATTATTAGTCATGTTTTCACTGTAGCCTAATCTATTTCTCCACACCAAAGTGTCAGGAAGAGCACCTTCGTATATTTGCTTATAATTTTCTTCAGTAGGAGGAAAAACATTTTTTAACCAATTTAAATATTCCAAATACATAAAATTAGTTACCTCCGTTTCGTCCATATAAAACGACTGAACATGTTGTTGTGTAGGGGAATTATTCCAATCGTGCATTACATCATCTTGTACTTTACCCATTGTGTAGGTACCTCCCTCTACAAAAACAAGTCCAGGCCCTGCTTCTTGATCTCCTGTTTTTTGGAATCCACCTTTCTTTTTATTGACATTCCAGCCTGTAGCTTGTGAGGCTCCTTTACCAGAACTAGATGATTTTTTACTACAACTCGTAACACCTAGCAATACTACTAAAGACAATGCTAATTGTAAAAATTTTATATTTTTCACTTTCATATTATTTATCAAATAAATTAGTCATCTGGTCTCTACAAAAAATCTGTTTTGTAGATTTTTGTTCAAAATAACTTTTAAACGCTAACTTAAGACAACAGAACGCAAATTTATAATTTTTATTATTAATAATAAACTTTGAAGTGTATTTTTACTTCCTAAATCTATACTCTTACTATTTTTTATTTACTAAAATCTACTATTTGTAATTAAATAACAATAAAAAACGAAAAATAGTGTTATAAACTAATCCTAAATAACTAATATGTTTCAAATTAACTACCTTGTGAATAGAAAATAATCCAAAAAAAATTACTTTTGTTTATTAAACATCATTTTAAAATGAATAAATATATCTTTCTGTTTTCATCCATGCTTGCTTTCTCAATTAGCAATGCCCAACAAAGAGTAATTACAACAAGTACCCCCTTCTTAATGGTTGCTACTGATGCAAGATCGGCAGGTATGGCAGATATAGGTATTGCTACTTCATCTGATGTTTTTTCGCAACAGTGGAATCCTGCAAAATTTGCATTTGCAACAGCAGAGCAAGGTTTTTCAATTAGCTACACCCCTTATTTAACTGATTTGGTTAATGATATCTCATTAGGCCAAGTTTCCTATTTCAATAAAATAAATGACAGAAGTGCATGGGCAACTAGCCTTCGATTTTTTGGCCTCGGAAATATTGAATTACGTAACGATCCCTACGAGCAAGCTAATGTAGTTTCTCCAAACGAATTAGCCCTAGACGGTTCCTACTCTTTACAAATAAGCAAAACATTTTCTATGGCGGTGGCCGGAAGATACATTCGTTCCAATCTAAAATTTCCAACACAAAATATTGACGCTTCATCAGCATCTTCATTTGCTGTAGATGTAGCCGGATTTTACCAATCAGAAGAAAAGGTATATACCCATTTTAACGGGATTTGGAGAGCTGGATTTAACATCCAGAATTTAGGCCCGAAAATAAATTACGACAATGTCGATGACACGAATACCGGCTATTTTTTACCTGCCAATTTAAAAATCGGGACGGGATTTGAGTTTATTTTTGATGAAGACAATAAGCTTACTGCAAATGTAGAATTGAATAAATTATTAGTACCCTCTCCTCAAGATGCAGATTTAAATAGAGATGGCACAATTTCAACATTGGAGAACGAACAAACTAAAAATAATTACATTAAAACAGGATGGGTTTCAGGAATTTTCAAATCTTTTGGAGATGCGCCAAACGGCTTTAGTGAAGAGCTAAAAGAAGTCACCTATGCAATAGGTACTGAATATGCATTTAAAGATGCATTTATGGTTCGTGCAGGATATTTTCACGAGAGTCCTGACAAAGGAGCTCGCAATTATTTCTCAATGGGAGCTGGATTCAAATATACTTCCACAAAAATTGATGTCTCCTATTTATTCTCTACTTCAAAAATAAAAAATCCACTAGAAAATACGCTTCGATTTTCACTAACATTTAATTTTGGTGACAATTACGGAATCAATTAATACATCGATAAAAGTAACTCAAAATCCAAATTTCAAATGAAATTTGGATTTTTTTTCCGAAATAAAAATGAACAAAATAACTATCACTACTGAATTCAATGTTTTTGAAACCATAGAAGAACTTCCTTCTGATATTCAAAATTTAATGCATGAAGCAGTAACGATTCGTAAAACTGCTTACGCGCCGTATTCTAATTTTAAAGTTGGAGTGGCTCTCAAATTGGACAATGGGGAAATTATTCTGGGTTCAAATCAGGAAAACGCAGCCTACCCTTCAGGGCTTTGCGCAGAGAGAGTAGCTGTATTTTATGCCGGAGCCAAATATCCAGAAGCCAAAATTCTAAAAATGGCTATCTCTGCCGCATCCGATAGCAACACTACAGGTGCTCCTATTCCGCCTTGTGGTGCTTGCAGACAATCAATTGCCGAATACGAAATAAAACAAAACACCCCTATTGAAATTTACTTTATGGGAGAAATTGGCGCTATTTACAAATCAGACTCTCTAAAAAACTTACTCCCACTACTTTTTGATAAAAAGTTCTTATAAAAAATTTCAAAAAATAGCATATTAATTTTAGTGCTACGTTGGAATGTCTTATTTTTGCACTTCGCAAATTTGTGTGAGGAAACTATTTTGCGTTATTAGGTACAATTGATAACACAACATTATTCAAATGAAAGAAGTTACAAAAGAAGTTTATTTAAAGTGGT
>JACCDQ012059858.1_pt1 | contig 14121 bp, 14 predicted proteins | sample 7446031 | NCBI WGS metagenome assembly JACCDQ01 (sample SAMN15323442, study PRJNA562643) | freshwater metagenome | isolation source: river surface water | place: USA:Blue River Watershed | collected 2017-08-17 | reverse complement strand
TGAGGGTTACGACCGATATAATATTCAAGGTGTGAATTTTTTCAGTATGCCGCAAGATGGAACTTTTAGCTTAAATGATCTTTCAATTAATAAAGATATTCTTGATGATCCAAGTCGAATTGCAGCGGCTGCGCGACCAAATGCTCCGGGTGATAATACCGTTGCAAATTTGATTCAAGGATTGCAATTCAAGCGTGTTATGGGTGATGGGCAATCTACATTTGATGACTTTTACAATTCAAGAGTTGGACAGGTCGGCGTTGCAACCCAGAATGCCGTACATAGTTTAGAAGTTCAAAAAAACATCATGGATCAATTAAGTAGTACCCGTGAATCGATCAGCGGAGTCAACTTAGATGAAGAAGCTACTAAAATGATCGAGTACCAAAAGGCATTTGAGGCTTCAGCGCGAGTGATTCGAATGGCTGATGAAATGTTTGATACTGTATTAAATTTGAAACGAGTTTAGTTTAAGGGTTAATCTTTTTAAGGAGTTGAGTTTTGCGCGTAACGGATAAAATGAATAAAATTCAAGTTTTGAATAATATTCAGAAGAACCGTACTGAATTGGCCAGCTTACAAAATCAAGCGGCGACGATGAAGCGTGTGACAAAACCTTCTGATGACCCGATGGCTTCGGCAAAAATTTTATCAACTCGCACTGATAGTAAGAATCTCGAGCAATTCGAAAAGAATATTACTTTTGCAAAATCGTTTCTTGAAACAACAGAAGCAGCTTTGTCTCAGGTCAGTGAAGCCTTGGTGCGCGCTAAAGAGCTTGCCATTCAAGGGGCAAGTGACACCAATGGTGGCTCTCCGCGTGAGATGATTTCATCAGAAATTGCTCAGATTTATAATTCTGTTGTTGAGATATCAAATCGCCGCTTGGGTGACCGTTATATTTTTTCAGGCTATCAAACCCAAACTGCTCCTTTTGATAAAGAGGGCCAATACTCAGGTGATGATGGCGAAATAAAAGTGCAGAACCAAAAAGGTCAGTACGTTTCGATGAACCTAACAGGTGAAAGAATCTTTTTAGGTCGTGGTTTGCCCGGAGACCAACTTCAAAAGGCTCCGACAGAAGTTCCTCAATCAGTGGAAGAGTTGCAAAACTATAAGCTGTCTGAAGCGGATCGCGCGTTTCAAAATCAAGAAATGCTTGAAAACGAGCTAACTACCCGTGGACCAGCGTCTGTAGGTCGTATGCAAAGAGTTGGGGCTGAAAGTGCTGATCCAATTACCGGCAGCCAAGGTGTAAATATTTTTTCGATAATGAGTGGTTTAGATACAGCCTTGAAATCCAATGACCGCGATGGGATCAGAGACGCCTTAGAGCCTTTAGACCAGGCACTTAATCAAATTAATTTAGCTCGAGCTGAAATTGGTGGTCGCGTGAATCAGATGAATGCCACTGTTGACGGCATTGAACGCAATATTGTGGATAATAAAGTGTATAACTCACAACTCGAAGATGCCGACCTATTTCAGGTCATGACAGATTTGAACAAATCTGACACGGCTTTGAAGGGTTCTCTAGAGACCTCTCAAAAAATCCTAAACATGAGCCTTCTTGACTTTCTTAGATAGAACAAATATTTAAACTTCCGCTAGCGATAACCGATAAGTGGTTTAGAAGATAATGACAAGGAGTAGGTCATGCTGGTTTTGACAAGGAAGTTAGGCGAAAGCATCGCAATTGATGATCACATCAAGATTCGCGTTGTTCAGATCAAGGGAAAGCAAGTTCGTCTTGGTATTGAAGCTCCTAAAGACACTAAAATTCATAGAGAAGAAGTGTACATCGCGATTCAAGATCAGAATCAGCAGTCAGCTCAAGTAAGCTCTGATAAAGTTAAGAATATTTCTAAACTTTTAAAGCCAGAATCTTAATTTTTTTCATCTAAATCCTGTTTTTTCGCTTCTGGAGCTAAAAGCCTGGATTTCATCTATTTTATTCATCATTGCGTCATTCTATTAAAAAAAATTGATGCGACCTCGATTTAGGTCCAGAATTTTATTAACCCTATAATCGCGCATGTGTGTCTATTAAATGGGATAATTCAGCAGGAGGTATCTGTGGTTATAAAAACATCTCGATTTGGCTTAGTTGAGCTCAAATCCGAAGACGTTTTAACCTTTAACGAAGGTTTGCTTGGTTTTAAAGACCTTCGCCAGTTCGTTTTGCTTGATGATCCAAATGATGATATTTTTGCTTGGTTGCAAAGTTGCGAAGTGCCTTCGGTTGCTTTCCCTGTGCTTGAGCCAGATTTATTTGGGCACAAGTATACAATTTCATTTAATCGTACAGATCTTGAATCTTTACAAATGAAACCTGAACAGAATCCTATTTTTTTAAATATCATTACGATCCCTGATGATCCAACAATGATGACAGCTAATATCAAAGCGCCAATCGTTATTAATTTAGAAAAGAAAGTCGCGCGTCAGTGCGTTCTTCAAGATAATAACTTAGCAATTAAAGAACCGATCTTTACTAAGTTACAAAGCCGCGTGGTACAAAACCCACAAACGCCAATCAAGAGCCAAGGGCGCCAACTTGACCTAGCCGTCAAGATTGCTGATTCAGGCAAAGCTTCGATTGACCAAGACTTATAGTTCCCTGCATTCTTAATAGATGTCCTTAAAATCGATCTTTTTTCTTCACGCGCAAGAGCTCATTGCTCTTGGGCGTAAACGTGTTATTCAAGCCTCAGATCGTCTGGATTTGCCGACTCATTTAGACCCGAGAACAATTCCTTGGGATGAATCGAAAGTTGATTGGACGAATCGTAAGACCTTATTAAAAAGTCTTGTCAAAGTTGCGCGCGTTGAATTACGTCGAGCCGTTTTTTTTCAAATTATAGCAAGTTGTTTTTCTTTCGCGACTCCATTTCTATTGCACGCTTTTATTACGCGTCTGCAGGTCGGAAACTTCACAGAATCACAATTGTGGGAGCTATTTGGCTTGGCTCTAAGTTTCGGTGTGTGCGGCATGGGGAATGGTGTTTCAATTCAGCATTATTTTTATCGAACTCTGACTTTCAATCAAATTGCGACGAATTTAGTAAATAAGAAAATCTTCGAACATTCTTTAAAACTTTCTTCTTCGGCAAAGAATCGTTATCAAGTTGGCGATATCGTGAATTACATGAGCACCGATTCAGATGCGATCGCTGACTTTGCAATTACTAGCATTGATTTATCGAACGCGGTTGTGTTGCTTTTAGGTTGCACGACGATGTTATTTTATTACTTAGGCTGGTCAGCAGTAGTTGCTTTGATAGTGATGTGTTTGTTAATTCCAATCACTAACCATCTTTCAAAAAGCTTTATGCATCTTGAAGATCGTATGTTGGCATATCGCGATCAGCGTATGACTCTGATGACTCAGGTTTTAAACGCAATTCGTGTTGTTAAATACTTCGTGTGGGAACGAAGCGTTTTAGCTGAAGTCAGTGAAGTTCGTCGTAAAGAAATTCAAGCTAGGTATGATTTGGCTCAAGCTGAAATTTTTTGGGGGCTAATTTATACGTCGATTTCTTCGATTGTTTTATTCTCGGCATTACTGACTCATGTCTTGCGTGGATTTGAAGTTGATTTGGCTTTAATTTTCACAAGTATTTCAATATTTGCGATTATGGAAGATCACTTCGGGGGGCTTTCTAAATTTATTAGTCGCTTTATTAATATTTTAGTAAGCAGCGATCGTATCACTGCGTTCTTAGCATCGGATCAGGTTTCATTTGCAAATAAGAAAAAAGCGAAAGAGTTTTTACAGATAGAAAACTTGGCCTTTCATTATAATGAACATCAAAAAGTCATTAGCGATCTAAGCCTTTCATTAAAGAAAGGTCAGTCGTTAGCCATCGTAGGCCCCGTTGGTAGTGGTAAATCAACTTTATTACATTTGTTGATGTCAGAACTTAAGCCTGCTCAGGGTGAAATTTTATTTTCAGACGAAATGGGCTCGAAGGCTTACGTTCCGCAAGATGCGTACATTGTAAATTCATCTTTGCGTGAAAATTTGATTTTCGGTAAAGCGGGTGTAACTGAAAAACATATTGAAGAGGCTTTAAGGCTGTCAGCCTTAGAATATGATTTATTGGCATGGCCTTCGGGCTTAGATACAGAAATTGGTGAAAAAGGTGTGAATTTGTCGGGTGGGCAAAAACAACGTGTTAGTTTAGCGCGTGCATTTTTGGCTGATGCAGATTTGTACTTATTAGATGACCCTTTGTCTGCTGTAGATCCAAACACCGAAAAGTGGCTGTGTGATTCGTTACTGTTTGGTGCTTGGAAAGACAAGACACGAGTTGTGGTTACGCATCGTCTGGCTTCGTTAAATCGTTTTGATCAAATTCTTTTTGTTGAGAACGGCGAAACATTTTTGGGTAGTTATTCTGAACTTTTAAAGAAATCTAGTTCTTTTCAAAAGTTTTTAAAAACTCATGAAGAAAATGTTCAAAAAGAATTGGCTTCGGCACATCAGATGTCGACGGCCCAGGCATCAACGGCTACTTCAGGTGATTCATCGCGAATCACAGAAGATGAAGATCGTGCCGTCGGTGCTGTCGATAAAACGGTTTACTTTGATTATATGAAAGCTTTAGGTGGTTGGGGTAAGAATCAAAAAACGATTTTGATTTTACTTTTCATTGCAGCCTTAGCGGTGGTGACGGCTCCATTGATTCAGAAACTTTGGCTGTCGCAATCTCGTAATAATCAGCTGCTGAATTGGCTGGGGCATGAAGGTTCACTTTCGGCTTTGCAAATCGTTCTAGTTTACGGAATTTTAGGTTTGATCACGATGGTGATTACTTTTATCAGTAATTCTTTTTGGTCTCGCCGTGGAATCGAAGCGGGTCAGTTATTTCATGACAAAATGATTCGCGCAGTGCTTTCAACTCCAATTCGATTCTTTGATAGCACTCCGGTTGGGCGAATTCTGCAAAGATTCTCGCGTGATATGGAATCGGTCGATATTCAGTTACAATGGAGCTTTGATCATACGATTCATGCTTTGTTTCATATTACGGTTTCGTTTTTACTGATCGTTTTTGTATTACCGTTTGTGATCGTATTTATGCTTCCTATTTTTTGGATTTATTATCGCATTCAGAATGATTATCGCCGCGTGGCGCGTGAAGTGAAACGACTTGATTCAACGACACGTTCACCACGTTACGCGCACTTCAAAGAAACTCTGCAAGGGCTTTTTGTCATTCGCGCTTTTGGTAAAACGGATTGGGCGATAGAGCAGTTCTACGACAAACTTGCGTTATCCACTTCGATGTTTCGTACGCATTACATGGTGAATCGTTGGTTTTCAACGAAGCTTCCATTGATCGGTGCCGCGATTTCGGCCTCAACTTGTCTGATGATTGTTTTGTCAAGCCACTGGGGAATTATCACTGCGGGGACTGCTGGTTTAGTAACTGTTTACGCGATTGATTTCTGGCGCCATTTAAATTGGGGAGTCCGCATTTTCTCTGATCTTGAATCGCGTCTAACTTCAGTTGAACGCTTGCAGTTCTATTCAGAGCTTCCGCCGGAAAAAGATTTTATTGAACCACTGGCTAAAACAAATGAATTCTGGCCTGAAAGTGGTGCGCTTGAATTTAAAAATGTTTCGCTAAGATATGCTGAACATCTTCCTTTGGTTTTAAAAAATGTCAGTTTCAAAATTCCGACGGGTAAGCGTGTGGGCTTGGTTGGTCGCACCGGATCTGGTAAATCGACAATTTTTCAAAGCGTGTATCGTTTTGTAGATATCGAGCAAGGCGAAATCTTATTAGACAATGTTGAAATCAGTCACGTGCCGTTAGAAAGACTTCGTCGTAATCTTGCAGTGATCCCGCAAGATCCCGCGCTTTTTATGGGTACGTTAAGAAGTAATATCGATCGCTATGAGCAGGCTTCTGATAATGAAATCTGGGCTGTGCTTAAAAAAGTCTCGCTAGATAATTTTATTCGTAAGCTTCCGAATCAGCTTTTATTTCAAGTTGCAGAAAACGGAGCGAATCTTTCGCAAGGTCAAAGACAACTAATTTGTTTGGCTCGAGCCCTTCTGATGAAAGTTAAAATCGTATTCCTAGACGAAGCAACTGCAAGCGTTGATGTCGAAACAGATGCGATTGTTCAGCGGGTGATTCAGGAATCGCTTGAGGGAATTACTTTAGTTACGATTGCACATCGTCTTTCGACCCTAGATGGTTATGATATGATTATCGAACTTAAGGGCGGAGAAGTCGTCAAAAGTTAAGGCTTGATCTGAACTTTTTCGAAAATAATTTCGACAGTGTCATTTACAATATAAGCCAATGTTGCCAGCGTACTAAACTTTGAATTTTTCCAATGGCTAGATGCAATCAATTCGCCATTTTTATTGAAGAGCATTACATCTAAAGTGGTTAGGCTCGAAGCCATTTCTTTGTTCCAAGTTTCTGTGTACTTTACAATCGCATCAGCATCTGAAATTTTATTAGTGTCGGGACCAACTACGACATTCAACTTTCTTTTTAAAAGATCTTTACGAATTGCTTCATCCATATCTGAAGGCGGATAAGCATGTGGCACAAAGTAAACATTTTTGATTTCGGCTTTGTCTGCATTCACAGCGTAGAAAGCATCAACCGTTGTCGCGCAGCTTGAAAAAAATAAAGTCGAAAAAGCTAGTGATAAAAATAAAATGGGTTTCATGCGATTGAGCGTAAAACCAAATCGCAGGTTATTCAATCAGTGAAGGCAAAGATTTTTCAGCTTTTGCGCCGAGTTCTTTTAATTTTTCGACTTGAGAAATTAAATTGCCGCGACCTGTAGAGATTTTTCCCATAATTTCAGCGTGAACTTTTTGTGTTGACCCTAAGCGGTCTCCTAAAGTTTCAAGATCTTTCACTATACCGGCGAATTTGTCATATAGCTCGCCACCGCGTTTTGCGATATCTAAAGCATTTTTCTGTTGGCGTTCTTGTTTCCAAAGTGAAGCCACGGTTCTTAAAGTTGATAGCAAAGTCGTGGGGCTGACGATCGCGATGTTTTTTTCCCAAGCTTGTTCGAACATTTCAGGTTTCATTTTAAAAGCTAAAGCGAAGGCCGGTTCAAGCGGCATAAATAGCATCACAAAATCTGGTGAAATGATTTGATCCGCTAAATGATATTTTTTCGAAGACAAATCACTGACGTGGCGTTTTAAAGATTCAACGTGGGCGTTCGCAAATTTTTCTTTATCTGAGTCGTTCACGGCTGAAACTGAAGCTTCGTAAGCCGTCAAAGTCATTTTTGAATCGACGATCAGGTGCTTTCCATCTGGTAGGCGCACGATCACGTCGGGGCGAAGAATTTCGCCTTCTGATCCACGTAAAGTTTCTTGGGTGAAGAATTCTTCGCCTTTGCGAAGACCCGAGCGCTCAAGAATGTTTTCTAAAATCAACTCGCCCCAGTTTCCTTGGGTTTTGTTTTCGCCTTTCAAAGCTAAGGCTAAATTTTGAGCTTCTTTAGACATATTTTGATTCAGCTCGATCAATTTCGAGATTTCGCCCTTAAGATGGCTGCGTTCAGCTCTTTCGTTTGAATAAGTGTCTTCAACTTTCTTTTCAAAGTCTTTAATTCTTTCCTTTAAAGGATCCAGAAGAGTTGTCAGCTGACGGAAGTTTTGATCCGTCATTTTCGAAGACTTTTCGTCAAAGATTTTTTGCGCGAGGTTTTCAAACTGCAAAGTCAGCTGACCTTGAAGGTTTTTGGCTTCGGCTTTATTTTGTTCTGAGCTAGCTTCAGTTAGCTCAAAGCGTGTTTTCCATGTTTGCACTTCGATACGTTGACGCGAATAAACAATAAACCCTACTAAGATGGCTCCGCCCACAAAACCCAATACAGCAGCTAAAATAACCATAAACACCTCGCTAAAAAGACATTTTCAGTCTACCAATAATTTGTTATTCTGTCCTCCATGACAAAATTAAATGCTTGGTTTTTAGCGGCGCGTCCTAAAACTTTATCGGCCTCATTGGTTCCTATCATTGCGGCAACCGGTTTAGCTCGAGGATTAGGGTATGAAATTCAGTGGTGGATTGTGGGTTGTGCGTTGATGGCAAGCTTTTGTATTCAAATCGGAACAAACTTCGTAAACGACGCCATGGATTTCAAAAAAGGAGCCGACACCGAGAAGCGTATTGGACCCATGCGTGTCACCCAGCAAGGTCATTTTACTTTTAAGCAGGTGATGGGTTTTGCCGCAGCTTTCTTTGCCTTGGCGGCTGCTTTCGGCGTGCCTTTGGTTACTCACGGAGGAGCTCCGATTCTAGTTATCGGAATTGTTTCGATCATGATGGGTTACGCTTACACATCGGGCCCGATGCCTTTGGCCTATCATGGATTAGGTGATTTATTTGTGATTATCTTTTTCGGTTTAGTTGCCGTTGGCGGATTATTTTATCTTCTAACGGGAACTTATGACCTGAACGCGTTCATCATGGGTTTGCAAATCGGCTTTTTAAGTACGGTTTTGATTGCGATTAATAATTTGCGCGACATGAACACAGACGTGCTTGTAAATAAAAAAACTTTGGCTGTTAGACTTGGCTTAACGGGCGGCAGAATCTGGATTGGTTTTCTTTTGGTTGCTCCGTTCATCACTGGTTATTACTGGCTATCTTTGCAGAAATACTGGGTGTACGCAGTTCCGCTGCTTTCATTCCCATTAGGATTGCTCATCGGTAAGAAAATTTTCAGAACCGAGCCAAGCCCGGCCTATAATAAATATCTCGCGATGTCTTCGGCTTACAGTTTATTATTCAGTATTTTAATCGCAGTAGGGCTTCAAATTAAATGAAGATTCAGTATTCACCTTATTCTTTGATTAAAAAAAATAAGGTGAATTCCCAGGACCATTCTCCATTAAAAAATGGAACTTTGATTCGTATTTATGAATCTGAATCAGTTTGGGGAGTCGCAGACATTTGCCCTTGGCCTGAATTAGGCGACCTCAACTTAGAGCAAGAGGTTGAAAAGCGTGGCCCTCTTTATCAAAGGGCTCTTGAGTTAGCGGCCGAAGATCTACAAGCTCGTCAGCAGAAAAAATCCCTCTTACAAAACAAATGGATCGATAATAACATTCTAGTTACGGACTATTCAGCTTTTAATTTTCATCAACCTGAATTGCGGGGGCACACTCTAAAAATTAAGGGTGATAATCAGCTTTTTCGTCTTATTGCAGTATTGGGTTCGGCTCCGAAAGATTTAGTATTTAGAATTGATTTCAACTCGATTCTTAGCCGAGACGAATATCAACTTTTTTTAGATAGCATATCGCCAGCAGTGCAAATCGAATATATTGAAGATCCTTGTGGGTACGATGAAGACCTTTGGAATAAGTGGAATCAGGTTATTCCCCTAGCTGTCGATTTTATCGCTGCCGAAGATCATTATTCTGTTCGAGTTATTAAGCCAACGCGTGAAGATGTGAATGATGATCGTAAAATTGTAATTACTTCTTCTATGGATCATCCAGTTGGGGTGGCGCACGCCTTAAGAATGGCGCAGAAATTTGCTGAAAATAAATCGGGGTTGTTGACCTTAGATTTGTATCAAGAGACTTCGTTTCATCAATATTTTATATATCGCAATCAAAGTGAGATTAATTTTAGTGAAAAAGCGCTAAGCGACTTTGGAATCGGTATGACTCACGATTTACTTCAGCTCAGCTGGAAAGATTCCATATGAGTGAAAATCAGCTTTTAGTTAATCCCAAGCTAAGTTCTGTTGAACGACAGGTATTTGAAAATCTGCAGCTTCATTTTGAAAAAGAGTTTGGTTATGAAGGATTTTTCTTTGTGCCCAGTTCGGGCTCGTCAAAGGGTGATGGTGAAAGTGCTAAGCTGATTGCGTTGTCGTGTGATGCGGTGGCGAATTCAGCAGAAAGATTTAATCGCTACTTTCAAGCGAAGTCTGAAGACAGTTGGGGGTTAGTGCTGCCGACTTTTCACGTGGCAGGTTTATCGGTTTTGGCACGCGCTAATTTAGTTAAGGCTCGCGTTTTTTCTTCGGATTGGGTTCCGCAGCAAATGCAAGAGTGGCTTTCGAAAAATAAAATTGCTTATCTTTCACTAGTGCCGACTCAGGTACATGATCTCATTCACCACAAGGTCAAAGCGAATAGTACGCTCAAAAAAGTTTTTGTGGGTGGCGGGGCTTTGAATGCTGATTTAAGAGATAGTTTTATAAACCTTGGTTGGCCTGTAGTTGAGACCTACGGGATGACAGAAACCTGTTCAATGATTGCGGTCAAAGAAGATTCTCAATTTTTTAAAGTTTTACCGGGAGTCGAAATTTTAGTTGAAGACGATTTGCTGCGTGTGAAATGTAACTCATCGGCCCATTCTTCAATTCAATTGAAAAATGGAAAAGTTGAAGTCACGCATTTCGAAGAAGGTTGGGTTCGAACGGAAGATCGAGTGAAGCTTGAAATTCAAAATAATCAGCTGTATTTGCAATTTTTGGGTCGAGCTAGCGATTACGTGAAAATTCTAGGCGAAGGAGTTTCACTGGTCGAGTTACGTGCCAAATTGGAAAAAGTGGCCATCGAATTTTCGCTGAAGACGAAGCAATTTTTTCTTCTTTCGTTACCTGACTTGCGAAAAGAAAATGCTATTGCATTGATTATAGATCAAACGGTAGATCGTCACTTGGCTGATCGTCTAGTTGAAAGATTTAATCAGGTTGTCAGAGGCTATGAAAGAATTCATAAAATAGTACAATTAAATCAAATCCCGGTTGGCGAGCTCGGAAAAGTAAAAGTTAACGAACTAAAAGAAACAGTTTTGAAACAATTGGAGACACAGAAGCCATGACAAAAAAATACAATTCACCTTGGGAAACAGGTTCACTTTTTATCTGCACGAAATGCGGGGTCAAATACAATCAACCTAATTTGGCTGAAGAGCTTAAAGGTGATATGCGCAAAGATTTAAAATCGCGTGAAGAACACACAAAGGTTCGAGTCATCACTTCGGGTTGTTTAGGGGTTTGTTACCCGGAAGAACAAACTTTTGCCTACATGCCAACTGAAGGAAAAACAGAAGTTTACACAACAGCATTAGATAAAAATCAGGCTTTGTCTGACCTCAAAGAATTTGTTCAAAAGAAAATTAATTCGTAAAAAAGTGCTTTTGCCAAAATATTTTTAAAAACTTCACTTGGATTTTAAGTCCGGACCTAGGTCTACACGTTAGTCGCAGACCTTCTAAAAAGAGGCTGTGCAGTCACTCACTGCGCAGAAATTTTACTAGCGATGATTAAGTTAAGTAAAATGATCGCTAAAAATTCTTTAGTTAAACTCAAAATCTGCCGAACACGTCGATAAGTGGTATAGTTTCGCATATCGGATCTCCTTTTATGGTTTTAAAAGCGAGAGCCTTCAAAAAGGGTTTTTGGCAAAAGCAAAATCCCTTTTTTGCATTTTTGGGGCCGCAACTTAAAGGCCACATCTAATTTCTAATTAAGTTCCTAAAGATTTTTCGCTGGCGCTTTCAAGCGCCATTGTTTTTTCGATTTCTTCTTTGCTCCAAAGTTTGCCTTTGCCTACTCCGGGGCAAAAATTAGCCACTTCGGTTTTCCAAGATTTCGCGTTCATTACATCAGGCCAGAAAGGCCAAGTGCGACACTGAGTTGGGCGCCCCTCGTAGACTGTGCATTTTTTATTTTTTAGAAAAATACAATCAGGGTTTCCTGGCTCTTCACGCAGTTTCCAAATCGGACCTAGTTTATCGCAGTATTTTTTTGTGAATTCGCCCACGCGCATTTCTAAAACTTTTGCGAAACGTTTGCGGTCTTCTAAGGTTAAGAAGACATGGCCAAATTCTCCGTGGGATGTGCAGCACTTGCCAGAGCCTTGGCATTCAAAACGCAGCCCTTCTTCGTAAAACTTTTTTGTTTCAGGCATGGTTAGACTTTCTGTGAAATTTTGCAAGAGACTGGCGAACGGCATCTGGGATCTGAGTTTTTTGAAAGGTTTTTTGATCCAGGCAGGTGTGAACCATTTTAACAAGGGCATGCTGAGCTCCCAGATGGGTGAATTGGTATTGCATCACGAAAGAAGATGATGAAAATTCGATCACTTCGGCTTCGATCTGGTAGGTTTCTCCCGCCCGAAAAGGTCGCAGAAAATCGCACTCTGAGTGACGAATCGGAATTAGATATTTGTGATCTAAGAACCAGTCTTTCCATTGAAAGCCGCAGGCTTGAACAAATTGCTCGTAAGTATCGTGGGCCAGGGTGAAAACGTGTCCAAAAAACATGATGCCCGCAGGATCAGCTTGATGAAACTTGATAGTCGCTTGGGATTTGAAAGTCTGAGACATGTTTCTATGATAGGTCTTTGGCGGCTTTGACTCAAGACGTAGAACGAACAAAACTAGACATCGCGTATCATAAGAAGCATAAAGGTGATTTGGAATGATTTAAGACTATGAATTATAAGATATTTTCGCCACAAGACTTTCCGGCATATTTGCCAAAATTAAATACACTGTTTGATGAATTATTTTCTGGCGGAAAAGGCTTTCGTTCAAAGTTAGTGGGTATTGTTTCAACTCCACTTGGAGTTGATGTCAAAGTACAAAATCTGTTGGCTCAAACAATCGAATTTATTCACAACGCATCTTTGTTACACGATGACTTGGTCGATAGATCTTCATTGCGTCGTGGGAAAAAAACAGCCTGGTTAAAATACACGCCTGAGTACGCAGTACTTGCCGGAGATTATCTTTTAGCGCGAGTGATGGTGAATCTTTCAGGTCACGGAAATATTAAACTGGTGCAATACACCAGTGAAATGATTTCAGATCTTCTTGAAGGCGAGTGGCTGCAAGATTCTGTTGTCGGAGATTTTTTTGTAACCATCGAACAACTCGATCGTATTCATAATTTAAAAACGGCTTCGTTATTTAAATGGTGTTTGCGAGCGCCATTCATTGCGAATGAAAAATACGATACGGCGATTCATTCTCATTTGAACGATATGGGAACTTTGTTAGGTCAGCTATTTCAACGCAGCGATGATTTACTAGATTACGATATTCGTAATGATGAAGGTAAGGCTGTTCTTGGTGACCTAAAATCGGGTTATTTAAATTCTTTCGGTGCCTTTATGTCGCACCAAATGTCGCGTGCGCAAGTCGACAAAATGATCAAGTCGACTAATCTTGAAGAATTGTATTTAAGCTTTTCTGAAAATCCCGCCGAGGGAAAATCGATGTTCATCAAGAAGGTGGCCGAATTTGATGATATCAATCGCGGACTGATTGACCTGTATGAGCATCATTTGACTGAACTCGATAAGTTGCTAGTAGGAAATGAAAAGCAATTGATTGCGCATCTTAGGCCTCTGACTGAGATTTTATACTGGCGCAGAAAGCCTTCTTAGATGAACTTCAATAGTTTTAAAACTCTTAAGCGTTCAGACGCTGAATTTGAAGACTATCTTTGGGGGGCGGGAACGCATCTTAAAAATAAAACTGTGCCTTTGCCTGTTAAAACTTTAAATTTAGGCGAAACAAATGAAACCGTAACGTTTCAAGTTTTTATTCGTGACGAAATAAATCGCCCCTCATTTGGAACATTGATCGCGGCCATGATCAAGTTGCATACTTATATCTTGGTATTGATGCCATTATTTTTTGTATTGGCTAAAAATTTTGTAGATGATCGAGCTCGGGATCCTATTTCTTTGATGCTGGCAGCTGTTGCTAGTTTGTTTTTATATGCGGGTTTAAACATTCGCAATGATGTTATTGATCATATTTATGGATATGATCGAGTAAATATACTTAAATCAAATAAGCCGATTGCGCGCGGTTGGATAACGGCAAGACAAGCTTCAAAAATTTCATGGCTTCTTATGTTATTTTCCGCTTTGATTGCTCTTCCTGCTTTTTTTCTTCAGCGAGAACTTATTTCTGTAATGTGTGTTGTGGCTGGGTTATTTATGCTAGGCCAATTTGTGAAGCAAAATTCGTATAAGCATAATCGGGTTGGTGAAGTGATTTTGTTCATTCTGGTAGGGGCTGGTTTAGCATCTGGTTTTCAGGTGTCTCTGGGGGCCGGCATTGATACAGAAATTTTAGTATT
>JACCDQ010838147.1_pt1 | contig 14128 bp, 9 predicted proteins | sample 7446031 | NCBI WGS metagenome assembly JACCDQ01 (sample SAMN15323442, study PRJNA562643) | freshwater metagenome | isolation source: river surface water | place: USA:Blue River Watershed | collected 2017-08-17 | reverse complement strand
GGGATGAAAGCTGGGAGTACATTGATAACTTGGGGCTAAAAAAGCGACAAATATTTAGTTTGAGTCACCAAAACTTTGAGCTGTTTGACGCACATGAAATGTATTTAAATGATGCTAATATTAAAACAATGAAGTTATTTGCGGGAGTTATGCCAGGTGATATGGAAAAATTCAATACGGCGATAACATCATGTAAGCATAACGTATTTTTTTTAGATACACGTCAACTTATGAAAGTCGGTAATAAGCCTGAAAGTGATGATTATGACACTTCCGTTTATTTATCAAAATCGAAATCAAACCTTGAGAGTCATTTCAAAGTACAAGGAATGACAATCATAATCTATTAAAAACACGTTTCAAATAAAATGAAACTAGTTTACATCTATTTGATAAACTATTAGGCAAAATGAAGAACTACTTCATCACCAAAAACAAATCATATGGAAACGGCCCCGTATTCCAGCCCATCATCTTCCCCTCCAAATCCCAATGCATGGAGGTTTTGACACCTTGCTTGTCTTGGAGCCAACCGATCACCTCATGCCCATGATCCGCAAGTGTATTGATCGCCCCAATTTCCACCGGTTGGTCATCGCGCGTTACGACGTTAAACCCTTCCGTAACGAATAAATCGAGTAAAAATGCGTGTTTAGTGGGTGTCATATTAGCCTTTTTTACTAGTTGAAATACGAATACCGCGTTGCCTGCAATAAGCCAAAAACGCCGAAAATGCCTGTGGGTCTTCCGTCAAATAGCGATCAAATGCCACATTCTTCTCCAGCCTACTTGCCCTTTGATAATCCCGCAAGGCGCCGGGAAGGTCGTGTAAATGGATTTTGGCGATGGCCCGACTGAAATACGTGCCCGCTTCATCCCCTGAAATGGCTAAACTTTGATTGAAATCCTGTAGTGCCCCGCGGTTATCCCCTGCATTTCCTTTCGCAATGCCACGGTAGTAATAAGATTGACCCGTTAAATAGGCATTATCGTCGATGGCTTCCATCTCCCAGATGATGCGCGTCCGGTCTCCGATTTCCAAATCAAATCTCTTCAAGGCGGCATAAGTATCCGCCCGACATAAACGCGCGAAACCATTGGTCGAATCGATATCCAAAGCCGCATCGAATTCCTTCAGCGCCTTTTGATACTGCTTTTTCCGCTGATATAATCGTCCATGGAATTGATAGGCGTCGGAAGTCAAAGTATCCGAAGATTTAAAGGATTGTATGATTTCCAAACACGCCGGATCATTCCCAGTCTCAAAATAGACAATCATCAAGGCCATGGATAGTTCATCGGAGGGTTGATCCGCTAAACTTTTCGCTTTCAACAAATAGGGCAATGCCACCCGATACGCCTCTTCTTTTGTATAGATTATGCCCAGGTTCATATACGCATCCGCATAGGTAGGGTCCATCCCGATGGCCCGATTCAAATAGGATTTTGCTTTTTCGGTGTCATTCAGGTCCCAATAGCCCTTCCCTAGTCCCGTACTCGTCTTCGCATCAGGATGCATCGCGTAGGCTTTCTCATAATCCGCCAAGGCCTCCGAATATTGATACAGCTCCGTTTCACAGCGTGCCCGATCATAATAGGCCTCCCAATGCGTCGTGTCGCTTTGTATCCACAAGGTCAAAGCCTCTTGGGCCTTTTCATAATTCTTCGCGGCCAATAGCTTTTGGCCCCATTCCAAGGTCGTTTCCCGACAGCCCATGCAGGCCAACAAACACACTACCCAAATGATTTTTTGCATATCTGTAATTAATTCAATGCAAGAAAGCGATTTAGACCTCTTGTAGAAAATGGGAGAATGAATTTCAGTGACAAAAACCTTATCTAAACTCTTATGCAAAACTTACAGGATTTCCAAAATTAACAACTGATTTTGTTGGTCTGAAGATAGATGTGTGATAGCTAAAAATCGAACGATTTGATACAAAAAAAAGTTTCTGAGACAATAATTAGGCAAAAGTGATGATGGGCATGACCCTCCATTAAATAAGTATCAGATTTTCTAAATCATTTTTAAGACTATCAAATTAAATAACACCCAAACATGGCATCAGCTTTTAGAGCTAATCAACTAAATCATATAGATGAAAAAAGGATGACAAAAAGCATTAAACAAGGTTTAATAATGATGAGTTTGATCTTGATTATTTAGCAGAAAATAGTAAGTTTAGTTTGATTTAGAAAAAGTTATTTCTGTTAAACAATATGAAACAAAAATTTTACTAGACCAGACATTTATTCATGTTAGTCAATACATTTTAAAATATTTATTATTCGGTAATCCTTAATAAAAACTGATTTGGATATTAGCTTAAAATATACTTAGATTCATTTTAGAGGATAAATAGAAAATCATAAATACCTGTTTATAATTGGAAGTTAAAATAAGTTATCTAGAATTTAGAAATGAAAAAATTTGAAATTGCTTCTCCTAATCCCGAATATCTGATAAAGTCCATCGCTGAACAAGGGTATTCATTGGAGACCGCCGTTGCAGATCTTATTGACAATTCAATATCTGCTGAAGCAGAACACATAGAAGTTTTAACAGACTTAAGAAATGAGCCATTTAAGTTATTTATTACAGATAATGGAAATGGAATGTCACCGCAAGAATTGCTCGCAAATATGCAATTCCCTAGTAAATCTCCAGAAAACAAAAGAATCACAAAAGATTTAGGTCGTTTTGGATTAGGCTTAAAAACTGCCTCATTTTCTCAAACACGCAAATTCACAGTTATATCAAGAAGTAAAAATCAAAAATATTTTACAGCATTAACATGGGATGTTGATTATCTTAAAGAATGTGGCGAGTGGAGATTAATTGTAAATGACAAAGACGAAATTTCAACACTTCTTAATCAATATAGAAATTTATCAAAATCCCATTTGGGTGCGAAACCAGATTATGAACCCAATACACTGATTGTTTGGGATGGTCTTTACAAATTTGAAAATTTCCTCTCAGGAGAAAATAAAAAAAATGCACTTTATTCAGAAATTTCATCTAATACATCTGAATACTTATCAATAGTTTTCCATCGATTTCTAGAGAGAGAAATTTCTCCAATTTCAATAAGGATAAACAATCATAATGTTATACCATTTAACCCATTTCCTTCGCTAGATTCAAAAGTTAGGACCCTTGGACCAAAATTCGGAAAATTAAATTCTGATAACTTGAAACTTGAAGGTTTCGTCTTACCCAATATTTCTATATCCGAATCAAAACAAGGCATAAATATTTGGTCTCCTTTGAATAAAAGTTTGATGGATATGGAAGGTATTTATGTTTATAGATCAGATAGGTTGATTTTATTTGGAGGTTGGAATGGACTAATTAAGAAAACACCAAAACTTCAATTAGCACGTCTTATGGTTGATGTTGGCAATAATATGGATCATTTATTGCATTTAAATGTCGCTAAATCAAAAATTGATATACCCTATGATTTGCGTAATGCATTTTTAAGAGTAATTGTAGATTTGAAAAGAGAATCCGAAAAAGAATTCCACAATCATCTAACAACATCGTTTGTGGCAACTTCAAAAAAAGACAAATCCAATACTTTATTTTTAAAGCAAGCTACCAATAAGGGGGTCTTATTAACGATAAATCAAGATTTCCCTTTACTTAAAAATTTGAAATCAAGCCTCAAAAAGGATCAAATTGCAGTATTGAATTTCATTTTGAGAATATGTACTTCATTAGTGAATTCCGTTAATCAAGTTGAAAAAAACGAATTAATTTTTGATGAAAATCTCGAAGGCCTAAATACCGAAGAACTTAAAATTTCTGTAATAACATTACTAGAATTAGGCATCGATAAAGAAGAAATCAAATCCTCATACCTGCCATTGTTAAATGTCAAAATTCAAAATTTACCAATAGAAATCCTAGATCTTATTCAATAAATATGACAACATTACTCGACTTAATAAAACTTATTATTTCAAACTTTTATGATCAAGAACTACAAAATCAAGGTTCTGTTAAGAGGGGTTTTTATGAAAAAATAGAATTAAAAGATGAAACATACAAAAAGGTAAAAACTATAGCGCCAAACTTGAATTTAACCATAAGAGAGTTTGATGAAAAATATCCAATCGCTATAAAAGAAGTAAAATTCAACAGACAAACTACGATAGGCGAAAGTTTTTCAATTACGAAAGATGAAAACGATTCTTGGTTAACCTCTGATCGAATTAAATCCCTTCAATGGGACGATGAAACTAAGCCAACATATCGCAATCGTTATTTAAGGTATTTATCACATCTTGATAGACCTCAAGAAGTTATATTTGAAACAAAAAAATCTAGCCTTGAAATTGTTAAAAAAATCGGTGACCCTAAAAGTGAGAGTCCTTTTTTTGTTAAGGGTTTAGTCGTAGGAAGTGTCCAAAGCGGTAAAACATCAAATTTTAACGCGGTTATAAATAGTTGTGTGGACCTTGGATATAATTTGATAATTGTTTTGTCCGGTTTAATGGAGGATTTAAGAAGACAAACTCAATTAAGAATTGAAAAGGAGGTAGAAGGCAAAATGATTTCAAGTAACACATTTATTGGTGTTGGAAATATACAATCTTTTGGCCAGCAGGGAGTTTATCAAAACGTAATTCCAATAACTATACCAACATCAAGTAGAAGAGATTTTTCACAACATCTATTAGATGCTGGATTTAGTTTGAACCAAACCAATATTTTAGTTTGCAAAAAAAATACGAGTGTATTAAGGAATCTAATTTTATGGCTAAATAGCTATTTAGAAAATGGAGATAAGCACAATCTTCCTTTAATTATAATTGATGATGAGGCAGATAACGCTTCAATAAATAATTTAGGTCATAAGGGTAAAAATTATGCGAATAAAATAAATGGGCATATACGTACAATTTTAGCAATGTTCAATAAAAAAACTTATTTGGGATACACTGCAACTCCATTCGCGAATGTATTACAAGACTGGAATGAGGCACCAGATAAATTATGGAAGGTGTACGATCCTACTACAAGAAATGAAATTGAATTGGAACAAGTTGGTAATCTGTTCCCTGATGATTTTATCGAATTATTGAATCCTCCATCAAATTATATTGGACCCAAGAATTTTTTTGAAACTAAAATTAGTGAAATTCCCAGATTAGAACCTTTAATTGCTGATCCAATCACAGATTACCTATCTTACTTTCCTGAACGCGTTGAAATATTAGATGATGGTAATATTACAGGTATAAAAAAATACAAATCTAAATATGAATTTGAGGAAGACTTTCTACAAACAAAATTTGAATCTTATTCGGATTATAGAGAGAAAACAAGAGGGACAACAAAAGATGATAATTTTCCTAAAGAATTACCAAAATCATTAATCGAAGCCGTTTATTGTTTTATCATTTCTACTGCAATTAGACTATCTAGGAAGCCTGAGATGATAAATTCAAAATTATATCAACCTCATAATACGATGCTCGTTCATATTTCAAGATATACTGAATGGCAATCTAGAACGAAAGATTTACTTCAAAAATTATTAGAATCTATTAATTCAAGACTTGAAAATGACCATTTAGAGGGACCAACATCCATATATGAAGAATTTTACAAAATTTGGATAAAATACTATTCAAACGCCATGGATGAAATTAGAAATAATTTGACCTACAGCGATGAATTTTTAACAAAAAATACTTTCGTAGAAATCAGAGAATTATTGTACAGTGCCGGAAGAGGAATTGAAATAAAAGCTGTAAATACTCTTTCTAATGACGAACTAGATTACGAAGCAAAAACACCTCAAGGCAAACAGATAGAAAAAAAATATATAGTAATTGGTGGTAACAAATTATCCAGAGGCTTTACTCTTGAGGGATTAACAATCAATTATTTTATAAGAAATACAAATTATTCCGACACATTACTCCAAATGGGGAGATGGTTTGGATACCGGCCCGGCTATATTGATTGTTGTAAACTTTTCACAACATCAGAAACTTTGGAAAAATATAATCAATGCACATGGACTATTGAGGAACTAGAGGTTGAATTCATCAAATTATCGAAAAGCAAACCACATAAGACCCCTATTGAATACGCTACAAAAGTACTCACACATCCAGGTACTTTAAAAATTACAAGACCTTCTATTTTAAAAAATGCAGTTGTTGAAAAATGGTCTTTCGAGGATAAATTACTTCAAACATCTTCATTTATATTGACAAAAGATAAGATTGAAAATTCCTGGAAAAATTTCAAAGAATGGATACATGAATACAACTTTGATCTAAAAAGTAAATCTGGATTTGCTGTCTTAAAAACCACCCCCGAAATAGTATTCAAACTCTTAAAAACGCAATCAGTATATCCATTAGATTCTTTTGAGTTGGAAGCAATAATTCGTTATGTTAAACTTGCAAATGAACATCAAAAATTAACAAACTGGACAATAGCGATTAAAACTACAGGTGAATCCAGGAAATTTAATTCTGCAGAATCTGGTCTACCATTTGATGTTAAATTAAAAAAAATCAGTACCAATGCTACTAATTTAAAGATATTTAAAGAAACTAAAGTCTACAATGCATATGGTAAATCTAGAAATATAATCTCCGGTAAAGATTTATCTGTTTCACTTTCTGACGAAGAAATTAAGCAAGCTGAAAATGAATATAAATTAGAAAAACCAAATGCAAGTAATTATCCCGAAAGAATATATAGAGAAATTATTCCGGACAAAGAGGCCGTTTTGATTATCTATCTTATGGATTTAGAAAAGATATTTAAAGAAGATATCGAAATGTCAACAATTGCTCTTAATGAAAATATAGATTTACTGTCAACTCCACTAATCGGATTTGCAATTGGAATTCCACCAATTGGTCCAAGTATTGGGGGCCAATACCTATTGAATAAACAAATATTAACCAATATTCAAGAATCCCAAGATGAAATCTTAAATAATGAAAATGAATTAGATGATGATGAATCAGACGATGATGAATTAGGTGGAATTAATGATATAAACGAAGAATAATATGAATGAAATCAACTTAAACCAAATTTGGGAGAATGTAAACTATGACGGAAATGGGGAAGTATCATATAGATTAATGAGCCTCAAATCTATTCCTTCATTAAATTTAGGATTAAATAGACATGGGCAAAGATGTCTTGTTCTAGAATTACCAACAAATATCCAATATGATGTAAAGGAAAATCAGAAAGAAAACATCTCTCTTATTTATTATCAAACAGAAAAATGTATTTCGATCACATTAAATGATTCATTTTTTGAAGACCTTTTCAACGATTTGATATTATCAATTTATTTTAAAATATATCAAATTGAAGATCCATATATTTATGCTAATCATTTTGTAGCCTATTATTTTAAATGGTTAAGCTTTTTAGATAATCGCAACAAACAATTGTCGAAAGAAATAATTAAAGGAGTTTGGGGCGAAGTAAAATATCTTAAATCGTTATTAATCGCAGAAAATAATAATGTTAATGATATTTTGGCTTCATGGCAGGGTCCATACAACAACAAACATGATTTCATTTTTGAAATGCTTGATGTTGAAATTAAAACTATTGACGATTCTAAAAATGAAATTAAAATATCTAGCGAATATCAACTAGAAAATGAACCAAGTAAAAATTTAGAGCTGACTGTTTTAATTGTTAGAGATGATACTAAAGAGGGTGAAACATTGGAAAAGCTCGCAACGGAAGTCCGTCAATTAATTTTGGAGTTAGGAGGCGACATCAACTTATTTTCTGATGCTTTATTTCAAAAAGGATTGACTTTTGGCAACTTGGAACAATATAATTTATATGGATTTAAACTTTTAAAATCACAAACTTTTGATTGTTGTGCTGAATTATTTCCAAGATTAATTAAATCGCAATTACCAGAAAAAATTACGAAAGTATCATATGCTATTAAATTAAATATGATACAGAATTTTTTGCTTTTTGAATCAGAACTATAATGGAAATTAAAGAATTCTACAAATACAGAATTGATCTTTTAGATGAAGCTAAGGATAATGAAGGATTCATCAATGAATCACAATTTATTGATGTTGTATTACCAAAAATGCTTGATGCTAAATTGGTAGATTCTGAAGAATTCAATGATTCTTACTTTTATCATACGATTGAAAATACTTCATTAAAAATTAATGGGTATACTATTAATGAATCTGGCGAAAGATTACAACTTTTTATTGTTAATGAGGAATCAATTGATCCGGAATTTGAAAATATTGAAATTTCTGAAAAATCTTTCTACGAAAGTCATTTTAAAAAAGCGACAGATTTCATAAAAAATGCTAAAAATGGCTATTTAGAGGACATTCAAGATGTCGGCGCAATTAATGCCTTAATTAATCAACTTTCTTCAAGTTTAGGTGCTGAACAATTTGACGTAATTGAAATATTCTTGATCAGTGCAACTGCAACAGTTGAAAAAAGAGGCCAAATGCCTACATCCAAAAGAATAGATTTTAAAGATGAATTTTTGAAAGTTAGATTTAATAGAGGTAATGAAATTTGTGAAAAAGAAATTCTAATCCTGAAAAGATTAATTGATCTTAATTTCCTTTACGACATTCTAATTTCTCAAGGAAATAGAGAAGATTTAATTATCGATTTCATGGAACAATTTGGAGAAAATATTAAAGCCATTAAAGCCGCTGATGAAGAAAACTTCACTTCATACTTGTGTGCGCTTCCAGCACCAATTTTAGCAAAGCTTTATCTGAGATATAGTTCAAGATTATTAGAAAAAAATGTAAGGTCATTTTTGCAATTTAAAGGTGTAAATCAAGGTTTAAAAAGAACCTTAACAAAAGAGCCTGAAAAATTTATAGCTTATAATAATGGACTAACAATAACTGCCAAAGACATGGTAGTTTCAAGAGTAGATGATGAAATTTTCCTAATTCAATCACTAACAGACTTTCAAATTGTAAATGGGGGTCAAACAACAGCGAGTATTTATTTTAGTAATAAGGAGGGGATTGATATTAGTAAAGTCAGAGTAATGGCTAAAATTAACGTGGCTAAAAATTCTTCAAATGAACAATTGAATGAATTGATAGCAAAAATTAGTGAGTATTCAAATTCTCAGTCAAAAGTTACTGCTGTAGATCTAAAATCTAGTAATCCTCAGCTTAATAGAATAAAAGCATTATCAGAAAGTATCATTACTCCGTCAAACAGAAAGTGGTTTTTTGAAAAATCGAAAGGAGAATTTAATACCAAATTGAGAATTGCCGGGCCTTCGGGAAAAACAAAACTTGAGAAAGAATATCCTCGAAACTTTAGATTTACAAAAGAACAACTTGGAAAATATTTTTCTGCGTGGGGTAATGAACCTTATGAGGTAAAAAAAGGAGGAGAAAAAATATTTAGAAAATTTATAGAATATCTGAATGGAGATGATAAATCTAAAAAAATCAATATTAATCGGAATTTTTATGAGCTTCTTATCGCCAAAATTATTTTATTTAAAGCACTAGAGGATATTCACGGAACAAGAAATGATGCGATTGGTCAATTAAGATCCGCAGTAGTTCCCTACACTATTTCTACGCTTTACAATATGACCGATGGAAATAAAAAAAATGGCCTAGTATTCAATCTTTTTAAACTCTGGAAATCAGAAGGTCTTGACAATGATTTATCATTTTACCTTAAAAGATTAATGATTTTAATGAATAGCTTATTAAAAAAATATTCAACAAGTGATGACGTAGGAGAATGGTCAAAAAACAAAGAGCTTTGGGATAAAATTTGCGAATCGAAAGAGATTTTTGAATTCACAAACTCGGAGGATTCGAAAAAAATAATTGAGAGATATACAATCTCAAAAAAAGAAATGGATAAATTGATTTCGGACATCGATGTCTATAATGAAGTTGATTTTGGTCCATTAATTGCAAATGTTGAAATACATTCAAAAACAATTAAATTTTTTAAATCATTAACAAATAAATTAGGCAACGAATTAGATAATATAGATTTTGAAAGAATTGACTTAATTTGTCATAATATAAATAATCAAAAAGAACTTTCAGATTCCTCTTTAGAATATATACAAACATTGCTTACTAGGGTTAGAGTCGATTATCCGGAAGTTTTAGAATCAATTGAGATTAATGATAACCAAGAATTAATCTCAGCATGTGATTTTATCATTTCACAATACAATAGCACAATTGAAAAATCGGGTAATCTTGTTTCAAATTTTGATCGATTAAGTAAAATTGCTCAAGTAAAGGGATTAAAATTTGATTCCGTTTTTAACCAAATCGGAAAACAATTGAACGAAGGTATTGCTCCAACGATAAATCAATTAGTGTTAATTTCAAATGCAGTTTTAAAGCTGCAGTAATTTCACTTTATTTCAGGGTCTTCCAAAGAAATTAAAATAGTTTTTAGAATCAATATAAATTCAGAATATTGATTTAAAGGCACTAAAACAAATTGATTATAAATTTATCAATCAACTCATTTAATTCTACAAATCTCTTCCGTATGAATAATTTCTTCCCGAGAATTAACATCTAATTTCTTTATATTTGTTAGTGGTTTATTCTACTAGTGCTACGTTATATTTATAATTGAAAAATGAAGAAACTTACCTTTATTGATTTGTTTTCGGGATGTGGAGGATTAACCGAAGGATTCATGCAATCAGGTAAATTTGAAGGATTAGCTCACTTAGAGTGGGAAAAACCAATGGTTGAAACCTTACGAAAAAGATTAACAGCAAAATGGAATCATTCAGAAGAGGACGCATTAAAAAATGTAATTCACTTTGATATTCAAAAATCCGAGGAACTCTTTAATGGAAATTGGTCTGAAGATTCAAAGTTAAAATACGCAAAGAGTAATCATTCTTCAATTACTGAAACTGGGCTATGTGGTTTAATAAATAATCAAAAAGTTGATTTAATAATAGGTGGTCCACCATGCCAGGCATATTCAATCGCTGGTAGAGCTCAAGATAAAAATTCAATGAGAGATGATTACAGAAATTATCTTTTTGAAAGTTTTGTCAAAGTCGTTGAAAAGTTTCAGCCTGAAGTTTTTGTATTTGAAAATGTTCCCGGCTTATTAAGTGCAATACCAGGCGGAAAGCCGGCAACTGAAAGAATATACGAGGCATTTAATAAGATAGGTTATTCAATTAGAAAGCCTGAATTATTAAAAATGTCCGTTTATTCTGCGGCAGAACTAGGTGTCCCTCAAAAAAGAAATAGAGTTATCATAATAGGTGTTAAAAACACCTCTAACATTAATTTGGAAGAGTTTTACACTCAATTAGATAATTTAAAGAAAAAAATACCTCCCAAAAATGTTAAAGATGCTATTGGGCATTTACCTTTATTAAAGCCATTAGTAGTTTCTGAAAAAATAAATGGCAAAAATATTTCTCATAGACTAATTTCAAATGAGTATGTTAGATTTCATGAAGCACGATTTCACAACGAAAGGGATGTTGCTATATTTAAGAAATGGCTAACGAATAATATGAATAACAAAGGATCCACCGATAAGATTGCATTTTACAATGATATCATGGGTAAAAGTTCAAATCACGCAAAATACAGGAATCTTGAATGGGAGAAACCATCCCCTACTATTGTTGCTCATTTGCATAAAGATGGCTTAATGTTCATACATCCAGACGCTAATCAGGCTCGAAGCATTACGGTTAAAGAAGCAGCATTGCTTCAATCATTTCCCGAAGATTTCGAATTTTTAGGTAGCCAAGGTTCTGCTTTCAAAATGATTGGCAATGCTGTACCTCCTGAAATGGCATGTAACATTGCTAAAGCCATATATAATACATTGAAAAAGAAATGAAAAAGTTAAATATTCTAGTAGCATGCGAAGAAAGCCAAGCTGTAACAATTGAGTTGCGAAATTTGGGACACAATGCATATAGTTGTGATTTACTTCCATGCAGTGGCGGTCATCCTAATTGGCATTTTAATCATGATGTTTTTGAGGTAATTAAAAATAAAGGAGGAATTACACAAAATGGAGCTAAAGTAAAAATCAAAGATAATTGGGACTTAATGATAGCGCATCCTCCATGTACTTTTTTGGCGGTTAGTGGAGCTAGGTGGTATTATCATCCAAAAGACAGCGATCGTCCTTTTGAAGAAAGAAGGCCACATCCAAGATTTCCAAATCGAGCAAAAGAAAGAGAAGAAGCATTAGATTTTTTTATTAAACTGTTGGAAGCACCTATAGATAGAATTGCAGTAGAAAATCCTGTAGGAATTGTTAGTACACGATATAGAAAACCAGATCAAATTGTTCATCCATGGATGTTTGGCGACGAAGCTTCAAAAGCAACTTGTTTATGGTTAAAAAACCTTCCTTTATTAAAAGCCACAAAAGAAGTAGGTAAAGGAGAAAGAGTTGTTCTTAGCAGTGGCAAAAGTTTACCAAAATGGTATTCAGATGCATTAACACTCTCAAAATCACCTGAAGAAAGAAGAACTATGCGAAGTAAAACATTTGTAGGAATTGCTAAAGCTATGGCAGAACAATGGACAAATTATACTGAAAAATCAAAATAATATGACCCTTCATTAATTTTGGAAATAGTAATATTGTCTCTACCATATTTTGAAAAGTCTTCAGCAGTCACCTTTACACCCTTGTCTAATCCTAATCTATATCTTAAATAATCTCCCAAAAGTCTTTTGGATTTATACGTAGAAATTTTGTTAGGATATCGAATTGAATCTATTTCTGTCGAACCTTCAAATAAACAAACCATACTTTCTCCATCATCCCAAATAACATCTATGGGTTCATTGTCTGCATAACCTAATCCTTTATTCGCAGATTTGGGTGGGAATAAATCAGGGAAATTTAAAATATCGCATTTACGCAATGGTATATATGAATCTCTAACATTATTTTTTGCCGCTCCATGTCCCCAGTTAATTTTTGATCCTTCAGCTAACAATGAGTCTGTTATGCAATACCCATCAAATATTTCTAGTTCTTCTGTTCTTTTATAAGCCTCTTTAGATTTTTTCTTGAAGGTTACCTCTGTAATTGGTTTACAGCTTTCAAAAATTGTCTCATAGTAATCATTGAATTCTCTGAAATCTACCTTATTTACTTCAGATAATAGCTCTCTAAATTGAGTTAAAAGGCCATTAGATGAAAAATTTGCAGATCCATTTAATCCATAGACAATTTCTCCTTTGTATTTCCAAAGATATAACTTTGCATGTGATGAAATTGATGGGCACAGAATGGAAATATTTTTATCTAGATCATTATGAATTTCTTGCAAACTCAATAATAACTTCTCTTGAATACCCTCATTTGCTAATCCGTAAATCAACGTAACTTTTAGGTTTTTTGATTCAAGAATTTCACGAATTGGATCTATCCCTATATAGCCTGATATAATGCATAATTCATCACATAAAATGTGTTTTTCTTTATTGACGAGGAGGCTCTGTAAATCTTTACTTTTGTCAGTAAATAAAATCATTGATAATCTATCATGCTAATGTTAAATACAATCTAGATTTTTATTATTCGATTAGCAAATAAAAATTTATTATTCAAAAAAATTTAACCACAAAATCAATAAAAAATAATTTTATACATTTTATATGTCCTAAAAATTACGAAGCAGACGAAAAGTCAAATTCGGACATTGTGGGAGATTAATTCTCCCGGACACCTATATTTAATGACTGAAGAATCCATAAACACCAATCTAATAACGATTAGAAGGATGTTTACAGTAAACAATTGTTAATATCCTAAATATGTGAATTACAAAGAAAAATATTATATCTAGCCTAATTAAAGGCATTATAAGGATTCACTAATAGTAAAGTTGATTTTGATAAATAATAGCGGCAGGAAATAAATTGTTGAAACGAAAAATTCCAATGAAATCTATTTTTGACACCTCATTTAGCTTCAACAAAAAAACCCTCAGATTTCTCTGAGGGTTTTTTCTTAGTTGGCGGTCCGGACGGGACTCGAACCCGCGACCCCATGCGTGACAGGCATGTATTCTAACCAACTGAACTACCGGACCGTCTTGTAATT
>JACCDQ010093457.1_pt1 | contig 14128 bp, 5 predicted proteins | sample 7446031 | NCBI WGS metagenome assembly JACCDQ01 (sample SAMN15323442, study PRJNA562643) | freshwater metagenome | isolation source: river surface water | place: USA:Blue River Watershed | collected 2017-08-17 | reverse complement strand
GCTGCCAGTCGGGCTCGGCGGCGGGGGCGGCGACGGTCTCGGCAAAGGCGGTGGCGGCGGGATCGAGGCCGAGGTGGACGCGGAGCTGGGTGCCGAAGTGCTCGTCGACGGTGTCGGCGCCGAGGGCGACGCGGCGGGCGGAGACGGGGGCGGCGGCGGCGAGGGCGAGCTCGAGCCAGTTGCGGCGGGCGGTGGCGGCGACAACAAGATCGGGCGCGAGGTCGGTCACCACGGCGCGGATACGGGCGAACTCGGCGGGGTCGGCGGCGGGGCCGTGGGTGAAGGGGTCGAGGGAGGCGTCCAGCCACTCGACGCCGTCGGCGAGGAGGGGCGCGAGACCCAGGTAGGCGCGGCGGATGACGACGACGAGGCGGGTGGAGGGCCAGGCGGCGCGGAGGGTGCGCAGCGCGGGGGCAAAGAGGACGAGGTCGCCGAGGGTGTCGATCTTGACGACAAGGGCGGCGCGGGGGGCGGGGAGAGCGGCGGAGCTGGAGGCGACGGAAGAAATGGGAGGAAGGAGGCGTTGGCGCGGCGACGCGGCGTCGGCGGCGGGCGATCGGGTGCGAAAAGCGCGGGGCGCGGAAGCGGAAAATGCCGGAGCGAGGCGGAAAGAGCGGCGGGGGGCGCGGGCGTTTACGGGACGGGTTGGAGCTCGGCGACGACGAGGCGGGCGGAGCGGCGGCGCGGGTCGGGCGCGGGCAGGGCGAAGTCGTCTTCGGCGGTGTAGGTGAAGGTCTGCGGTGCGGCGGAGGCGGCGACGGGGAGATCGATCGTCGTGTAGGCGGCGGCGGGCAGGAGATGGGCGGCCGGGGCGGTGGCGCCGACGGAGAAGGCGGTGGTGATGCGGCCGGAGGCCTTTTTGCTCCAGTCGGGGTATTCGAGCTTGAGGCGCAGGACGCGTTTCCCGCCGGCGGGCAGCGTGATCGTGACGCGGCGGCCGAGCCAGCCGTCCTGGTCGATGCCGGTGGCGGGCAGGCGGGCGGTGCCGGGCGTGCCGAAGTCGAAGGTGTGGGTGGGCAGCGCCGGGAGGACCTCGATCAGCTCGAGTTTGCCGCCGACGGGGCGGTTGTCCTCCTGGAGGAGTTTGGCGGTGGCGGTGAAGCGCAGGTTCAGGCGGGTGAGCGGGGCGGCGGCGGGGACGGGGACGAGCCAGTCGAAGGCGCCGTGGGCGGCGGGCAGGTCGAGGGCGGTGTCGCCCACCGTGACGAGGAGCCGGCCGGAGCCGAGGGCGAGGCCGGGGATATCGGGGACGTAACCGCGGATGCGGACGATGCCGGAGGCGGAGGTGCCGGCCAAAGTGAATTCACTTTCCGGAGACAGCCAGCCGTCCTCGAAGATGCCGGAATATTCCAGACCCTTGGCGAAGAGCAGGTCGTCGGGGAAGCGGGCGAGCCGGTCGGGGCGCGGGAGGGCGGCGACCTCGGCGGCGGAGAGGGCGGAGATGTCGCGGCCGTAGGCGACGAGTTTGCGCGAATCGAGCGGGACGATGGTGTTGTAGAGGGACTGGAGGCCGGTGCGGCGGTTGCGGAACTGGAAGGGGAGCTCGTCGAATTCGAGGCCGATGTAGGCGACGCCGTCGCGGTAGACCGGGCGGATGGGGCCGACGATGCGGTTGACGGCGCCGTGGCCGGGGAAGCCGAGGCGGACGGGCTGGGCGCCGAGGACCGCGGCGCCGGGGGACCAGCGGGTGTGGCCGTCGCCCATGAAGGTCTTGGTGGCGCTGATGCGGAGGTAGAACTCCTCGTCGGGGCGTTCCACGCGCATGAGCATGAAGCGGCCGAGGGCCGTGATGTCCTGCTTTTTCGTATACAGGTCGGCCTCGGGCTGGAAGATCGCGATGCGTTCGCGGTCGCCGAGGTAGTAGTGGTTGCCGCGGCCGGTGTGGACGAAGACGAGGTGGTTGCGGGCCTCGGCGGCGGGCAGGGCCTTGAAGTAGGTGGGGGACGGGGTGGCCGGCGGGAGGCGGAACTTGTTGAAGAGACCGAGGCGCTCGTCGAGCAGGAGGTAGGTGTCGGTCTTGCCGGCGGCGTTGAAGCCGAGGGCGGGGGCGCGGAAGGAGGTGGCGGAGGCGGTGCCCTCGAAGACGGTGTGGTCGCGGATGACGGCGGCGTCGCGGGCGGCCAGCATGGCGCGGGTGCGCATGAGGTCGTCGAACCGGGGATGGAGGCCGATGAGGGTGTCGCCGAGTTTCTCGAACTCGATCGGCGCGATCTGTTGGTAGTAGTCGCGGGAGAGGTAGCGGAGATCGGTGCCGCGGAGTTCGAAGGCGGCGACCTTGGCGGCGACGAGGTTGTTGATGTCGACCAGCGCGCGGGTGCCGGCGGGGAAGGCGGGGGGGCGGGTGCCGAGGGCGGAGGCGAGTTTGGCTTCGGTGATGCCGCCGGCCTTTTCGCCGAGGGAGGCGCGGGTGTAGTGGAGGGCGGTGGGGGCGCAGCAGAGGCCGGCGAAGAGCAGGGCAACGGGGACGGTGACGCGGGCCCAGGGCAACCGGAGCAGCACGACCGCGAGGGCGGCGGCGAGAGCCGGCTGCATGAACATGGCGATCTTGTAGAGGCCGAAGTCGTTGCCGGCCTGCATGAGGCGGATCGCGAGGAAGAACTGGACGAGCAGGAGAATCGCGACCGGGGTGGCGCGGAGGGAGGCGCGCGCGGCGGTGGCGAGGGCGACGACGAGCGCGACGGCACCGGCAACGATCGTGAGCGAGGTGACGGGCTCGGGGAAATTGACCGAGAGCGGCATGAGGCCGAGGAGATTGGCCAGGCCGGTCGGAATCATGAAATAGGGGAAGAGGGAGAGCTTGAGGTCGACCGCGCGGAACCCTTGGCCCATCTGGAGGGCAATGGTGAAGATGTAGGAGAGGACGTTGTAGCGCAGCAGGACGATCACCCCGACGATGCCGAAGAGGGCGAGGCGGGTGCGGGCCAGCGGAAACGTGCGGGTGCGGACGGCGTCGATGGACGCGGCGATCACGGTCGTGAGCACGGCGAAGGCGGTGACCTCGGGATAGAAGACGGCGACGGCGGACCCGAGGATCGAGAGAACCAGAATGTGGGGGATCAGGGCGCGGACGGTGCGGGGCAGGCGGCCCGTGAGGACGGCGGTGACCGCCAGGAGCAGGCCGAGACCGCCGACCTGCGCGATGAGCTGGTAGAGGGTGCCCAGCATGAAGAGCGGGCTCAGCGCGAGCAAAGCGGCCGTGACCAACGCGGCGCGGCGCCAGCGGCCGCGGTGGAGAACAAGGGCCGCGGTGGAAGAGATCTGGATGAGCCCGAGCCCGATGATCACGGGCATGAAAATGTGCAGGGACTTGATGCCGGTGAGGGCGGAGACCCACGAGAGGGTCAGCTCGCTGCCGAACCGCATGAGGCCCGGCACATGCATGAACCAGTAATACTGGGCAATGTCGGTGCCGGCGAGTTCCTCGATGGACGGCACGCGCCAGAAGCCGAAGTCTTTGCCGCGCTCGGCGGCGAGGCAGTAGTTGACGTAGTCGTCGTTGACGTAGCTGAGCCAGCCGAAGCCGAAACGGAGGGCCGGCCAGCCGGTCCAGACGAGGGAAAAGACGATCACCGCGGCGAACGGCAACAGGGCCCGCGCGGGAAACAACAGGCGGCCGCGACGGGTTTCCCGGACGAGCAGCACCGCCGAGGCGAGGGTGACAACGGCGGTGAGCGGCCAGATGAACGAGCGGACCGGAAGGTCGGCCTGGTTGAGGGCCATGACGGCCAGCAGCATCACCGCAAGGCCGGTTGCGGGACTGATCAGCCAAGCGCGGAGATGCCCGCCTCGCCACCGGCAGCCCGCCAAAGTGGCCCGGCCGACGGCGGCCAGGAACACAAAGAAGGCGAGAGAGAGGGCGAGAGCCGACATGAACCGTCTTGCCTACGACGATTCAGCGGGGCGCTGCAACTGCGGAGCGCGCCGCGGCGAGGCAGTCCGTGAGGGCGGAACGAGCCCGGCCGGCGAGCCGGGCAAGGTGCGCCGGGGCGACGGCCGGCCCGGCTCCGGGGGCCGCGGAGGGTGCAAGGGCGGCGAAAGCACGGGCAGTGGCGGGGGCATCGGCGGCGGGGAGGAGGGTCGGGAGCGCGAGGTCGGCGGCGAGGCCGACGAGTTTCTCGTTGGTGGTGACAACCAGGACCCGCGAACCCGCCCACGCTCCGGCGATGGCGGCGTGGAACCGCGAGGTGACCAGCCATTCGCCGCTGGGCCAATCCGCGACCACCGCCGCGAGCGGGGCGCCGGGACGCTCCGGCGAGACCAAGCGCCAGCGGGTGCGTTCCTCCGCTGGCAACGCGGCGTGGAGGGCCAATTCGGCGCCCGGAAGGGGGCGGGATTCCTGGGCGAGCCACACCCGGTCGGACGCGGGCAGACGTCCGGCGCAGGCAAGGGCGTGGTCCTGGCCCGGCCAAGTTCCGAAATCGAAATTGGTCACGAAGGCGACGCGTCCCACGGTCGCAGGGGGCGGAGGCGACACCGAAAACCAAAGGTGGGAGAGGTCGGCGCCGACGGCGACCGGCGGAGCCGACGGCAGGCGGGCGAGACGTTCGGCGGACGCGGGGTCGCGGGTCCAGATGCCCGCGGCGCCGCGCAGGAGGGAGCGGGTGTCGGGCAGGTCGAGTTCGGTGGCGGTCTGCACACCGACCCCGAGATAAAACATGGGGCGGCGGTGGATGGCGCAAAGCTCGGCCTCGCCCAGCAAGTGATCGACGAACCAGCGCGACTGGGCGTTTTGAAAAGGGGAGCCGCCGAGTCCGAGCCAGACGTCGCAGGCCGCGATCGCCTCCGCCCGGGACGAGGAATCGCAGGGCCGCCAGTCGACCTCGGGAAAGCGTGCCCGGAGCGGCGGTAGATCGAACGGCACGCAGCATGTGCAGGTCGCGCCGGGCGCAGCGGTGCGCAGGGCGCCGAGGAATCCCGCGAGCATGAAGTCGTCGCCGAGATTGCCCGCGCCGTAGAAGTGATGGCCGAGGTGGAGACGCAAAAGTAGCGGGGCGGCGGCCGGCCTCAGTAGGACATGGAGACGCGGACGTGCAACCGGTCGCGGCCGCCGTCGGAGTAGCCGGTCGGCGTGAACTGGCGGCCGTAATCGATCGAACCGTTGAGGCGGTTCGGAATGGCGAAGCGGACGCCGACCCCGAAGCTCTGCAGGGTGCGGTTGTTGATCTCGTTGCCGAGCGGGCGCCGGATGTAGGTGCGGCCGTAGTCCCAGAAACCGAGGAAGTAGGTTTCGAGCGGAGGAAGGTGTTTGCCGAGGCTTACCGGTTTCAGGAAGCGCTGGATCTCGTGGTTGACGGTGACGCCGGTATCACCGGAGAAAATACGCTCCTTGTAGCCGCGCACGGACGAGGCTCCGCCGATCGACAGCTGGTCGCTGGCGAGCAGGTTGCCGGTGGCGCCGACCTGGGCGAGGATGCGGTTCGACAGCACGACGCCGGGCGCGAGGCGGGTGAGCCGTTGCACCCAAAGCTGGGAGTAGGCGTAGCGGGGCTTGGCGCCGATGCGGGAATCCGCGAAGACCCGCTCGGTGTTGCGGGAATTCACGTTGCCGGGGCTGCCGAAGACATTGGCGGAGACGATCCAGCGGCCGGTTGTGTCCTCCCGGAAGCCGATGGCGCCGACCGAGAGGTTGAAGGTGTCGGTCGTGTTGCCGAGCACCGGGGTGCCGTAGTATTCGAGGTTGTTGTTCGATTGGCGAAAGCTGAGGGTCGCGGAGTTTTCGAACTGCCAGCGGCCGCGGGAGAGGGGGACGATATACTTCAGGTCGGCGCTGATGCTGCGGCCGAGTTGGCTGAACGCGCCGCCCAGGAAACTGGGCGCCACCTCGATGTAACTGCCCGAAAGGCTGGCGATATGGCGCCAGCGATTGGGCACGCGGTAGTCGAAGGTATGGGCCTGGAAGAGTTCGCGTTGGTCGGTGGTGGAATACTGGTAGGTGATCTGGTGGTCGCGACCCCAGAGATTGCCGTAGGTCAGCGCGGCGCCGTAGCGATTCTTGCCGAGGACATCGTTGCCGGTGTTGTCGTAGGTCGCGGTGAGGCGAAGCGGCAGGCGTTCCTGGACGCCGACGACGAGGTCGGCTTCGCCGGTGTTGGGCAGCGCCTCGACGTGGATGCGCACGCGGCGGAACGGATTGGTGTTCGACCAGTTGATGGCGCGGTCGAGGTCGGTGACGCGGATGATCTCGCCTTGGGCAAGGCTGAGGCTCTGGCGCAGGGTGTTCTCGCTGAACCAGCGGTTGCCTTGGAACCGAATCTGGCGGACGCGGCTGGCGACGACCGCGAGCCGCAGCGTGCCGTCCGAGATATTTTGCGGGGGCAGGAGCACGTCCACCAGCAGGTAGCCCTCGTGCTCCTTCATGAAGCGGGTGATCGCCTCGCCGAGGATCATCAGGAGATTCTTGTCGATCGGGTGGCCGGCGGCGCCCTGGAGCCGCTTGGTCAGTTCCGCGCGATTGAGGCGGGAGAGGGGCTCGGAGAGCACAATCAACCCGGCGCCGGGGACGGGAGTGAGTTTGGCCGCGGCATCGACGGAGTCGCCCAGAAGCAATTGCCGGAGCGGGAAGACGGCGTTGGCCGTTTCGGCCGGGGGCGCGGCCGGCGGTTCGGACTGGGCGAAAACTGTCGCCGAACCGGTGCCGCACAGCAGAGCGAATATCCAGCGGAGGAGGGGTGCGGAACGAATCATGAAGGCGGACAGGGACGGCCGGCGCGGAGCGGAATCGGTCCGGTCGGGCAGGTGGTGGCGGGTCGGTCGAGCATCCTTGTTCAAGCCAGCTGGGTGTCGTGGAGAGCGCTTCTGTTCCCGGGAGTTTCGTGGTGCCCGACGGTCCCGGGTGGGCGGCTTCAGTCGCGAATGGGATTTCCGCCTTTGAGGACGGCGATGCGTTGTTCGCAGGCGACGACGGAGGCCTGCTCGCGGCGGAGGCGGGCGTTGGCGAGGGCGCGCTCGTAGGTTTCGATCGCCTCGTTGAATTTGCCGAGTTCGGCTTTGGCGGCTCCGAGCGAACTCAGGAATGTGGGGGAATTCGGATCGGTTTTCAGCGCCGCCTCAGCCAAGGCGTGGGCCTCGGCGCCGTTGCGAATCGCGTCGTTTCGGTTCGTGGCGAGGATCCAAGCGAGATACGCCGCGAAATCGGGGACGAACTGGGACTTGAGGGCCGTCCGATAGACCGTGGCCGCGAGCGCCGGCTGGCCGGCGGTGCGGAAGAGGGTGGAGGCGGTCTGGGCAAAGAGCGCCACTTTGCGATCGGCGGGAGCAAGCTCGATGCCCTTGAGCAGAAAGGACGTGGCGGCTTCCCAGTTGCGCCGGGCAAGCTGGATCTCGCCCTTCAGGATCCAGGGCTGGAAATTTTGGGCCGCGCCCTTGAGGAGGAGCTCCAGAGTTTGTTCCGCGGCGTCGAGGGAGCCTTCGACCACCTGCGCTTTGGCGACGCTGTAGAGGGCCTCGGCGAGATTCTGGGCAAAGTTGACCTTGAAGAGCATCACGGCGGTTTTGAGCGCGGCGAACTCGTCGGGCACTTTGTAGGGAATGGCCTCCAGCCATTGGGGAATGGTTCGGTCGGCGAGGATCTTGTAGCCGAACGACCCCTTCAGATCCTCCTGGGTGGCTTTCGGATTCAGGAGCCGGAAATATTCCGCGACGAAGTTTTCATCCGAAACCACGGCGATGTGGGTAATGCCGAACTTCCGGACCAGGTTCGCGGCTTCGGTTTCGCTTTTCGCGGCCAAGACGCTCGCGGCCGCCTTCAGGCCGGCGGCGTTTTCCCAATAGAGGGTGCCGAGCGTCTTGAATCGACCGTAGTAACCGATCGCGGTCGAGGAGTTGGGACTGCTGAGGAGCGTGATGTCTCCGGCGGGCTGCGACTCCCGCAGGGTCCGCGCGATATCCCGCGCCAACATCAGGCCGGCATCCTTGGGCGAAACGCGCCGGGCTTGGATATCGGCGGCCGCACCGGAATAGCGGGTGACCATGATCGGCAGATAGAAGGCGGCGATCGTGGCCGCGACGCCCACCCAGCGACCGCGGGGACCGAAGTCCTTGAGCCACGTGGCCAAGATGACGAAAACGAGGCAGATCTCGCAACCGGTCGCGTTGAGCAGCCAACGCGACTGATACCAAGCGAGCGCGATCAGGAAGGTGACAACGTAGGTGTTGAACCAGAGTGTGACCGGCGCCTCCCGGCGCAAATAGGACAAGGTGCCGTAGGCGGCGACGATCGGGATCGTTTGGGTCAGGATGAATTGAGTGAGTCCCCAGCCATTGATCCCCCGCATCGTTTTCCATAGCGGCAGAAATTCCTGAATGTAGTCGTTGTGCAGCGACGACATGAAGGGATCAAGGACCACGAAGACCTTGGCTCCGCCGAGCACGATCGACGCCGGGGCGAGCACAATCATGACCAGCGGGAAGACCACCTTCAAGGGATTGGCGAATCGATCTTCATCCTTTCCCAACCAGCGAGCGCCGAATTCTGCGATCAACTCTCCGCCGCCCAGCCAGGCCAACGCGTGCAAGGGGTGGTTGGCCTCCAGCCGCATGCCGAGGTGGTTGGGAAAATACTCGATGAGGTAAAATACGGCACTGGCTGCCGCGCCTGTCCTTCCCCAAACGCGCCATGTCTGCGGATCAAAATTGGCGCCCTGCAATCTTGCAGTCTTTCCGTGAAAAATGATGGTGAGCAGTCCCCCTACGCCGACCAAAGCGATGGGAGGAATGACCGATGCGGCGCTTACCCAGAGGCCAGCCGCCCCGGAAATACCCGAAACAATAGCAGCGGTGCGGGCATCCTTGGCCGATTCCGGAAAAAGACCGATACCGTTCCCGATTCGTGGTTTCCACCATCCGGCACCCATAAATGTCGCGCCGAGCAGCGTTGCAAAAGCCGCGATCGTAAGCAGCCCATGGTGATCGACATACGTTGGGAAGAAGCCCTCGAAAACCCGATCGTTGCCGGTGATCGCCGCCACCGAGAGACACCCGATCATCGCTCCGGCGCGCTTGGTGACCCAAACCGAAATGAGGACGATAAGACTGATCATCACGACCGGAGGGAGCCAGAGAACGGCCTTCTCCAGCGCGACCGGGAATGACTCGCCGCTGAAAAGTTGACGAAGCTTGCCGGAAGCGACGATTGCCCAAGCCCAAGCTGAATTCCAATGCACCTCACGGCCGAGCGGAGCATTATCAATAGTGGTATATCTCAGACGCACATCGGAGCCGGCTTCCAACGCCAGGGCGTGCCGCACCCAGGTCTGGGCATCCGCGGCGAATGCCGGATAGGCAGCGACCAAGGGGGTCTCGGCTTTCGCCGTCGGCTGTAAGCCAAGTCGGCCGGCGATGGCCAAGTAATCTTCAACCAGACGCGCTTGGATCACGAGCGACGCGCTCGATATCACCCATGCAATGACCAAAACAATCCACTTGGTGCGATAGGACTCCGAACTGAAATTCATGATTTTTCTTCGTTACGGCCCGATACCGAAGGTCGCGAGACAGTCGAGCACGTGGATTTTGGTGAACGTGAGTGAATGCCCCAACGTCGAGGAATTCGACAAGTTTAAAACCGAGGGATCTGTCCTCCGATGGCCGCCGGAGTTGCGCCAAAAGGTCTCAAATGGAGCAGAAATTCTTCTTGCCACCGCTCGGAACGCCTTGGTCGAATCGCGCCGTTAGGCGTAATCTAGTCAAATACCGCTTACCTACCATAAAATGAATAAAGCACCGAACGTTAAGTTCTCGCTTCGCAAGTTGCTGCTTGCGATGACGGCCGCTGGCCCGATGGCCATTCTGCCCAGTCCTGTGTGGGCGACCTTGCCCACGTCTTCGTCGTTCTCCGTGACCAACGGATCGGCGACCGTTTCCACCGCTAGCCCGGTTGCGACCATCACCGCCTCCGACAAAGCCGTGTTGGTTTGGGGCGCCGGAAACTTCAACATCGCCTCGGGTGAAACCTACAACTTCTCGGTTCCCACGGGCGGTTCGGTTCTCAACAAGGTTGGTTACAATGCGAACAACACGCTCGCTGCGGTCGATACCGCGGTGATCAACGGCACGCTGCTCTCCACCGGCCGTGTTTTCGTTCTGGCCAACGGTAACGTTACGGTTGGTAGCGGCGCGGCGATCAACACCTCCGGTGGTTTGTTCGTCTCGACCCTCCAGGAAACGTCCGACTTCAATTACACCACCACGGGTAACTTGGGTCTCACCGGCAACTCGACCGGCAGCGTTACGCTCGGCAGCAATGCGACCGCGGCTTCTGTCGCTGGCTCGCTTGAGGTCTGGTCCGGTCTCATCAATGTCAATTCGCTGACGGTTTCCGGCGACGGAATCCTCCGCACCACGACCGCCAATCAGGCGATCAGCATCGGTGCGCTGGCGGGCACGACGGTCGGTGGAAACCTGACGGTCGTCACCAACAACGGTGCGGTCACGACGCCGAACACGCTCACGAGCAATGTGACGTCGTTCAATAACAACGGCGGCAACAACTCCATCACGGTCAATGGCAACTTCGGCACCCTGCTGCTGAGCTCCAACGGCACCGTGACGGTCACCGACAGCAACGACGTCAATCTCGGCGCCTCGTCGGTCGGTGGCGCCCTCAGCGTGACGGCCACCAACAGCATCACGACCACCGGTCTGGTTGCTGCTGGTAACACCGTCTCTCTGACCTCCACGACCTCCGGCAACGTTACGTTCGCCAACAACAGCACGGCCGCCGGTGCGGTGAGCGCTTCCGCCGCTAGCGGTGCGATCAGCCTCACGCCTGCCGGTAACGTCACCCTCGGCGCCTTGAGCGCCGGCACGGTCGGCGTTTCCTCCAACGGTGTTGTTACGGTCAATGGCGCGATTGCCTCCTCCGGCAACGTTTCCATCTCCGGCACCTCGATCAATCAGACGAGCACGGGCGCCGTCAACGCGACCGCCAACGTGGTGAATTACACCTCGACGGCCGGCAACATCGTCCTCGGTAACATCACCGCCAACACGCTGAACGTCACGGCGAATGGTTCCATCACCCAGGGCTCCGGCGTTCTGACCACCACGGCGAACGGCTCCAACTCGTTCAACGCGGGCTCCACGGGCAATATCTCGCTGACGAATGCCAACCAGATGAGCAACTCCACGCTCACGGTTACCGGTAACGTGATCTCGATCGCGAACAACCTCCCGGTCATCCTCGGCAACACCACCGCCGCAGGCAACGTTACGATCAACACCGCGGGTTCCGCGGCCGGCGCGGCCACGATCCAGCTCGGTGCAAACACGGGTGGCACCAGCTCCTCTGTGATTAACGTCACGGGCGGCCTCAATCTGACGACCAACAACTCGGCGGTGTCTGACGACAACGAGCTCACGATTCGTGTGTTCGGCCCGGTTGCGCTCAACACGGCTGGCGCTGCTGTCACCCTCGACTCTGCTGTCGGTGCCTCCGGTCGCGGCTCGGCCTCCTACGGCCAGTTCAGCGGTAACCTCGCTGGTGGCGCTTTGACCATTCACGAGAATCAGACGCTTGCGGTCGGCACGATCACGGCCGGCGCGGTTACTCTGAACAGCGTAAATTCGAACATCCTCTACAACGGCACCCTGACCGCCGCTTCCATCGGCATCGCGAATGCGACCTCGGGTAACCAGACCCAGACCGACATCGGTATCATCAACGTGACCGGCACGTCCTCGTTCCGCAGCGCGAACAACACGACGACGGGCGGCACGATGCTCAACAACTCCCAGAACGTGTTTGGCGGCGCCGTCACCCTCACCGGCGGTGGCAACAACATCATCATCGCTTCCACGAACTTGACGATGGCCAGCGGCTCTAACACGAATGCCGCGAACTTGACCACCCTTCAGACGGTTGGCTCGACCTCCAACACGCTGGTTGTCAACATGGGCAATGCCTCGAACGTCACCGCCGTGTCGGCCGGTGAAATCTCGGTCACGGGTGGCCTCTACCGCAACCTGACGCTCAATGCCTCGTCCACCTCTGCGACTGCGATCACCTCGTCGGCCAATTTCACGGCCAACAACACGCTGACGCTGACCTCGGCTGGTAACGTTACCCTCGGTAACACCACGCTCGGTTCCACGTCCGCCGGTGCCTCCAACAACATCACGAATGTTGTCTTCGCCAACGTCGCGGGTGACAGCGTGGTTGTTTCCAACCGCAATCTGAATGTCAGCGGTAACTCGGGCGGCAACGTCACACTCGTCGCCGGTGCCAACGGTGCGTTCTCCAGCAACTGGAATGTCACCTTCGGTAACCTCAACGTGAAAGGTCTCAGCGTTGAAACCCGCAACGGTGCGGGCAATTCCGCTGGCGAAGGCATCTCTGGCGTTATCAGCCAGAACTCCAACACCCGCCTCCACGTTGAATCGACCGCGAACTTCACCACCTTCAACAACACGATCACGCTTGCCAACTCCGGCAACAACTTCGGTCGCGTGGGTGCATTCGCTGGTTCCGGTGCGATCAGCATCTCGGAAGACGGCACGATGAAGGTCGGCAATATCTCGACGACCGCCAGCACGACGCTCACCAGCCGTTTCGGCAGCATCATCGAAGATGCCGCCAATGCGGTTGACATCACCGTCAATGGCTCGGGCTCGGTCCTTACCCTTAATGCCGCCTCCGGCAGCGTTCTCTTGGGTAACACCACGCACACCGCTGGTGCGACCACCGGCAACGTCGTTGCCGCCAACGTCACCGCCTCCGGTGCCGCCGCGCTCATCAGCACGGGCTCGATCACCCTGGGTAACATCGCGGCCAATTCCCTGTCCGTGACCTCGGGCAACGCGATCAGCCAGTCCGGCGTCGCTCAGATCTACGGTGCGGCGACGTTCAATGCTACCAACAGCATCTCGCTCACGAACGCGGCCAACAACTTCGGCCCCGTTTCGCTGACGACCGGCACCGCCGCTCAGAGCATCAGCATCGCCGAAAACGGCACGCTGAACCTCCGCTCGGTCACGATGCCCGCCGGCACCAACGGCACCTTCACCGCGACCAGCGCGAACGGTGACATCATCGACAGCGGTCTCTCCGGCTTCAAGCCCGGTGGCACCACGGCCTCTCCTGGCTCCGGCGTCGTCACGCTCTCTGCTGCCAACGGCAACATCGTGATCGATGACCCGACCTCGGACATCCCGACCACCGCCGGTGTTGTCTTCAACGCCAAGAACGTGACCCTCGCCGTCCTCGGTAACTCGACCCTCGTGCTGGGTAACTCCTCCACGGCTTCGGTTGCGACCGGTAACCTTACGGTCACCTCGGCGCTCGGCCACATCGCCAACGCCGGTAACGTCACCGTCACGGGCAACGCGTTCTTCCAGACCGGTGCGGGTAACATCACCCTCAACCAGTCCGGTAACCAGTTCGGTTCCGTTCGCTTCGTTGGTAACGAAGTGAGCATCCGTCAGTCGGGCGACATGAAGCTCGTCACCGGTTCCTCCGCGATCGCGGGTGCGCAGTTCTCCTCGGGTGGCAACATCACGGTGGATCGCACGGCCGGTGGCTCTCTGTCCTTCGGCAACACCGTCAGCATGGCCGCCACGGGCAGCATCACGCTCCCGAAGGCGATCCAGGCTGCCGGCACCCTGACCGTCAATGCCGCCGGCACCAAGGACCTCAGCGCGCTGAGCGTCGCTGGTGACCTCAGTGGCAAGAACCCGGTCAACCTGGGCACGGGCACCTACCTTGCCCCGGGTCAATGATTTGTAGTTGACTGATATTACGCCGCAAAGGGCGACCGGGCGACCGGTCGCCCTTTTTCTTTTTCTGACTCAGCCAACAGGCAAAGGCTGGCATTCAAAAGAATAGGTCGAGGGGCGCAGAATCTCATTGCTCTCCCTCAATTCTGGACGGTGTGCTTTCACTCCCATCGCTGAATGAGCCAAGCCGCACCAAGACTAACACTCTCCCATCCAGGGCCGTTTCGGATTGGAATCGCCGCCGCGCGTTTCAACCCACTGTTGGTTGACGGTTTGCTTAAGAGGACCGTTGAGGCCCTGACACGGGACAACCCCACAACGCCTTTGCCTACGATCCTTCGGGTCCCCGGCTCTCATGAAGTGCCTTGGGCGATCAACACGTTGGCGGACTCGAATCGCTTCGATTGTCTCGTGGGTT
>JACCDQ011192331.1_pt1 | contig 14129 bp, 13 predicted proteins | sample 7446031 | NCBI WGS metagenome assembly JACCDQ01 (sample SAMN15323442, study PRJNA562643) | freshwater metagenome | isolation source: river surface water | place: USA:Blue River Watershed | collected 2017-08-17 | reverse complement strand
TGGGCCGCCGCCCAACCTCGAGCGAGTTGGCCATGTATTCGGTGATGTGGTCTGAGCACTGCTCATACAAGTCTTCAAAGATTTACCTTCGTCAGTTTGGCGAAAAGGTTACCGACGAAATGAAGAAGCACCTGATGGTTGGCATGGGCGAAAACGCCGGTGTTGTCGACATTGGTGAGGGCTGGGCGGTGACCTTTAAGGTCGAAAGCCACAACCACCCTTCATATATCGAGCCTTTTCAGGGTGCAGCAACCGGTGTTGGCGGCATTGTTCGCGACATTCTCACCATGGGTGCCCGCCCGATTGCCGTGATGGACCAGCTGCGCTTTGGTGCACCTGAAAACCCAGACACCGCTCGCGTGGTGCACGGCGTGGTTGACGGCATTAGCTTCTATGGCAACTGCCTTGGCCTGCCAAACATTGGTGGCGAAACCGTTTTTGACAAGGTTTATCAGGGCAACCCACTGGTTAACGCCCTTAGCGTTGGCGCGCTGCGCCACGAAGACCTAAAGCTTGCCAAGGCCTCAAACCCTGGCGACCTAGTGATTTTGTTTGGTGCTCGCACCGGCGCCGACGGCATTGGTGGTGTTTCGGTGCTGGCATCTGAAACTTTCGATTCAACCGGCCCAAGCCGCCGCCCGGCTGTTCAGGTTGGCGACCCATTTGCCGAGAAGGTTCTAATCGAGTGCTGCCTTGAGCTTTACCACGCACAGGTTGTTGCCGGCATTCAAGACCTTGGTGGCGCAGGCATTAGCTGTGCAACCAGCGAGCTTGCCTCAAACGGTGGCGCCGGCATGCGCGTGCAGCTTCAGCATGTTCTAAAGCGCGATGAGTCTTTGACCCCCGAAGAAATTCTGATGTCTGAGTCGCAAGAGCGCATGATGGGCATCGTGCCAAAGAAGCACCTCAAGGCTTTCGAAGCAATTGTGAACAAGTGGGAAGTTGAATACGCCGTTATCGGTGAAGTTATCAACGAAGACCGCCTTTACATCAACTGGGGCGAAGAAGAGATCGTTAACGTTCCACCTCGCACCGTTGCTCACGACGGCCCAGTTTATGAACGCCCAGTTGCCTACCCGGCATACCAGGATGCCCTAAACGCCAACAACGTTCACGTTGCGGCAAACGGCAACGGATTGCACCGCCACAACGACAATGGCAGCGAGCTTGCCGCCCAGTTTGTGCAGATTATTTCGAGCCCAAACCAGGCCGACAAGGGTTGGATCACCGACCAGTATGACCGCTATGTTGGTGGCAACACCGCGTTGGCTCAGCCAGATGACTCGGGCATGGTTCGCGTTAGCGAAGAGACCGGTCTTGGCATTGCAATCGCAACCGACGCCAATGGTCGCTACTGCCAGCTCGACCCATACCAGGGTGCAAAGCTTGCTTTGGCCGAGGCCTATCGCAACGTTGCAGTTTCGGGCGCAAGCCCAATGGCTGTTACCAACTGCCTAAACTTTGGTTCGCCAGAGAACCCAGAGGTCATGTGGCAGTTCAAGCAGGCAACCGCTGGTCTTGCCGATGGCTGTCTAGAACTTGGCATTCCGGTTACCGGTGGCAACGTTTCGTTCTATAACCAAACCGGCGATGTTGCCATTCACCCAACCCCTGTTGTTGGTGTGCTCGGCGTGATCGACGATGTTGCTCGCCGCATTCCATCGGGCTGGCAAGACGAGGGCCACAACATCTACCTTCTTGGTGTTACCAAGGATGAACTTGATGGTTCGGTTTGGTCTGAGGTTATTCACGGTCACCTTGGTGGTCGCCCACCGGTGGTTGATTTGGCTTTCGAAAAGCTGCTTGCCGAGGCAATTGGTGCAGCTAGCGAGCAGGGTCTTTTGGCTTCGGCTCACGACCTTTCAGAGGCCGGTTTGGCTCAGGCTGTTGCCGAGTGCACACTGCGCTTTGGCATGGGTGCCCGCATTTGGCTTGACGAGATCTGTGAGCGCGATGGCGTTGACCGCACCGCTGCTCTATTCAGCGAGTCAACCGGTCGCGTTCTGGTTTCGGTTGGTCGCGAAGACGACGTCAAGTTTGTTGGCCTCTGCGAGGCTCGCGGCATTCCGGTGCTGCGCATCGGTGTTACCGACAACTCTGGCCACCTAGAAATCCAGGATGTCGCCAGCTGGAACCTGGCCGACCTGGGTGCTGCGCACAAGGGCACTTTGGCTGAGCTGTTTGGCTAGCGACCACCTTTTTGATTGATCTCCGCAAGACCTTCAATTGAGTACTTCAGGCGCCGCAACTTAGTGATACGGTCGAAACGTTCATTAGTTGATCTGAGTTCATTGGGGGGCGCTTTTCGTTGGCTAAATTTTTCAAGACGCTGTACAGACTTCTTGTAGAGAAATTCGGCTTTTTTCGAGTCGTTCTCATTTCTGGATTAACGATTCTGATCCTTGCTGTTGTAGTCGGCAATGCTGTCGTCACAGGTGTCCAGAGTTCACTGGCCGCTGGTCTAGTCTCAGAAGCCCAGAGGGAATTTGAAGCTGGCGAATACGAGAAGGCCGCATTAAAACTTGACGAGGCGAACCGACAATTTCCAGCAGGATCTGCTGATGCGTCAGCCCTCGAAAGAAAGATTGAAAACGCGCAACTATCGACTCAAGCGTTTGCCTCCGCAAAGTTAGAAATCTCCGCCAAGCGCTACCTTGAAGCTGTTAGGTCGCTCAATAAAGTACAAAAAGATGCTTACGGAATTTTTCTGATTGCTCAAAAGCAGCTACAGGAAATAAGACCAAAAGCTGAACGTACCGCTCTCGCGAAAGCCAAAATTCTGGCTCAAAAGCAGGGTGCCGGCAAGGGATTGGCTTTGCTTGAAGACGCGCGGGCCGTCCTGGGCTTGACACCAAATTTGAAGTCATCAATTGACACTTACACGAAGCAGGTCGCAGCTGAGAAGAGAGCTTTACGGGCGTCTGCACTCTCGAAATTGCGCGTGAAAAAGGATTCTTTCACAGGACTTACTTGGTACCACGATAAATCCAGCCCGTACTACAGAAATTCAAACGCAATCTATATCTACTTTGGATCACAGTCCGGTGTTTCTACACCTCTACGCTTTGTTATTCAGTACTTCGACGACTCTTGGTTATTCATTGAATCGGCAAAAATCAAAGTCGATGGAAAACTATACAACTTGGACTCAGGAAATTGGGAGCGCGACAACAACAGCTCCATCTGGGAATGGTTTGATGAGCCCTTGTCAGATCGAACCATGATCGAAGAAATTATTCGCTCGAAGAGCGCCATCATTAGGTTCGAAGGAAGCCAGTACTACGACACCCGAACGATAACGGCAACTCAAAAGAGGGCGCTGAAGAACGTCCTTTCGGCATTTGATAATTTTTAGGGTGTCTTCCTAAACCTGAATAATCGCATAACCCCGGGCAATTTACCTTCAAATCTGCCTAAAATCCGTCAGGCGACGAAACCTCACGAGCCGAACAAAACGATGGCTAAGGCCTAGGTCTATCAGCAACCATGGTGGAGGCAAAGAGTGCCGCAACAGCTCCAAAAAGCCCTATTCCAATAAGCATTAAAGCTGCCGCGACAAAATGCCCTTCCCAGGTGATTGGGAATAGACGCCCATCGCCCACTGTAGCCATGGTTGCAAAACTCCACCAAGTTGCTTTCGCAAACGTGTCGATTGTCGAACCTGGCACGTTTTTTTCAACATCCAAAATGGCTAACGACGAGACGAAAAGGACTAATGGCAGTGACAATGCGAGATTTGATACTGCTCTAATTTGACGGGTACCCAAATGCCGTTGGATGGCATTTGCTGCGACTATGAGTCTGAATATCCTGAGTGCGCGGACAAAAGGCAAGGCGAGAGAGATAAGCTCGATAAAATTCCTTGCAACAAATCTAAATTTATCACTTGATGACATCCATCGGACAGCGAAATCAAGCGCAAAGAGCGCATTAATAGCGATTGACATCCAGTCAACAACGCGACCAACGAGCTCAGTTGGCTCGCCCAGCACGCTGAAAGCATAAAGAGCCAAATAAGCGCAGGCACAATAAATAAACCAAGTATTGCGCTTTTCGAAATATTTAGAAACCTTTTCAGTTAGCGCCATATCGAGACACCTCCGTGATGAGAGCATGTTCCCCGTCTTGACTGGCTAAAGGAATAAGTGCCGTCTCGACATTTCGCAGTTGCCCCTGAAGGCCAACTTGGAGATTTGCTGGGAGATTTTGTGCACACCCCCTTAGCATTCAAGTAGGATCCAGATTTACAACTATGGGCGAAAAGTTCAACCGAGCTTACAGCCGGAGAAGTAGGTCCGCCCAGCACTAATAGCCCAAGCAAGACGGTTGCCGTTACTCCACGCAATTTTGTCGACATCTACTGGACTCCTCTTACGATGCGTTAGTTGGAACTTTGGTCAGAATTGGCATCGACAAGTGCACGAATCTCAAGAGCTATTTCTTTGCACCTTTGTCGGGCTCGGTCTTCGCCAGCCTCAAAATAGTCATTAGCGATCGCAACGACTAAGCCGGGAGCAAGTTGATTTTGATCAACGGCTACCAATCCCGACGTCTTCATTCGATTAGAAACAGACATAAAAACCTGGGTGCCGTTCGGCTCAACATCGACATTGAGCATTTTCGAAAAGTCCCACTCCCGATTGGTGTTTCGGCCTGCGAAAATTACTCGCTGATTTGTGAAGACGGCATTTCCAACATCAATTTGCTGCATTACTTCGGGGTTCCTCGTCAGTGATCCTCCAGAGGAGCCAACTCTGTAAGAGACCCCTTTGGCAACTCGAAAGGAAAGGCTTTGGTTTCCACCTGAATATGTCGACCCTGAACTCCTGGACTCCAGCAAGCCAACATCATCGAGAAAGTAGATTTCTATCTCCCCTTTACGAAGCGTCGCCGAGGATTTTGACTCTGGTGGAAAATTCGCGGAGAGACCATCTAGAAGTTCTATAGTTCTTCGGTGCCTTTCAAGGTCAGCCCTTTTCTTGGCTCTAAAACCAAGTAGACCAGCGAGCAGAAGGCCGACAGCAACGACAGCGACAACCAAATAAAGCCAGGGGCTTTCACTCGCACTAGAAAGGATGTACACAACTGCAACTATCGCCGTCAGAGCAAAACAACCGGTCTTCATTTAATTGCAACCACTTTCCCCACGAAGAAGCTTTATCCAATCAGTCTAAGCCGAACGCATTTCTTCAATAGTCACAGTTGCGAAACAACGGCTTTTCAAGGCGGGCGAGCTTTATTGGGAGACTCTATTATTTAGTCACCTGAGAGATAGGGGATCTCTTTGGCTGCCCGCATGGCAAAACATCCCTGCAGATTCACTATTGAAAGTAGGAAACATGTTTAAAGGTCGCAGCAAATCACTATTTGTTGGAACTCTCATCGCACTTGCATACACGATTTACATCATCGGCTACATGGCCAGCACCGGTGACGCAGTTTCAAGCGAAGACAGCGCAGAGGCTGTTGGCACTGGTCTAGCTATGCTTTTGATCTTGCCTCACGTAACTCTGACAGTTGTTGGAACTTTGTTCGGCGTCATTGCCTTCTTCAGTAAGAAGGCTGGCTTTGCACTCACTGCAGGAATCATCTGGGCAGTTGCAGCAGCAACATTCATTCTTTACGCGGCCTTCTTGATCCCAAGCATTGTTCTGGGCTTCGTTGGCTACACCGCGCAAAAGAAGCTAAACGCAGCAAGCTAAATTCGCTCGCGAAAAAGCCCCAGGACGAGTATTACCTGGGGCTTTTTCTATTTACGAAACTTAGTCGCGAGGTTTTGGTGAAAGCGGAGCACCTGGCACAGCAGACAGCGACAACTCGTGCCAACCTGCTCTGCTTGAAAGAATTACGCCGAGTGTGACGAGGATGAAAACCGCAAAGTTCCAGAAGCCGTAAGGCTGGCAACCCAGCGGATTGCAGTTGTCTTCGTCTGGGAATGCCAGCCCAATTTGCCATGCAAAATACGCTGCTGTGATGAAAGACAACTGAATGAAAATAAACCGCACAAACGCTCGAACTGCGTGTGTGGTTCGGTTGGAGGCCTTGATGCTCTCGTCCAGTAGAGTTTCAAGATTTGAATCGTTTGCCATTTTTCTTTCCCCTCAAATTAGTTGAATGACGAGGTCAAAGTAGCACAATGGCACGTCCATTCCAAGGAAATGAGTAGCACCTTGAGAAAAATCAAAAACGAAAAAGCCCCAGGCCGAGCAAGAACTGGGGCTTTCTCGTTGCCTCCCCCGAGGCAACTAACCGCAAGCGATTGGGCCTGAAAAGGGAATAACGAGCCCAACTAAAAGCTATGCGGTTGGTTTGACATTTTCTAGCCTCTAGGCGCACCCAAAACCGAGCGCGAATCTTCGAACATCAAATAGAAGTCGGCAAGCGAAACACCGGTTGATGCCTTGAAGGCCTGCTCAAAGGTTTTGCCTGTGCCGATCTGCGTATAGATGCCAACGAACTTGGCCATACCAACATTGGCAACCAAGAACTCGGTGGCAATTGCGCCAATTCCATAAGGGTCCATAGTGCCATCGTTTAGCGTCACCTCGGAGAGCTTGAGCTTCGCAGTGCCAGGGTGCTTGGTGCGGTCCAGCATCCAGTTGCGGGCATCCGTGTATTTATTGAAACCGAGCTGGCTTGCAGCCTGGGTGCCAACAAAAGTTGCCGGGCCTTCCCAGAACCACTGCGGTGTGCCACAAGGAACACAGCTGCCAACAGCACGCTCTTGAACCGAGTGAAAGAACTCGTGCGCCGGGGTCTGGCGCATGCCATAAGGGTCGTTGGTGATCAGGTTCTCGCGCTCAATGAAGGCGAGGTTCCAAACACCGGTGTCACTGCCACCGCGGGCAGGTGCGCCCTCGAACGAACCGGCGCGATCGTCGGCAGCACGTTGGCCATAGACCTTGGCAAACTCGACCTTTAGCCAGTCAACATCTTTGGCAACAAATCCCGTGTATGGGCCGGTGAGCTTGGGGTATTCAAAGGTTGTGGCGATCAGGGTGACGCCCTGTTTGATCCAGTCGATCCAATATTGTGGGGTGCCGGTTTGGGCAACCACGTTCACGGTCGCATCTTGACGCTTGTTGGCGGTGTAATCGGCAAAAGACTTGGTTGCTGCGGCTGCAACTGCGTTCGGGTCGGTTGGCTTGGCCCAGCCACTTGCCTTGTATGCGTCGGCCGCTGAGCTACTGGCTGCGTCTTTGGTTGGTTCAGGGCTCGGGGTGGCAGGGTTTGGTTCGCCCGATGCGATTGGTTGTGGGGTTGCTGGTTTGGCAATGGCTACAACGCCCTTGTTCCAAACAGTCTTTTTGCCCGACTTCACACAGGTGAACTTGGTGGTCTTGGTGCCAGCCTTCACAACCTGAGTGATGCCAGCTTTGGCACAGGCTGCGCCAGCCTTTGGTGTTGCGGCTTGAGCGGGTGTGGTGAGAGCTGTCAGAAGCAGAGTGCTTGCAACTGCGATCGTCAAAAGTTTGCGCATTGGTGTCCCCTATGGTTTCTGACTACTTGAGCCCTGGATCAACTCGACTGTTTAAGTATGGAGTCAGCTTCGCATAGAACTCATCCGGAGTGAGATTGAATGCTGATTTGAATGCGCTCTCAAATGTCATTCCAGCGCCAAGGTTTTTCCAAAGTTTCATGTAACCGTCAACGCCATAAGTCGCTACGAGAGCCTCAGTGGCCCATGAACCAAGAGAGTAGTGAGCATAGCTCTCGCGAGGCCGAGTTGGTTCAGTCTCAAGAATCTTGAAAATCTTCGTGACATCTGCCGCAGTTGCTGTCTTGAGCCAATTGCTGAAGCGGTTGTGATCAAATCCAACATTGTCTGGGTCAAATCCACGACCTGTGTTAAACCCTTGCTGGAGTTTTCGCTCGACGGTGTTCGAATCTAGGTAGCCGAGCATTTCACCGAAGAATGAGGCTGAACCCTCGAAGAGCCAAACAGGGGTTCGCACGGGTGCCACTGCTGCATGAACCAGGTGAAAATATTCGTGTGGAGGCGTTTGGAAGTTCGGCCAGTCTCTCAGCATTCTTGTGTCGGTGCAGTCGTAGTAAACCGGAACTCGTGTGGAGCGGTTTTCAGTGGCGAACGCGAAACTGCAATAGCGGCCGTTTGTGGATTGCTTGGTTATCTCATCAGAAACCTTGCCGGGAAACGAACCGCCGTATGTAACCAAAGCTTGATCGGCCCAGGCACCATCGAGGTTAGTGAACATTACGACCTGAAACTTTGTGGGCGCGAAGTACTCCTGGAACATCTTCATTGCATTTGAAAGCAGCCGCTTTTCAACATCAATTTCAGTTTTTGAAGTGTTTGAACTGGCGATTATTTCTGGGGCCAGATTTGTCTCGGGTAGCGAGGCGAGTTTTGCCTTGATTTTTTCTAGCGCGATTCTCGACGTCCAAACCGGATCAAGGTTGTCGAGCGAAATAGGCTTCTCGGGTGCGGTTGCGGTAGGAGTTGGCGTTGGTGTCGCGCTTGGCGTAGGTGTGGGACTTGGTTCTTGCGTTTGAGTAGGAGTCGGTGTTGGCGCCGGTTTGGCGATGGTCACAACACCCTTGTTCCAGACAGTCTTCTTGCCAGACTTCACGCAGGTGAACTTGGTGGTCTTGGTGCCAGCTTTAACAACCTGGGTGATGCCAGCCTTGGCACAGGCAGCGCCAGCCTTTGGTGTTGCCGCTTGAGCCGAAACCGTCATACTTGCCAGCAAAAGAGTTCCCGCGAACGCAGTTGCAAGTACCTTGCGCATTGAATTCCCCTCCAAAATGCTTGATAAGAGATTAGTGGGCTTTGCGAATCTTTGAAGTGGTCTAACCGACCTTTTCAACCTTCACGACATCTAATGAACCTGAGTGAATGACTGAAATTGTGACGCCACCGTAAGAAACTGAGTCGCCCTTTCCAAAGAAGATGTACCGGTTTGCCTCATAGCCAGCTACGGCGCTCAGGTCTTTACCTTTCGGTGCCAGGTAGAAGCCCCATTTTGGAAATGCTGGTGTGTTTCCCTTGTCACCGGTCGCTTCACCAGAGCGGTCGTTGTCTAGCCGCACATCGACCCGGTAGACAAGAACGCCTGTCTCGCTTGCAGACCAATCTTTCGAATAGCCAACGGGGCGCCTCGATTCGATAACGAGGGTTTCAAATTGATTTAGCTTCACCAAACCAAATCGCATTGCCTCTGAGCCGCTCTCGATAGGTGAAAGAACTAGCTGATGATTGGCGGTTTTCGTGGCATCGATGCAGGCGCTAGCTTTTTCGGGGGCCCAACTCATTCTGAAGATATCCCAGGCACTCAGCACGAGCGAAGTGCCGTATTGATTTTGCGCGAGGCCTGTGTTGTAGCCATTGCCAGGTGCATGAAGAGCCAGGCCCTGAGAGTGAAGCAGCTCATGGATCCAGAATGCCCACATCTTTTCTCGCTTGATGTTCACCGAGAGACCACGGTCATCGAAGTGATATTTGCCGCCGCCCCAGAAGAACAGCGATTTAGCGCCTTGCGGGGTAGTCAGGGGCCCACCCCTGGCTCCCATGTCGTAATCGACACCTGTAATAGTCGGAAAGTAAAAGAAGACCCCGTGAACGCCGGTGTAATCAAACTGGCTACCGGCAGCCTGGATGATGCCCTGCGCTAGATCTCTTTCGATGTTGAGCGAGGTCTGTGCGCCGCCGGCAACGCCCTTGGCAACGGAATAATCGCTATCGGGCTTGGGTGCGCGAACCCAAGTTTTGCCAATTTGAATATTCAGGTCGAGTTTGCCAGCCGAGAAGAGTTTGTACCAGTTGCGCATTTCTTCGGTCTGTTGTTTCAAGTATGCGCTCGGGTCGCCAGAAGCTGGGCGATCTGAAAAGTCAACCGGAATCACGATGAGGTTTGCAACGCCCTGAGCGGGAATGATGTCGGGCTGCAATGGGAACCCAACATTATTCGGTTGATACTTCACGATGCGGGCGTCGGCTAGCTTACAGACTGATGTCGACTCAAAAGTGCCTGACTCAGAGAAGGAAGGTTCGGGCGTCGGCGTCGGAGTCGGACTTGCCGGCTGAGTTGGCTCGGCAGATGGAGTTGGCGCTGGTTTGGCGATGGTTACAACGCCCTTGTTCCAAACAGTCTTTTTGCCCGACTTCACACAGGTGAACTTGGTGGTCTTGGTGCCAGCCTTCACAACCTGCGTGATGCCAGCCTTGGCACAGGCTGCGCCTGCCTTTGGAGTTGCGGCTTGAGCGGGTGTGGTGAGAGCTGTCAGAAGCAGAGTGCTTACAACTGCGATCGTTAGCGATTTGATTCTCATTAGAGCCCCTTCTCATACATGGCTATTACATACTTTGCAGCTTTTGGATAAAAATCTTGAACGCTGATGCCGAACGAGTTAAAGAACGCTTCATCGAAGTTGTTGGCGGTCAAAGACTTCATGAATGCTTTGATTTTAGGCATGCCATAAATTGCCACCATTGCCTCTGTAACGAGGCTGCCCGGGTAGTAGCTTGTGCTTGAAATTTGCCAGGTGAGGTTTGGTGGAACCGAAGGCCCTCTCAAGTATGAAAAGTTGAAGCAGTTCACGACAGAAGCAACGTCTAGCTTGTCAACAGGGCAAAGGGTCTGCATCAACCAGCTTTTGGCGTCGTATCTCAGGACGTAATTGAGATCCTTAGGAATAGTTTTGCCCGAATACAGGCCAAGGACGCCGCCAAAATACACGGCGCTTCCTTCTGTGAACCAACGTGGGTTATTTGAAAAATTTCCCGCAAAGGCTCGTTGAACGAGGTGGGTGAATTCATGAGGAGTGGTTTGTCTGTTTTGCACATCTCCATTGCCAGGCCCGATGCATTGCACCATCAGAGGAACCCCGTCGTTAGTCTCGGTAGCTTCACCGAAAGTGCAGTGGGCAGGGTCCGGCTTCATGCTTGCACCCCACGACTTAGCGAACTTTGAAGTTGCAACGCAGTTATTGGCCTGCGCACAAAGAGCGGAATCGACCCAATCGGCATCTGACGCAACGAAGTAGGAGACGAACATCTTCTTTGGCTGAAAGATGTCTCCCCAGAAACGCGTTGCCGAATTCAGGCCGTTGCGTTCCGCTGCTAGAGCCGAACTTCCAACATTGGGTCCGTTGATGAAAGTAATCGCGGGGCTGTATTCGGGCATGGCTGAATACTCTCGAACCATTTCAGCAAACGCGGCCTGACGGATTCGGGCCGGGTCCAAATTATCCAGGGACAAGGGTTGCTCTGGAGTTGGACTCGCAGTGGGCGTAGGGGTTGGCGCTGGGGCGGCGATTGTGACAACGCCCTTGTTCCAGACCGACTTTTTGCCCGACTTCACGCAGGTGAACTTGGTGGTCTTGGTGCCAGCCTTCACAACCTGCGTTATTCCAGCCTTGGCGCAGGCAGCGCCGGCCTTTGGTGTTGCGGCTTGCGCTGGTGTCGTGAGCCCGGCCAGCAAAAGAGTGCTCGCAACGACAACGGTCAAAAGTTTGCGCATTGAATCCCCCTCCAAAGTCCCTGAATAAGAGATTAGTGAATTAAGGCCGCAAAGGATAATGACGAATATTCGCCAGTTGATTGAAATCCAGGTGTGGCTACGGCAGCCTGGATTTGCTATTTATTGGGCAACCGCCCAGGCACGCTTGACCGGGTATTCGAGATATTCGGCAGCAAACTCGAGGTTGGGTTGACGCCAGGCATAGTCTCGAGCGACCTTGGCCAGACAAGCCCAAAAGAAGATGTTCACCAGGTCAACGCTGATGTGAGTCATCGAGTCACCCGGGAAAGCCTTGCCAATCATTCGGCGAAGCAGAGTCGGCACATCACTCAGACCAAAGCGGTGCATCGCAGCGCGCACCTGAAATTCAAGTTCGCGGGCACGACGCGGGTTCCACAGCAGGTTGCCGCCAGAGCCATCGCCCATGCGCCCAAACTCATCCGTGGGCAAGTGCAACAGAATGTGCGCAATCTGTGCGTGACGCACGTGGGCGTCGTCGAGCTGATCAAAAATCTCGGCAAAATTATCGATCTCATAGCCGGCTTTGCGCAGGTCGAGAACATCTGGGTAATAAGCAAATTTATAAAACGGGATGTGCGCGACGCTTGGCACACCATTGCGAATGCGCACCTTCTGTGAGGTGTCACCGCCCCAGGCCTCGATGGCTTCGTCGGCTTCGCCGAACCCGCTCGCGTCGTCTTTTTTCATCAGGTATCTATTGTCCGTAATATTGGCGAATGAGCGAAAAGAAGAGCGCGGCGAAAGCAGCGGTTGAGCAAAACGAAACCGCAACGACTGATGCCGCGGCACCCACCAAAAAGAAACTCGGTGGGCGCGTTGCGATCATCTCGGTGATTGTTGCTTCGGTTGCTCTGATCGGCGGCGTTGTTGCCTATGGTGTGGTTGTGCAGCCGCAGGTGAACCAGGCCAAGAACGTGGTTGCCTGTGAGGCTTTTCAGGCGGGTCTGGCCAAGGCCGAAAAGGCCGCCAGTCTGGGCGAATCGCTGCTTGCGATCACCCAGGGCGCTGCGGTTGCCAGCCAAGATCTAGACAAGGATGCCCCGCTCAACAAAGACCTGCTCGAGCTTGCCATCATGAGCCTTCAAGACCTCAGTGCAGCCGATGATGCCATGGTTGCCGCCGTGGTTGGTTATTCGCAAAATGTGCAGGCGCAGTGCGCCACAATTTTGAACGTTAAATAGTCAGTGCGGCTTTAGCTGCAGCAACTAACTGATCAATCGGCAATGCGATATCGAGCATCACGCCGGGTTCGTCGGCACCCAATAATTCGAGGGTGTTTAGCTGCGAATCGAGCAGCGAGACCGGCATGAAGTGGTTCGGCCGCGCGTTCATGCGCTGCGACAACAAGTCGCGCGTGCCATGCAGGTGCACAAAAAACGTGCCAGGGGCGGCGGCCAAAATGCGTTCACGATAAACCCGTTTCAACGCCGAACACGCCACCACGGTGTTTGATTCGGCGAGCGCCTCGACAACCAAATCCAACCAAGGCCAACGATCATCATCATTGAGGGGGATGCCCGCAGCCATCTTGGCTTTATTGGCCTCAGGGTGCAGGTCATCCCCGTCTATGAATCTTGCGCCAAGAGCCCCGGCGAGCGCTAGGCCCACCGAACTCTTGCCGCATCCCGAGACGCCCATAACGACGATCCGCCAATCTGTCATGGTGACCTCAGAATTCTTTGTCATCGATTTACCAGTCGTGCATGGTGCCATCGATCTTCAGGCGGTTAACCGGAAGATACGCTGGCTCATACTCGAACTGCGAAGCAAGCTTCTCATCGTATGAAACCCCAAGACCTGGGCTGGTGCCCGGGCGAATCAGACCATCGCTGAAGGTGTATTCAGGCTGGAAGACATCGTTGGTGTCTGAAGAGTGCTGCATGTATTCGCTGATGCCATAGTTGTGAATCGCCATGCCAAGGTGCAGCGACGCTGCGTGACCGATTGGTGAAACATCGGTTGGGCCGTGAACACCAGACTTGATCTGATAAACCGCCGCATAGTCGAAGATCTTCTTCAACGGGGTGATGCCACCACCGTGGCTGACCGGGCTGCGCACATAGTCAATTAACTGCTCTTCGAACAAGTCTTTGTAGTCGAAGATGCTGTTGAAGATTTCGCCAACCGCCAACGGAGTGGTGGTGTGCTGACGAATCAGGCGGAAAGCATCGGTGTTCTCGGCTGGGGTTAGGTCTTCGAGCCAGAACAAGTCATAAGGCTCAAGCGACTTGCCAAGGCGGGCAGCCTGAATTGGGGTTAGGCGGTGGTGACCATCGTGAAGCAATGGCAGGTCTGGGCCAAACTCGTTGCGAACTGCCTCAAACACAGATGGAATGTAGTTGAGGTAAGCGCGGGTGTCCCACTCTTCTTCAACCGGAACAGTTGAGCGACGAGCTGGTTCGTAGTCGTAGCGAGCCGATGAAGCGCCCTTGCCCGAACCGGCACCAGCCGAAGCGTTGGCCGAAGCCGCAACACCGTAAACCGAGTTCAAACCAGGCACACCGGTCTGAACGCGAATTGCCTTGTAACCCTTTTCTTGGTGCTCACGAATCGAGTCAAAGATCTCGTTGAACTCGCGACCCGATGCGTGACCATAGGCCAAGCAACCCTCGCGGCTTGCGCCACCGA
>JACCDQ012095361.1_pt1 | contig 14131 bp, 14 predicted proteins | sample 7446031 | NCBI WGS metagenome assembly JACCDQ01 (sample SAMN15323442, study PRJNA562643) | freshwater metagenome | isolation source: river surface water | place: USA:Blue River Watershed | collected 2017-08-17 | reverse complement strand
GTGACGCCATCACCACCGAATTTGAAAACGTGCCCGCCCCCGCCTTGGTCACACTGGGTGCCCACCGCCCGGTTGCGCCCAACGCCAACGCGGTGGCTGTGGCCCAGAACCGCATTGCCGAAAAGGCCCATTTTGTGGCCTGCGCCAAGGCGGGCGGCATTGGCCCTGCACCTTACGCAGCCATTGAAACCGAAGCGCTGCTCAACGCCGTGCCAGCCGAATTGCTGCCCGGTATTTTGAAAAGCGCCCGCCTGGGGTACGACGGCAAAGGGCAGGTTCGGGTCAAAGACCGGGCAGAACTCGCCGCCGCCTGGGACAACATGGGCCGCGTGCCCTGCGTGCTGGAAAAGCTGCTGCCCCTCAAGGCCGAGTTGTCGGTGATTGTGGCGCGCGGCGCCAACGGGCAAATCGTGCATTTTCCGGTGCAACGCAACCTGCACCGCGAGGGCATTTTGGCGGTAACCGAAGTGTTTGCAGGCAACGTGCCCGCCGCCCTGGCCCAACAGGCCGTGGCCGCCACCGAATCGATCGCCCACCAGCTGCAATATGTGGGCGTGTTGTGCGTGGAGTACTTTGTGGTGGACGACGGCACCCCAGACGGTGCCTTGGTGGTCAATGAAATGGCACCACGCCCCCACAACAGCGGCCACTACACGCTCAACGCCTGCGACGTCTCGCAGTTTGAGCTGCAGGTGCGGGCCATGGCGGGCTTGCCTTTGGTGCAACCCCGCTTGCACAGCCCTGCCGTCATGCTCAACTTGTTGGGGGATTTGTGGTTCCGCAAAGGCTCGCTGGCCACGCCAGATTGGGCCTCGGTGTTGGCCTTGCCGGGCACGCATTTGCACCTGTATGGCAAATTGCAGGCCCGTGAAGGGCGCAAAATGGGGCACCTCAACATCACCGGCGCCACCGTGGAACAGGTGCAGGCAACCGCACGCCAAGCGGCTGATTTGCTGGGCTTGGAGCCATGGGCCTGAGCGCCGCCGCTGCCCCCGACCCCATCGAAGCCGCCGCCCTGTGGTTGGCCAAGGGGGGGCTGGTGGGCATGCCCACCGAAACGGTGTACGGCCTGGCCGCCAACGCCGACGACGCCACGGCGGTTGCCCGTATTTTTGACGCCAAAGGCCGCCCCAAGGACCACCCCCTGATTGTGCACATTGGTGGCACCACCCCTGCCCAGTGGCAGGAGGGCGTGAACCATTACGCCACCGAAGTGCCTGCCTTTGCCTTGGCTTTGATGAAAGCCTGCTGGCCCGGTCCCTTGACCCTGATCCTTCCGCGCCGCGCCGATGTGGGCACTGCCGCCGCTGGCGGACAAAATTCCATAGGCTTGCGCTGCCCCAACCACCCGGTGGCCCAAGCCCTGTTGACCGCCTGCAAAACACAGGGAATTTGGGGTTTGGCGGCACCCAGCGCCAACCGTTTTGGCCGGGTCAGCCCCACCACAGCCGCCCATGTTGCAAGCGAATTCCCAGAGCTGGTCCAAAACAAGCAACTCTTGATTTTGGAAGGTGGGCCCTGCGATGTGGGCATCGAGTCCACGATTGTGGATTGCACACGGGGGCGCCCGGTGTTGCTTCGCCCGGGCATGGTGCAAAACAGCACCCTGGAAAACATCACTGGTTTGCCCCTGCAAAGCCGCGACGAAGCCGCACCCAAAGCTTCCGGCACGCTGGATTCGCATTACGCGCCCACCGCACGTGTGCGGTTGATGCCATTGGCAGACATTCAAGCCGCCTTGCAACTGTTGGGGCCGCAAACCCAACACATTGCCTGTTACACCCGCAGCCCATTGTTGGCCCACGAATACACCGGCCCCCGACGGCATATGGCTGACCAGCCGCAAGATTGCGCGCAGGAACTGTTCGCCACATTGCGTTCACTTGATCAACCCGGCGTGCAACTGATTTGGGTGGAAACCCCACCACCCGATGCCGCCTGGGACGGCGTTCGCGACCGCCTGCAACGTGCAGCGGCCTGATGCCAGCATGACCCCACTTGCCTCCACCCCCCCGCAGCTGAACATTGATGGCAACTTGGCCACGATCACGCTCAATCGCCCTGCCCACCGCAACCGGCTGGAAGACGACGATCTCCACACCCTGCTGAGGTATTTTGAACAAATCAACGCCAACACAGAAGTGCGTGTGGTGGTCCTGACGGCCAACACCAGCGGCCAGCCCCGCCCGGTGTTTTGCTCGGGTTACCACATAGGCGGTTTTGACACCGATACCCACGCTTCCCAGTTTTTTGAGCAAGTCCCCAATGCCCTGGCACAGCTGCGCCCAGTGACCATTTGCGCCCTCAATGGCAGTGTTTATGGCGGCGCCACCGACCTGTTTTTGGCCTGCGACCTGCGAATTGCACTCGACGGCGTGGAACTGCGCATGCCGGCCACTGCGCTGGGCCTGCACTACTACCCCACAGGCTTGCAACGCTACTTGATACGCATGGGGCCTTCTGCCGCGTGGCGCGCATTTTTAACGGCCCGCCCTTTTTCCACCGCACAGCTGTGGCAAACCGGCTGCCTGGAAGCGGTGTGCGCACCCGAGGTGTTTGACGGCAGCGTCAACGCCTTGGTCCAGGACATTCTTGCTCTGGCGCCCCTGGCGGTTCAAAGCACCAAACAATCACTCAACGAGATCAGCACCGGCATTTGGCATGCGGAAAAACTGCGCGAGCGTGAAGAACTCACCGCCCGCAGTTCTGACTTTGCCGAAGGCAGACGCGCTTTTGCAGAACGCCGCAAACCGCAATTCACCGGTCAATAACCATGTCTACATTCTGGATCGATATTTTGGGCTTTGTGGCGGCGGTGCTCACCACCGCTTCCTTCCTGCCACAAGCCTGGCACACCTGGAAAACCCGCGATGTGTCAGGCATTTCGCTGGGCATGTACAGCGCCTTCACTGTGGGCATCACCTTGTGGACCGTTTACGGTTTTCACCTGGGTGCCTGGCCCATCATCATCTCCAACGGCATTACTTTGGTGCTGGCGTGTGGCATTTTGGCCATGAAAATCCGCTTTTCGCGGTAAACCACCCAGCCAAAGGCCTCAGCGGGCGTCAGGCAATTCGATTTTGACTTCCAGCACTTCCAGGTTGTCTTGGCGGTCCAGCTGCACCTTGATATCGTCTGGGTTGATTTTGATGTACTTGCTGATCACCGCGACCAGTTCGCGCTGCAAGGCAGGCAGGTAGTCGGGCTCGGCGGCGTTGCGGCCCGCACGCTCGTGCGCCAGAATGATTTGAAGCCGGTCTTTGGCAATCGAAGCGGTTTGCTTCTTTTCGCCCAACAAAAAAGACAGAAACGACATGCCTTACTTCCCCCCAAACAGGCGTTTGAGGAAACCCTTTTTCTCGGCCTCAATAAAGCGCAAGGGCTTGTCCGTGCCTGTAAACCGCTCAATCACATCTTTGTAGGCCTCAGACACATCGGTCCCTGCCAAATGCACCGCGGGCGTGCCTTGGTTGGACGCCTGGAGCACGTTTTCGCTTTCCGGGATCACGCCAATCAGCTTGATGCGAAGAATGTCCTGGATGTCTTCCAGCGACAGCATCTGACCGTCCTGCACCCGGCTGGGGTTGTAACGCGTGATCAGCAAGTGCTCCTTGATCGGTTCACCGCCTTCGATGGCACGTTTGGTTTTGCTGCCCAGCATGCCCAAAATGCGGTCGCTGTCGCGCACGCTGGAAACCTCTGGGTTGGTCACCACCAAGGCTTCGTCGGCAAAATGCATGGCCATCAAGGCCCCGGTTTCAATACCCGCGGGCGAATCGCACACAATGTAATCAAAGCCCATGCCGGCCAGGTCGTTGAGCACACGCTCCACACCGTCTTGCGTCAGGGCGTCTTTGTCGCGGGTCTGGCTGGCGGCCAACACAAACAGGTTGTCGCACTGCTTGTCTTTGATCAGGGCCTGGTTCAGGTTGGCTTCGTTGTGGATGACGTTGATAAAGTCATACACCACCCGCCGCTCGCAACCCATGATCAGGTCCAGGTTGCGCAAACCCACATCAAAATCGATAACGACGGTTTTGAAGCCCTTGAGGGCCAGGCCGGTGGCAAAGCTGGCGCTGGTGGTGGTTTTGCCCACACCGCCTTTGCCCGAGGTCACAACAACGATTTTGGCCATGTGCTTAACGCTTTCAATTCATCAGTTCAAGGGTTCAAGGATCAGCTTGTCGCCGTCGGGCCCGCTTTGCAACCTCACCTGGGCCGGTTGGGCCAACACGTTGTCGGGCAAAGGGGTTTCGCTGGTGCGGTAAACACCCGCAATCGAAATCAATTGGGCTTCCATGCTTTGCGCAAAAATGCGCGCATCGGCAAACCCACGCGCTCCGGCAATCGCTTTGCCTCGCAAAGGCGCGTACACATGGATGTGCCCATCGGCAATCACTTCAGCCCCCGGGTTGACCATGGCCATGACCACCAAATCCCGGCCACGGGCATACACCTGCTGACCCGAACGCAAGGGCTTGTCCACCACCAAAGCCGGCAAGTTTTCTGCCACCGGCATGGCCACAGGGGCTGCTGCAGGCTCGCTCGCAAGGCGGGGCGCTGGCGGTGGGTTCAAAGCATCATCGGCGCGGGCCAAACCGGCCTTCAACGCCGCTTTGGCTTGTTTTTCATTCGCGCCTTTGAAAGCCACAGGCACCAGCTTGTGCTGTTTGAGCAGCTGCAGCAAAGCCTTGAAATCCAAAGACTCCGCTTCTGCCGACACCGCTGAAAAGTCAATCAGCAAAGGATCCTGGTCAAAAAAATCGGGGCTGTCTCCAAACCTGTGTTGCAAATCCTGCGCCAAAACATCGATCTGAACGGATTTCAGCAACAGGCTCACCAGCGCCAGTTCGGCGCTTTTGATTTCAAAAGACTGCGGGATGCTCCCAGTGGGTGCTGATGACATGGTCCAAGATTGCTGGAAAGACGGCATCTTACCAGTCTGTTGCCATGTCTCAAAAATGTCGGCAAGCGCTCACTGTTCTTATTCTTGTGTTTCTAGGTTTTAAAAATTAGTCGTAGTAGTAGAGCGCACCGGTTTGTGTGGAAAGGTGCCTTTTAGCTTTTGAAAACAAGGGGTTGTCTGCCCTGAAACAGTGTGCAAAGTGGGTGTGTTTGTCACGCGTCGGCTTTGAACAACCCAGAACTTTTACACAGTCCTGTGGATAACACATGGGTTGTTATAAAGTTATTCACAACGTTATGAAGTTGGAACATGAAAAAAAACCACCCGCAGGGGTGGTTTTTGCTGTCAACAGGCCCAAAAGCCTGGGGACTGGTCAGCTGTGATGACCTTTGTGTCCCTCTTTCTCACCGCCGCGGCGCTTGTCGTGGTGGCCTTGGCGTTCGTGTTGTTGGTCAAACACCTTTTGTTGCTCGGGGCTCAGGGTTGCGTAAAAGGTCTTGGTGGCTTGCAAGCGCTGGTTCATTTGGGTTTGGTGCTCTTGGTGCATGGCTTGCATTTTTTCCAGACGTTGAGGCGTTGTCAGTTTGGCCATTTCGGCGTGGTCCATGTTCATGCCCATGCCTTTAGGAGGCGTCATGGCTTGCTGGTACTGTGCCCATGCAGCGTCTTGTTGAGGGGTCAACTTGAGCGCTGTTTTAAGTTCGGTTTGGCGTGCAGCCATGCGCTGCTGCATTTTTTCCGAACGTGCGCCGTGGTCTTTGCCACCGCAGCCTTCGCCCCCTTTTGGGCTGGCCATGGCCACCAAAGACGCGCCACCCAACAAAGCGGCAGCACTCACAGCAATCAGTCGACGGGTATAGCGGTTCATGGAAATTCCTTTCAAACTTCCTTTCTGCTCTGTTCCCCTATGAAACAGTGAAGAAGGAATGAACGCAAGTTTGAACAGCCTGTGTAACGCGCTTGCAGCGCCCGTGCCGCTGTTGTGTAAAGTTGTGTGTCAAGTGCTTGCCACCACTTGGTAGCCTTCCTCTTGGATCGCGTGGGCCAAGGCTTGCGGGCTTTGGGTCGATTCAACGCTGACTTGGTTGTGGCTGCGGTCAATCACCACCTGGGCTTGGGGGTCCACGGTCTTGACCGCCTGGGTCACGGCCTTTTCGCAGTGGCCACAGGTCATGCCGGTCACGGTAAAAATGTGTTGCATGGTGTTCAATCCTCTTGTGTGGGTGTAAAAGCTTATTTTTTACTGTTTTCGCGGGATTGTGGAATTCCAGTGGATTTCTTATGACACACATCAAAACCGATGCCCCAACTCAGGACGACGCGGCCCTTTGTGAGTTGGACTTGGGCGTGGGTGGCATGACCTGCGCGTCTTGTGTCACCCGGGTAGAAAAAGCCTTGAAGAAGCTGCCTGGCGTTCAGGAAGCCACCGTGAACTTGGCCACTGAGACCGCACGTGTCAGTTGGTTGGCCGCAAAAACAACCTTGTCAAACGACGAGGTGCACATGGCTGCCCGTGTGCAGCGGGCCATACGCGACGCCGGTTACGAGCCGCGCCCCTTGGATGCAGCGGACCAAGCCCTGTCGGAGCAGTTCTTGGGTTTGCCGCGTGATGCCTGGCCTGTGGTGTTGGGGATGCTGCTGTCCCTGCCATTGGCCCTGCCCATGGCAGGGAATGCACTTGGCAAGCATTGGATGCTGCCTGCGCTGTGGCAGTTTGCCCTGGCCACGCCGGTGCAGTTTGTGCTGGGCGCCCGTTTCTACAAGGCGGCGTGGCATGCCTTGAAAGCTTACACAGGCAACATGGAACTGTTGGTGGCCATAGGCACCACAGCAGGTTGGGCTTTGAGCACCTGGCTGTGGTGGAAAGCTGAACCCGACGAAATGGTGCACCTGTATTACGAAGGGTCAGCCATCGTCATCACCTTGGTGCTGATGGGCAAATGGCTGGAGTCGCGTGCCAAACGCCAAACCACCGAGGCCATTCGGGCTTTGCACGCCTTGCGCCCCGAAACCGCCCATTTGCTGCCCGATGGCATCAAGCGCGAGGTGCAAACCGATGTGCCCGTGGCTGAATTGTTGCCCGGCGATCGCTTGTTGGTGTTGCCCGGCGAACGCATGCCTGCCGACGGCACCGTGCTGGAGGGGCAAACCCAGGTGGATGAGTCCATGCTGACCGGCGAGCCCATGCCCGTGCCCAAGGAAAAGGGTTCTAGCGTGACAGGCGGCAGCCTCAATGGCGACGGCGCGGTGCAAATACAAGTAACGGCGGTGGGCACACAAAGTGTGTTGCAACGCATCATTGGTTTGGTGCAGGATGCACAGGCCGCCAAACCACCTTTGCAGCGCATGGTAGACAAAGTGGCCGCCGTTTTTGTGCCCGCAGTGCTGTTGGTGGCGGTGCTCACTTTTCTGTTGTGGTGGTTTTGGCAAGGGGCGCCGCTGGAAGCAGCCCTGTTGCACTCGGTCGCCGTGCTGGTCATAGCCTGCCCCTGCGCCCTGGGTTTGGCCACACCCGCGGCCATCATGGCCGGGACAGGTGTGGCCGCCAAGTACGGCATCCTCATCAAAGATGCCGAAGCCCTGGAGGTGGCCTACCAGGTGGACACGGTGGCCTTTGACAAGACCGGCACCCTCACCGTGGGCGAGCCCCGCTTGGTCAAACTGGTGGCGGCAACCGGGGTGGACGAAGCCAGTGCATTGCAAGCCGCAGCTGCTTTGCAGGCAAAAAGCGAACACCCCTTGGCGCGTGCGGTGGTGCAGGCGGCGGGCAAGGCCTCCACCGACGCCCAAACCGCAGACGATGTGCAGTCTGTGCCGGGGAGAGGGACCCGTGGTCGGGTACAGGGGACATGGATCTACGTGGGGAGCCTGCGTTGGATGGAGGAATTGGGGCTGTCATTGGGGGCTTTGGCCGAGCAGGCCCAGGCCTTGCAAGCCGAGGGTGCCACCGTGTCAGTGCTGGCCATGGGGCAAACTGAAGCGGCCCTTGGCTCAACCGCCAAAGTGCTGCCCTTGGCCCTGTTGGCGTTTGCCGATGAACCCAAACCCGGTGCCGCCCAAGCCGTGGCAGAGCTGCGTGCGCGGGGACTGAAGTTGGTCATGATCTCGGGCGACAACAGAGGCGCAGCGCAGGCCATGGCCATCCGCCTGGGCTTGCGACCCAACGAAGGGGAGGTGTTGGCCGAGGTGCTGCCTGGCGACAAAGCCGCTCGGGTGGCTGAACTCAAGGCGGGCGGGCACTGTGTGGCCATGGTGGGTGACGGTGTGAACGATGCACCGGCCCTGGCCGCTGCTGATGTTGGGCTTGCCATGGGCCGTGCCCATGGGGGTTCAGATGTGGCCATGCACGCGGCTGGCATCACTTTGATGCGGGGTGACCCGCAGCTGGTGGCGGCGGCCCTGGACATTTCGCGCCGAACAGTCAGCAAAATCCGCCAAAACCTGTTCTGGGCTTTTGTGTACAACGTGGCCGGTATTCCCTTGGCTGCGCTGGGCTACCTCAACCCGGTGGTGGCCGGGGCAGCCATGGCATTGAGTTCGGTGAGCGTGGTGACGAATGCGTTGACGCTCAAGCGCTGGAAGCCTTGAGCAATATGCAGCTGCCCCAAGGTTTTTTTCGCAGAAAGAGCAACCATGCCCAGCTTGCCTGAGGGGCCCGCTTTGCCTTTGCCGCCTGCTACCGAGCGCAGTGCTTTGGTGTTGGCCCTGGCCCTTTCTTTGGGTGCGGCGGTGTCTTTGGGCATCACCCGGTTTGCCTATGGCTTGTTGCTGCCCCCCATGCGGCTGGACTTGGGCTGGACTTACACCCTGGCTGGGGCCATGAACACCTTCAACGCCATGGGGTATTTGCTGGGGGCACTGAGCACGCCTTGGCTGATGCGCCGGCTGGGCCCCGAGCGTTTGCTGCTGCTGGGTTCAGTGCTGGCGAGTTTGTTCATGGCGGGCAGTGGTTTTTTCGTAGACGCCACACCGCTGATGGTGCAAAGGCTGCTGGCGGGATGGGCCAGTGCCTGGGTGTTTATTGCAGGGGGGCTGTTGGCCGCTCGTTTGGGTGTGCATTGGCCGCACCGCAGTGGCCTGCTGCTGGGTTTGTACTATGGGGGCACCGGTTGGGGCATAGTCGCTTCGGCGGTGTCGGTGCCCTGGGTGTTGCAAGCCATGGCAGCGCGTTCGCATGCCTGGGTTTGGGCCTGGTGGTGGTTGGCGGGCCTGTGTGGTTTGGCCACTTGGGTACTGGCCTGGGTGGCCAAGGCCTTGCAACACCAAAACATGAGAGCGGCCAACGCGGCAGGTGCCTCAACCGCGTCGGGCGTGGGGGCTCCGTTGCCCCCATCCTCGCTCTGGCGTTTGACACCCGCACTGGCGGGTTACAGTCTGTTTGGTGTGGGCTACATCGGCTACATGACTTTTGTGATTGCGCTGTTGCGTGACCAAGGCCATTCGGGCGCAGCCATCACCTTCTTCTACAGCTTGCTGGGTTTGGCGGTGGTGGCTTCATCGCGCATCTGGGCGGGGCTGCTGGACCGGTACAAAAATGGCCAGCCCTTGGCCCGTTTGAATGCCCTGCTGGGGGTGGCTACGGTTATGCCAGCGTTGACTTCGTGGTGGCCGGTGTTGTTGCTGTCGGGCTTGATGTTCGGCGGTGTTTTTCTGTCGGTCGTGGCATCCACCACGGCGCTGGTGCGGCACAACCTCCCGGTGGCACGCTGGGCGGCGGGCATCAGTGCTTTCACCATCGTGTTTGCGGCGGGTCAAATTGTGGGGCCCACGGTGGTTGGCTGGATTGCCGATGGACCGGGCGGGTTGGCGCGTGGGTTGTTGTTTTCCGCTGTGGCGCTGTGGCTGGGTGCGGCGTTGGCGTGGCGGCAAAAGGCCTTGGTGTGATGCAAGCGCTGCTGCGTTCGGACACCCAACTCAACCAGCGCAGCTACTACGAGGCCAGCGCCGAGCGTGGCCCGCTTTTGCCCCCTTTGCAGGGGGAAGTGCAAGCCGATGTGTTGGTGGTGGGCGCCGGTTTTGCGGGCTTGAGCGCCGCCCTAGAGCTGGCCCAAAAAGGCATGCGGGTGGTGGTGCTGGAGGCAGACCGAATTTGCAGCGGCGCCAGTGGGCGCAACGGGGGGCAGGCAATTGTGGGCTTTGCCTCCGGGCAGGGGCCTTTGGAACAGCAATTGGGCCGCCAAGACGCCCGCCGTGCCTGGGACATGTCGCTGCAAGCACTCGATTTGATCGACCAGCGGATTGCCCGCCACGCGATCGACTGTGAGCGGGTCAAAGGGTACCTGCAGGTGGCAGATTCGCCCCGCAAAGCCAAGGCGCTGCTGCTTGAAGCGGAGGCGCAGGAACGCGACTACGGCCTGCATTGCGAGGTGGCCACCGGTGCCGGTGTTCAGGCCATGGTCAACACAAAGCGCTACCATGCAGCCGCTTTCGAGCAACGTTCTGGGCACTTGCACCCGCTCAAATACGGTTTGGGGCTGGCCCGCGCAGCACAGGCCATGGGCGCTACGCTGTACGAAACAACCCCGGTGCGCTTGTTGACCGAGACCGGTGGCGGCGTGGTGGCCCAAACACCGCAGGGCTGCCTCAGAGCCACCTATGCCGTGGTGGCAGGCAACTGCACCTTGGCCGAGCATGGGCCCGGTGTGGTGCCGCAAATTCACCCGCGCATCTTGCCTGTGGGCACCTACATCATTGCCACCGCTCCTTTACCACCCCAACTGTGCCAGCGCCTGGTGCCCCGCAACGCCGCTGTGTGCGACAACAACTTTGTGCTGGATTATTTTCGGTTCAGTGCCGACCACAGGCTGCTTTTTGGCGGACAAGTGAGCTACACCACCCTCACACCGCCCCGCCTGAAAGATCGGATGCAGCAACGCATGGTGTTGATATTTCCGGAGTTGGCAGGTGTGCCGGTGGAGTTTGTGTGGGGCGGCTTTGTTGACGTCACCATGAACCGTGCGCCCGATTTTGGACGTGTGGGCCACAGCATCTATTACCTGCAAGGCTTCAGCGGGCATGGCGTGGCCTTGACCGGTTTGGCCGGCCAGCTGGTGGCGGAAGCGGTGGTTGGCCAAGCCGGGCGTTTCGATGTGTTTGCCCGACTGCAACACCGGCCCTTTGTGGGCGGCCCGGGTTTTAGGGCACCCCTGCTGGCCATGGGCATGCTGTGGCACTGCCTGCGGGACGCGCTGGCTTGATGCCAGAGCGCCTCGGCAGGCGGGCGGTCACTGCAGCAACTTACTTTTTCAGCTGCTCAATACCGGCAATCACCCAGCCACCGGCGCCTTGCAGCGGCTTGGTCATGTGCCACACCTCGTCAAACGCTTCGGCGGGTTGGTGTTTTTCTTCCAGCACATGGCCGGTAAAACGCACGCTCACCACGTACTGGCCGTTTTCTTCGGCCACATCCAGCACGTCAGCGTCCACATTCACCACTTCGGTGTGCTGCTCGGTGCCCTTGCGGTCTGCTATGTCCATTTTCAGTTCGGCGAACATTTCGGGCGTGGTGAACTGGCGCAGGTCGTCCAGGTTGCCAGCGTCGTTGGCGGCTTGCAGGCGAATGAAGTTGACCTTGGCATTGCGTGCAAAGGCGGTCACGTCAAAGTCGGCCGGAATGTTGCGTTGAACACCGGCAGCCGCGCTGGGTGCCAGCCCAGAACCGATCATGGAACCACCGTTTTGCGCGTGTTCGTTCAATGGCGCGCGTTGCATGGGTTGGGCGGCCGGTGCAGCAGTTTCATACCCGTGGCGGGTGCTGCCTGCACCTGCTGCGGCGGTTGCCAAAGGCGAAGGGTTGGCGCCACCTGCCGCACGCTTGCGCAGCACAAAGCCAATCAGGGCAATCACGGCAAAGGCAATCAGGGCGAACATCATCATGGACGCCAGCTCGTCACCGAAGCCGAAATGCGATGCCAGTGCGGCCAAACCCAGGCCAGCTGCCAAGCCTGCCAAGGGCCCCATCCATGAACGCTTGGCTTGGCTGGCGGCCCCCGCGGCGGCGGTAGAAGCGGCAGCCGTGGCCGGGCTGCTTGGTGCTGCAGCCGATGCGGGCGTTCCGGTGTTGTTTGTTGGGGCGGGCGCTGCCGCCTTTTCGGCGGTGTTTTGGCGTTGCATGCCCACCGATTTGGAGCCGCCCAAACGCTTGGCGTCGGCATCCACCGAGGTCAGCGTCAGGCCCAAGGCCAAGACCGCTGCAAGGATCGAAAAGCTTTTCATAAGGTCTCCTTCAAGAATAAGTTCAAGACCGTGTCAGATTACAGCCTTTTTACCGTGTAAAAAAGCAGAAATTGAGTGATCGACATTTCGTAAAAAACAGAGGATTTCAAGTTGGTTTTGGGGCGGCTCGACTTCTGATCCGATTTCAGGTCAAAATGGCCGCAAGACATGGAGATTCTCATGAAACCGAACCCGTGCATGGTGTGGCTGCCTGCCGACCACCGTTTGCTCGGCAGCCATGGCCACCCAATGCCCTATTTGCTGTTGGGTGACAAGTACGCCCGTGCAGTCAAGCAGGTGGCTCGTGCCCAGCCGGTCATGTTTCCGCTGGCCGACGCCGCCCAAGTGCCCGAGTTGTTGGCTCTGGTGGATGGGGTGATGCTCACGGGTTCGCCGTCCAACGTGCACCCAGCGCATTTCGATGAAACGGTGCTCAACCCCGCTTTGCCTCTGGACACGGAGCGCGACGCGCTGACTTTGACCTTGGTGCGTGCCTGTGTGGCGCAAGGGGTGCCCCTGCTAGGGGTGTGTCGCGGGTTTCAGGAAATCAATGTGGCTCTGGGCGGCAGTTTGCACCAAGCGGTACACGCGGTTCCGGGCTTGATGGACCACCGTGAGCCCGACGGCACCCCCGACGAAGAGTACGCTCCCAGCCATGAAATTGGCTTGCTGCCCGGCTGTGCCTTCGCCACCTGGGCCGGCAGCACGCGGGTGCAGGTCAACTCCCTCCATGGTCAGGGCGTTGCCCGGCTGGCCCCCGGTTTGCGGGCTTTGGCGCATGCGCCCGATGGTTTGGTCGAAGCCTTTGAAGTGGAGGGCGCCACCACCTTCGCCTATGCCGTTCAATGGCACCCCGAGTGGAAGTGCTGGGAAAACCCGTTTTACAGCGCCATTTTCCAGGCCTTTGGCGATGCGGTTCGCCAGCGCCAGCAAGCCCGTATGCGCGATGCCCAGGGTTTTGCGGCGGCCCCCGACAAGCCCTGACAGCCTTTGCAAACGGAGCCTTTGTGTAAGGCCAACCCCCAGCAAACGCTATCAGGAAATGACATGAGCACCCAAAAAAACCTTCAAACTTTCAACGATCTGGAGCAATGGCTCAACGCGCGCCGCGTCACCGAGGTGGAATGCCTGGTGCCCGACCTGACCGGGGTGGCCCGGGGCAAAATTTTGCCGCGCGAAAAATTCACCGAAGACCGTGGCATGCGCCTGCCCCAAGCCATAGTGGCCATGGGGGTGACCGGCGAGTTCCCGCCCAGCGGGCCGTATTACGATGTGATCGACCCCACCGACCGCGACATGCAATTGCGCCCTGATCCGGCCACGGTGCGCATCGTGCCCTGGGCCACCGACCCAACCGCGCAGGTGATTCACGACTGCTTTGACCACCACGGCAAACTGGTGCCCTTTGCCCCCCGCAGCGTGCTGCGTCACGTGTGTGATTTGTACGACGCCATGGGCCTGGCCCCGGTGGTGGCACCCGAGCTGGAGTTCTACCTCACCGCCCGCAACACCGACAGCAACATGCCGCTCAAGCCCCCGATTGGGCGCAGCGGCCGGGCCGAGACCTCGCGCCAGGCCTACAGCATTGACGCAGTCAACGAGTTCGACCCTTTGTTTGAAGAGATTTACGACTACTGCGACAAAATGGAGCTGAACGTGGACACCCTGATCCACGAAATTGGCGCGGGGCAAATGGAGATCAACTTCTTCCACGCCCACCCGCTGGGGCTGGCCGACGAGGTGTTCTTTTTCAAGCGCACAGTGCGCGAGTCGGCGCTGCGGCACGACATGTACGCCACCTTCATGGCCAAGCCCATTGCCGGCGAGCCTGGCAGTGCCATGCACGTGCACCAAAGCATTGTGGACAAGCAAACCGGCAAAAACATTTTCAGCAACCCCGATGGTTCGCCGTCCGAGGCGTTTTTTCACTTCATTGGTGGTTTGCAGCGCTATGTGCCAGCGGCCATGGCATTGGTGGCCCCCTACGTGAACAGTTACCGGCGCTTGAGC
>JACCDQ011599164.1_pt1 | contig 14131 bp, 9 predicted proteins | sample 7446031 | NCBI WGS metagenome assembly JACCDQ01 (sample SAMN15323442, study PRJNA562643) | freshwater metagenome | isolation source: river surface water | place: USA:Blue River Watershed | collected 2017-08-17 | reverse complement strand
ACGCCAGCGCGGTGCAGTTTACCCGCAACAGCCAGGGCATCGCCGGTGCGCTCAAACGCATTGCGGCGCTGCAGCAGGGCGGCCGGGTGCGCCACCCGCATGCCACTGAGATGAGCCATCTGTTTTTTGCCAATGCATTGTCGCCCTGGCAAAACGGCTTTGTCGGCTGGCTGTTTGCGACCCATCCACCGCTCAAAGACCGGATCAAACGGCTGGAACCCAGCTGGATTGGCGGGCTGCCGACCGCCGAACAGGCGGCGATCCCCGGCGCTATGGCGGCCGCCGCGCCTGTCAGTCCGCCTCCGCAGGCTGAGCGCAGCGACGCTCGCAGTGACACAGCGGCGCTGACCCAGCGGCTCTTGATGCTGCAGGGGCTGCTGATGGCCGGCCAGCAGGTGGCGCTTGGGGCAACCACGGCGCCTGAGCAGGCGGCTTTATTGCCGGCCGACCGGCAGGCCCAGCTTAAACAGATTGGAGCTGAATATCTGGCTTTGTCTGCGCGGGTGCGCCACGCCAGTCAGCAGTTGCTGCCGGCGCAGGCGCTGCTGGTCTGTTGTCTGCTCAGTGCGGACGACTCAGGTCAGGATCTGAGCCGCCAGTTGAAACTGGTGCAGGGCCTTGGCAGCCCGGCGCTGCTGGCCGAAGTTGACGGCTTGCTTGATGAAGTGCAGCAACTGAGCCCGCTGGTGCGGCTGGCATTATTGCAGTCGGCGATCCCGACGCTGAAACAGCTGTCGGCCGCCGCCTTTGCTGGTTTAACCGAACTTTGTCAGCAACTGATTGAACAGGATGGGGTGTACAGCACCTTTGAAACTATGGTCTGGTTGTGGCTGCGCCATGCAGTGGCAAGCGAGTTCAGTGCCGATGCGGTGCGTCATCCACCGCGCCGGGCGCGGCTGGCACAGTGTCAGGACGCGGTGCTGAGCCTGCTGTGGCTGCTCAGTCAGCAATCTGCCGCAGCTGGCGATACGGTCGCGGGCGAACGGGCCTGGCAGGCTGGTTTGCTGGCATTGGGTTTGCCGCAGCGGCCAAGGCCGACAGCGGGCCACGATGGCGCGACGCTGCGCCAGACGCTTGACCCCTTGTTGCCCGTCCTGCTCAATACCACGCCGACGCTCAAGCAACAGATTTGGCTGGCGGTACGGGCCGCGGTGGCGGCCGATGGTCAGTTGTTGCTCGATGAATTGTTGTGGTTGCAGGGGTTGGCTTTGCTGCTGGAAATTCCTGTCGACAGCCCACCGCCGGTTGCCGGTTTTTAAAGCCGGCCGGCAGCGGCCGATTTTTCCAGTGAGCGAATGGCATAAAAGAACAGCCCGGCGAGCAGCGCACCACGCACGGGGATACAAGGGCCTTTGTCCAGGCTGGGTTTATTGGTCAGAAAATAGCCGACTTGCGCCAGGTTCAGCACTGCCACACCGCGCAGCATCCATTCTTTGTTGATTTTGCTCAGCACAAAGGCGCCGAGCGGAGCCATCAGCAGCACGACCGGATAAGCGCATAACCAGGTCTGGATTTGGTATTGGCTCAGGCCATCATCCCACCACAGGCGATAGCCATAGCCCAGCACACTCATCGACGCCATCAGCATAATGCTCATGTGCGTGGCAAATTTTTCCTGCAGGCGAAAGCGGGTGACCAACAGCGTGTACAAAATAATATCGGCACCAGTGCCAAACAGACTGGCGCAAATACCGCCACAAAACAGCACAGTGGCGAACAACGGCCATTCATGTTTTTGCAACGAACGCAACATCAGCCGATCGCCACGATGCTTACCAAAGCTGTAGATCACGGCAAAAGCCGTGATCAGGCTTAAGAACAGTGCCTGGATCACAAACACCGGCAGCTGTTGCATCAGTTGCATACCAAAAATAAAACCGGCGAAACAACAAGGGATCATCCACAGCACAGGCCGGTATTGTCGGGCATTGGCGGCATGGGTCAGAATAAAAATGCTGGCGCTGGTCATGCCGATACTCTGGATCATCAGACTGAAATCACGGGCCATGACCCGATCGATATTCAGAAAGATATTCAACACCGGAAAAGCCACTGCGCCGCCGCCTTCCGGTGTGACGCCAGCGACAAAGGCGCCGACGACCATAATGGCCGGGTAATACCAATGATCGACTAAAAACTGAAAATCATTGAACTGGTTAAATAACACCAGCCAGCAAAGCAGGGCCGCGCAGAACCAGCCATTAAAGTATTGATTGCGAAACATCGCGTACACCTTCTATCTACGATGCTTTGTTATATCAACCTTCTCTGCGGTTGGACAGAAGTTTGACAGCGTTGCCAGACTGCACTATGACCGCAAAGGCAGCACGGCTATGCACGTCTGGCCGCCAGTTGCTGCAGGGACGCTGGCAGGGTGCGTGACAAGGCCGCCGACCAGCGCCGCTGATGACGCTGCCACAACACGCCGGCATAAATCACCGCAAAGCCAATGGCGCACAGCACCAGCGGAAACCAGGTACTGTCCTCGAACAAATCAAAGGCCAGATGGCCCAGATACAGCATGAAACCCAGCGCGCCAAAAGGCACAAAGAGCCGGCGGCGCAATGCCAGACCACAGCCAATCAGCAGCAGATTCACCAGCGCATAGATGGCTTTGCCCAGCTCGCTGTCGGAATGCATCGCCGTCAGTCCGCCCCAGAAACTGAGCAGGCCGGACAGATAAAGCCAAAAGGCAAAATCGCGGCCGCTCTGGTCACGCACATCCACTTTCAGCGCCAGTGCCAGCGTCAGCAAACCCCAGCCAACCGACACCCATTTGCGCTGTTGCCAGCTGGCGTCGCTGTTTTGCAGCAGCAAAGGCGCCAGATCCATGCTGAGGTACCACAGCGTGACGGCGACCGGCAGCAGCAAAAACGGCAGCCTGTAGCGATAAAGTGCCAGCGCAGCAACGGCCAGCGTCGCCAGCTCCATATAAAGCCAGCGGCCATCAATCCATTGATGAAATTTCTGATAGCCGGCCAGCCACATGCCCCATTCCAGCTGCAGGCCGTACACCAGCAGCGGTGTCTGCACCAGCGCAAAAGTGGCGAAAATACCGCACAGCAGCAGTTGGCTGCGCTGGCGGCAATATTCAGCGAGCGCAAAGCCGAGCAGGCCATAAGCAAAAGCCAGCGCGGCCAGGCCAATGCCGCCGTAGTGCTCCTGACTCAGGGTCATAAACAAGGTCATGGCGGCAATCGCCAGCACACCGCCGAAGTAATACAGCAGATGGGCGGCTTTAAACTGCGGTTGTTCCGGCTGCGCCTGACTGGCGAGAAACTGCCACAACGGCTGCACCTGTTCAGGGCGTAACAGGCCGGCGTTAGCGGCTGCCTGCAGTTGGGTCTGACTGAGTTGCATCAGGGGCTCCTGTTGATTAAAGCGGCGTTCAGTGCCGAAAAACTCATTTGCTGAAAATGTCTGATTGAAATCCTGTAATTGATTTGTTATTGATGAAGCAACGGATCCCCGCCGTCAACAGGAGTTGTTGTGATCCTTATCCGAATCAGACAAATCTGGCAAGCCTGGTGGCACAGCCACTGGCCACGTTTGCGCCAGCAGGTGTCGGTCGCTGACGCGCAATATCAGCAACAACAGGCCGACACGGCGGCCAAACTGGCTGCTGCGGCCGCTTTGCAGCAACAAGGTTTACTGGAAGTACAAAAACGCCATCAACAGCAGCAACTGCAGAAGCTGGCTGACGGGCAGCAGGCGCTGGAAGCAACGGTGCGCCAGGCACTGGCACAAGGTCAGGATGACGCCGCGTACGCGGCTGCGCTGCAGTGGGCAACGCTCGCTCAGCAGCATCAGCAGTGGCAGCGCGAACTTGATCACACTTTGCAGCAGCTGACGGTCGGCAATGACAGCCCGGCCGCGCCCGCGGCCGCTGAGCCGCTGGAGGAACTGCAGCAACTGCAGCTCAATCAGCAGGCCGGGCTGCTGGTGCAGCGGCTGCGGATGGCAGCAACGACAACACAAGGAGAACAGGGATGAGTCTGTTGTGGTACGAACAAACCCAGTGGTTCAGCGTGGCTTTGCTGCTGATGCTGGGCATCGGCGTGCTGGAAATTCTGGCACTGGTGTTTGGCCAAAGCATTGCCGATGCGCTGGAAAATATCCTGCCAGCACCCGATTTAAATCCGCACGGTGAAGTGGCGGTGGGTGATGACAGCAGTCTGGCCCGGCTGTTCAGCTGGTTACGCGTCGGCGAAGTGCCGGTGCTGATGCTGCTGGTGTTATGGCTCTGTAGTTTTGGCTTGAGCGGTCTGACGCTGCAATGGCTGGTGCTCAGTCTGACCGGCGCGCTGTTGCCGGCGCTGCTCGCGGTGGCCCTGGTGTTACCGCTGACCTTGCCGCTGCTGCGGCTGACCGGCGGCTGGCTGGCGCGGCTGCTGCCCAAAGATGAAACCACCGCCGTCAAAGCCGACGATTTGCTGGGCTGCATTGCCGTGCTGACGCTTGGCAATGCGCGGCGTGGCTACAGTGCCGAAGCCAAAGTGATGGACCAGCATGGTTATCATCATTACATCCGGGTTGAACCGGACGACCTGCAGGAACTGCCGCAAGGCAGCGAAGTGCTGCTGCTCAGTTACCACAACGGTTGTTATCTGGCTTGCCCTAAGCCGGACTCGCTGAAATCTGCCCCTTTTTAATTAGAACAGAAGGAATACATGGATGAATGAAGTTACCCCGGTCACCGTTTCGTTTGATGTGCTGACGTTGGTTGCGGTGTTGCTCGGCGCTTTGCTGGTGCTGGGTTTGATCCTGGCGCGGCTGTACAAAAGAGCCACCAAAGAAGTGTCTTTTGTCCGCACCGGCTTTCGCGGTGAAAAAGTCATCATGAACGGCGGCGCTATCGTGCTGCCGGTGCTGCATGAAATCATCCCTGTCAATATGAATACGCTGCGCCTCGAAGTGCGCCGTGCCGCCGAGCAGGCGCTGATTACCCGCGACCGCATGCGGGCCGACGTGATGGCCGAATTTTACGTGCGGGTCAAACCAACGGTGGAATCCATTGGCAATGCGGCGCAGACGCTTGGCCTCAAAACCATGAACCCGCAGGAACTCAAAGAGCTGGTCGAAGGTAAGTTTGTTGACGCGCTGCGCTCGGTCGCCGCCGAAATGGCGATGGAAGAGCTGCACGAAAAACGCGTCGACTTTGTGCAAAAAGTGCAGCAGGTGGTGTCAGAAGATTTGCTGAAAAACGGTCTGGAGTTGGAGTCGGTGTCGCTGACCGGGCTGGACCAAACCGCCTTTGAACACTTTAACCCGCAAAACGCCTTTGACGCTGAAGGTTTAACCAAGCTGACACAGGCGATTGAATCGCGTCGTAAGATCCGTAACGACATCGAGCAGGAAACCGACCTCGCCATCAAGCAGAAAAACCTCGAAGCCGAGCGCGCCCGCCTGCAAATTTCACGGGAAGAAGAATACGCCCGCTTAGAGCAGGAGCGTGAGGTGTCTATCCGTAAAGCGCATCAAAGTACGGAAATTGCCCGCGAACAGGCGGAGAAAAAACGTGAAGCCGAAGAAGCGCAGATCGCTGCCCAGCGCGAAGTCGATTTAAAGCGCATTTTGTCGGAGCGCGACATCGAAAACGAAACCATCCAAAAAGAAAAAGCCGTGCGCGAGATGGAAATTGCCAAAGCGCGCTCAGTCGAGCAGGCTGAAATCGAGCGACAAAAAGCAGTCGAGCTGGCCGCGCAGGAAAAATCCATCGCGGTGGCAGAAAAATCCAAGTCAGAATCGGAAGCCAAAGCGCTGGCAGACAAAGCCCGCGCCTTAGCGGTGAAAGAGGAAGAAGCGGTCGTCACAGTGCGCGAAACCGAGCGGGCCGAGCGGGACCGCCAGATTGAGCTGGTCAATGCCCGTCAGCAGGCGGAAAAAGACGCCATTCAGCTGGTTGTTGCTGCTGAAGCCGAGAAAAAAGCCGCCACCGATCAGGCTGATGCGGCCCGGTTAGCCGCGCAGGGTAAAGCCGATGCTGAGCGTCTGGCGGCGCAAGGTCAGGCCGATGCCGAAATCGCGCTGGCTGCGGCCAAAGCGCGCAGTTATGAAGTGGAAGCGCAAGGTAAGCAGGCGGTCAACGAAGCGGCCAATACCTTGTCGGCCGAGCAGATCGCCATGCAAATTCGCCTCGCCTTGATAGAGCATCTGCCGCAGATCATTGCCCAGAGCGTCAAACCGATGGAGCAAATCAGCGACATTAAAATCCTGCAGGTCAATGGCTTGCATGGCGGTGCACCGGCCGGCGGCAGCGCTGCCAGTGCCGGCAATGGTGGTGAATCGCTGGCTGATCAGCTGGTGAACAGCGCACTGAAATACCGCGCGCAGGCGCCGTTGCTGGATTCGCTGATGGCTGAAATTGGCATTCAGGGCGGCCAGATCAACGGCCTGACTCAGGCGCTGAACAGTACAGTGACGGGAGCTGTGACGGGCGCTGCTGCGCTGCCGACGGCCAATGCCGTGGTCAACCCGGCGCCGGCCATCGACGCGCCAGCCAGTGGCTCGTCAACCAGTGATCGAGGCTGACATAACGGCCGCCACCAAAACACAGCAGCACCAGCAGCATCAAAAAATAGGTGGCGGCAAACTCCACGCCGTTGTTCAGCACGACCAGCTCGCCACTGCTGGTCAGCCAGTCGTAATGACCATGTTGTTCCAGTAATTCCCGGGCGCGCGCCAGTTTTTCCGGCGCCGCCTGCACCCGCTCTGAAGACCACAAGGTGCCGTCGGCCAGCCAGCTGTTGGCATCGGCAATCGCCAGCCAGCCGTTTTGGGCATGCACCGTCAGCGCCGCCACCGCCATGGTGACCGCCAGCGCCAGTGCGGCCAGCCGGGTCAGCAAGCCAAGCAGCAGCAACAGACTGCCACCAAGCTCGGCCGCGACAGCGAGCGCAGCCAGCAGTGCCGGCAACGGCAGCCCCAGCCCCCATTCGGTATTGCCAAACCAGGCAACTGTGTCGTCAAAATGCTGGTATTTGTTCCAGCCGGCCTGCGCCAGCACCGGCGTCAGGTAAAGCCGCAGCAGCAACAGCGGTAAAAAATCAAAGTGGCGGGGAAGCCCGGTTAACACAGCTGACATCGCAATTTCCTGATATGAACAGATGCGTAAAAGACACGCAAAGAAGCCAATAACTTTCAAATGGGCCGAAAAGGAGATTAAAAGAGACAAAACCGACACTGGCAGCTGTCTGCCGGCTAGGTCTGTCTGAGCACCTTTGGCATGCTGAGCACTAAGTTCACAATGGAGTTTACTGATGAAATTTGTTGTCTCTGCTTTTGTCGCCCTGGCTGGCTTCTGTCAGATGGTGCAAGCCCAGCCGGTGACCGATGGTCCTTATGTGCGTTATCAGCAAGGTGACACCGCGCTGCAGGCCAGCTGGATTTGTCAGGGCCAGTTACAGCAGCGGCCGTGGCAACCAGACCAGCCACTGCGGCCCTTGTGCGGATATGCACAGGAGATCCGCCTGCAGGACGCTGACCGCCGGCAGCAGCAGGCGGCATTGCCTGCCTGGCAATTTCAGGCCCGGCGGCTGGCGGCAATCAGTGACATTCATGGTCAGTATCCCCTGATGATGAAGCTGTTGCAGGCTGCCGGCGTGGTGGATGTTGCCGGCCACTGGCAGTTTGCCGACGGGCACCTGGTGGTGGTCGGCGACGTGATGGACCGAGGCAATGGTGTCACCGCAGCCTTGTGGCAGCTGTATCAGTTGCAACGGGAGGCGACAGCGGCCGGTGGCAGGCTGCATTTTTTGCCCGGCAATCATGAAACCATGGTGCTGCGCGGCGATTTGCGCTACCTGCACAATGATTACCGCCAGGTCGGTGAGCTGACGGGCCAGTCTCAGCAGCAGCTGTACGACGAACATTCGGTGCTGGGGCAGTGGTTACGGCGCCAGCCCTTGTTTGTCCGGCTGAATGACACTTTGTTTGTGCACGGAGGCTTGTCGCCGCAACTGGGCAAACTCGACTTTACGCCGGAGCAGTTACAAAGCGCTTATCGTGACAGCCTTGGCAAGAGCCGGCAGCAATTAACCGACCATGCGTTGCAGGCTTTTTTGCAGGGCTCGGAGGGGCCGCTGTGGTACCGCGGTCAATTTCGTAAACAAAGTGATTTCAGCGCTGCCGGGCTTGCGGTGTTATTGCAACGATTTGGCGCGAAACGGCTGGTGCTGGGTCACACCACGATGGACCAGATTTATCAGCATCATCAGGGGCTGATCCTGTCGACCGACAGCGATATCAAAAAAGGCCAGCAGGGCGAAGTGCTGCATTTTGCCAATGGAGAGTGGTTTAAAACCGGGCTGGACGGTCAGAAAAGGCCGCTGACAGATGGCAGTGCGCAATATAAACAGTGATTTTAACTTATTGATTTAAAATGAATAGATATTAATAGAGACAGAACTGGCACAGAAAAGAGTCAGGTTGTGTTGAGTTGTCATCCAAGGCGCTGAAGATGACAGAGCAGTCTCCCTGCAATAACAACTTGATAATTTTTTGCGCCGGTGCTGATCGCCGGCATTTTCCAGGAACTGGATTTATGCAACAGAACAAAAACATCTTTACCCTGTCGCTGTTACCGATGCTGCTGGCGCCGCAGCTGCAGGCACAAACGACCGCAGCTTCGGCCCAAACGGCCGGGCAGCAGGCTCCGGAGCGGATTGAAGTCACCGGCTCGCGGATCAAAAGAACCGACTTGGAAGGGACTTCGCCGGTGACGGTGATTTCAGCACAGGACATCGAGTTGTCCGGTTTTTCCAGTGTGGAAGAAATTCTGCAAGCCGGCATCGGCAATGCAGGACGCACCGTTGAAGGCAATGAAAGCAGCTGGACTCAGGGCGCCAATACCATCAACCTGCGGGGCATGGGGGAAAACCGCACGCTGGTGCTGGTCAACGGCAAGCGGGTGCCACAATTTCCGACAGCTACCGGCGGTACCACCAACTTTGTCGATACTTCGACGTTCCCCAGCAGCGCGGTAGAGCGCATTGAGATCCTGACCGGCGGCGCCTCGGCCATTTATGGTTCAGATGCAATTGGCGGGGTGGTGAATATCATCCTGAAAAAAGATTTTGCCGGCAGCCGGTTTAATGTGCGGCACGAGAATCCGCAGCATGGCGGCCGTGACAAAGACAAGCTGGCGCTGACCAGTGGCTTTGACAGCCGCTTTGGCCAGACGGTACTGGTGATTGATTACAGCGAAGACGAAATGTTGCGGGGAGGCGACCGCGCGCTGACCGCAGGATTAGGGCCGGATGGCACTGATACTTACAGCACGACGTCGGCTTATATCCGCGACCGCTCCAAAGTGTTTCACAAAGACGAATACGTGATGGCCAGTCAGCAGCAGTGCCAGACTTTGTTTGGTGACTACGGTGTCTGGGTGGCGGACGCGCCGCGTTATAAATGCCAGTACGATGTCAATCGTGACGAAGGGGTACAGACCGCCAAAGAAGATCTGAATCTGATCCTGAGTCAGCATGGCGAACTGAGCAGCCAGTGGAATTACAACGCGCTGCTGCAATATGGTGACAAAACCACCACCCGTGGCAACCCGCAAAAGAGTATCAGTCCGACCATTTTTATGGATCGGAACAACCCTGGCAGTTTCAGTTACACCGCCAGTGATTTTGCCAGCAGCCGTGAATTTCGTGTGTACCGCCGGCTGGACGACTACGGTCAGCAGCGGGACTACACCGGGAAGCAGAAAAATTTCACCAGCAGCCTGGGGCTGACCGGCCAACTGGGCGACTACGAGCTGGAAGTCAGTTGGGCATACGGCAAAAGTGATTTTACCCGGCAGGGCCGCAATCAGATGAAAGCCGATCAACTGCTCAAAGTGCTGACCTTAGATCCGGCCAAGGCCAATGAGCCGGGCAAATGGTACCCGCTCAATCCGATGTCGGCGCAAGTCCGTGAGCAGCTGTATGCCGAAACGCTGACCGACGCAGGTTCAGGACTTAACCAGTACAGTGCGGTGCTGACCGGCGAATTGGCTGAATTGCCGGCCGGCCCGCTGCAGTTTGCCGCTTCGGCCGAATGGGCCAAAGAATGGTATTTCGATCATAAAGACGCTGACACGCTGAGCGGTAACCTGCTCGGGCAGGGCGGCACGCAGGGCGAAGGTGCCCGTAAACGTTATGCTGCGGCTGGAGAGTTGTCAGTACCGCTTCGCAGTGCCGACGCCGCTTTTGGCAGTGTTGAGGCGAGTCTGGCCTTGCGCTATGACCGCTATGATGACAAATCGGACGTGGGCGGCGCGACCACACCACAGCTGGGGCTGAGCTGGCGGCCACATGAGGATTATCTGCTCAGGCTCAGTACCGGCCGTAGCTTCCGGGCGCCGGATCTGCACCGGATGTACGCCGGGATCAGCCGCTCGTTTTCCGATACCAATGTCAAAGTGGACCCGGCATTTCCAGTCGGAGAAAACGACCGGTATGAGTCGATCAGTGCCGGCAATATCGCCCTGACCGAAGAAAAAGGCCGTTTTGTCAATCTGGGGCTGGTCGGGCAACTGACAGACAACACCAGCCTGACGCTGGATGTCTGGCGCATCAGCCTCGATGGTGCCGTATACAGCGAAAGCGCCAGCCGAATTCTGGCCAACCCGGTGTATGACATGACAGGTCAGTACAGCAACTGCAATGACCTGCCCACCATCGGTTACATCATGCAGCAACCAGAAGGCCAGGCTTATCGCGACCTGCTCTGCGTGCGGCGCGGCACCATTAACAGTGCTTATGAAGCTTCACAAGGGGTTGATGCAGAGCTGGCGCAGCAATGGGCGCTGGCCGATGCCGGTAAACTGAAGCTGACGGCCAAAGCGTCGATGCTGATGAAAAAGGAATATCAGGCTTATGCCGGCGGCGAGCGGGTCGAGGAAACCCGCGATAACTACCTGCCGAGGTGGAAAGGCGAACTCAGTGCCCGCTGGTCGCTGGAGGACCTCAGCGTCAATCTGAGCTGGTATTACAGTGGCACCGCCGAAGGCTGGAATACCTGGGTGCTTAAAGATGCAGCCGGCAAAGATGTTGAGCAGCAGGTCTGGAGTAAGCTGGATGCTTATAAACGGCTCAATCTGAATGCCAAATATGACTTCGAGCGTTTTGGTGCGCTGACGCTTGGCGTCAATAACCTGACCGATGCGATGCCGCCGCTTTATCCGGTCGGTCATCCAAACCGTAATGTGTATCCGTATTTCGAGGAAAATGCCGGCTACAACACCGTGGGGCGGACTTTCTATCTCGGGTACGAGTACAAACTGTAACGCACCGGACAGGGGCATGGCCTTGCCCCTGTTTTTCCGTTAGGATGCACTGAAGGTCCGGTGTTTATCGTGTTGTTACTTCCCGCTGTGTCTGAGCAAAGCGCCTTCCAGATTGTGGATATCCACATCAATCCTCACACCCTGACCGTCGTACGCGGCGGTCAGACCTTGTTGCTGCAACAAAAACCGATGGAAGTGTTGTGTTTTCTGGCGGCGCGTTACCCGCAGCTGGTCAGTCGTGAACAACTGATTGATGGTGTCTGGGACGGCAATGTTTATGTCGGAGAAAAAGCGCTGACCAATGCCGTCTGGCAATTGCGCCAGCTGTTCAGTCAGCTTGGCATGCCGGAGCTGATTGGCACTGTCCGTAAAAAAGGTTACCGCCTGCAACAGGCGCCTGTATCGCAGCCCGTATTGCAGCCCGTATCGCAGGTGCAAAGGGGGGCCGATCAGCAGGAACAAGTGCTACCGCCTCAGCCGATGCCTTTGCCTGAAAAGGTTGCCGGCAGGTCAGCGCGCTTTTGGTTGACCGGAACGTTGCTGGCGGTGATGGCGTTGTTGCTCGCCGGTGTTGGCTGGTGGCTGCAACCGGTCTCACAACCTGAACTGACGCAGATCAGCCGGCAACAGGGCTGGTCACTGTATCCGACCGTCACGCCGGATGGGCGCGTGCTGGTTTACAGTCATCAGCAATACGGCCAGAACAGCAATTTATTTTTGCAGGATTTGCGTGAACCGCAAAGCGCGCCCCGCCAGCTGACTTTTGGTCCGGATGACAAAGTGCGGCCTTTGTTGAGCGAAGATGGCCGCCAGGTTTATTACTCGGTACGCCTGGAGAATGGCCAGTGTCAGATCCGCCAGCTGAGCTTGCCGACCCTGCAGGAACAACTGCTGCAAACCTGCGGCCGCTACCGGGATGTCTATCTGGATTTGTCGGCGGATGGCCGTTATCTGTATTTCAATGGCAGTCTGACCGCTGACGGCCGCAGTCTGTACCGGCTCGATCTGACCGACCCTGAGCACAAAACAGAAGCAATGCCTTGCCGGCAGTTTTGCCAGCAACGGGTGCGTGATGTCGCGGCTTCGCCGGACGGGCAATGGCTGGCGCTGACCCGCAGGGCCAACCGGTTGTCGGAGGAAATCTTTTTATACTCGCTGAAAACCGCCGGGGAGCGTCAACTGACTTTTGGCCAGTCTGATATTCGCGGACTGGAGTGGCTACCGGACAGCTCTGCTTTGGTATACAGCGCCGCCAATCATGGCCGGCGGCAGGGCCATATGCTGGATGTGCGCAGTGGTCAGAGCCAGACGCTGGAGATTGATGATCTCAGCTTTGCCAGTCGTATCACCCGGGACCGTCAGTTTTATTTTCAACATGACAGCTCAGTCCCTCAGCTGGGTTATCTGCGTCAGCACAGCGCCAGTGCTGTGTTTCCGCTGACCGCCGGTGATATTGCTTTTCAGGCACCGGATTTTCACAATGGCCGCCAGCAACTGGTGTACATCAGTACTGAATCCGGCCAGACCGAACTCTGGCTGGCTGACGCCCAGATGCAGCAGAAAAAACAGCTGACCCGGCTGGGTGCTGTGCTGAAGTATCCCCGCTGGTCGCACGACGGCAGCAAAGTGTTGTTTGTCTCGCGCAGTGCGGAATCAACACAGGACCGGCTGACCATTCTGGATGTTCAGACCGGTCAGCTCCGGTTTCCGTCTACTGGTGCCAAAGTGCATGGCCGGCCAACCTGGTGGCATGACGACAGCGCCGTGATCATGTCCATCGACGGTCAGTTGGTGAAAGTGCCGCTGGACCCGGCATCCACCGACAAGCCGCAGATCTTAACCCAGGATGGTGGCTATTTTGCCCAGATGATCGACGCCAGCGGTTTCTATTACAGCAAAGGCCGGACCGGCGGCGTCTGGTGGCAGGCGCTGGAAGGCGGGGCCGCCGGTCAGCGCAGGCAATTGCTCAGCGGCGAAGAACTCAATGAAGTCTATGCCTGGACGGCCAGTCGTGATGGCGTGTTTTACCTGCAAAGCCGGCGTGATGGGGTGGCAGTGCGGTTCTGGTCGGCTGAGACCGCGCAGAGCCGACAACTGGTGAGCCTGCCTGCCGAACAAACCAATCTGAGCGCAACGCCGGCTTATGACGAGCAACAGCAGCGGTTGTTGCTGGAATACAGCCCTGTTCCACGTATTCATATTCTGCGCTGGCAATTGCTCTGACAGCCGTTGAGCCGCTTATCGCATAATTAATGCAAATCATTCTCATAAAGATTGAGTTGTGCCTGTTTTCGCCGTAAAGTAGCGCTTTCTACAGTAACAGCTGACCTGAGGTCAGCCTGCCAGTGCGCGGTGTTGCCTGCTGATCAAGCGGCCGCAGCGGAAGTTGCAGTCACTGGCATGATGCGGATGTCCTGAGATGGCCAAACTTAGTCAAAAATTCTGGTTTCAGTTACACGGCTGGTGTTCATTGCCGGTCTGGCTGATTTTTACGGCGGTCTGTCTGACCGGTACTGTTGCGGTGCTGAGCCATGAGCTGACCTGGCTGACCAACCCCAATGCCCGCGCCAGTAACCCGGACAATCTGCCGGCCAAACCACTGGCTGAACTGGTAGCCGCTGTGCAGCAGGCCGAACCTACAGCTGCCGTGACGCATGTGATGGTGCTGGAACCTTATCTGGTGACGGCCATCGCTTTTAGCACCGAAAAACTGCCGGCGGCGCTGGCTTATGTCAACCCATACACCGGCGTGGTGCAGGAGATTAATCCGGGCATCAACTTCATCAGTTTTATGCGCAGTCTGCATGGCTGGTTGTTATTTCCGTGGCAGCAGGGTTACAGCGTCGGTTATTACCTGGT
>JACCDQ011376919.1_pt1 | contig 14137 bp, 3 predicted proteins | sample 7446031 | NCBI WGS metagenome assembly JACCDQ01 (sample SAMN15323442, study PRJNA562643) | freshwater metagenome | isolation source: river surface water | place: USA:Blue River Watershed | collected 2017-08-17 | reverse complement strand
TAATTCAGTATGTCCAGAATCAGGAAAAGCCAGAATAACAAGGATGCTTCGCACTTTATTTGCTGGTTTCGCTAACCCTACCTAAACTTCGTTCTAGGTAGGGACTGCGCTCAACATTCTGTTCAACTCCGCCGGAATTTGACCCACAGGAGAAGTCACCAGAATAGACCGCTTCGTAAACTTCAAACGCTGGGCCACACTGCGTAACTTACGCTTAAACTGAGCATTCCCCCAACAATCATGGAAATCCTTTAAAACAAACAAAGCCTCCGTATCCGCCTTATCAATCTGCTCCAAAGCGGTCAAAGGGTCTTTAGCCGTCGGTAAAGAGGTATTTCCTTTGGTCAAAGACAGAAACCCATCCGCCATATCCCAACTAATACAGGGACGCTGACTCTTTTCACAGACCGCTTTAACCGCCTGTAAAGCCCGTTCCTCTTCTGGTGTGACCAGAACAATTAACGTAAAGCGCGATCTCAAATAAATATCTAACTCTTGCTCAAAGGACATACAGCCAAAGGAGATTGAGCGAAAACCTCAAAAAAATAATACTCTTCACCCTACGATAAAGCCAAATCTCACCTACCCCGGCCATTATTCAACTTTTATTTAGATTTCCTAGGGTGATCGTTTATCTTCTACCCTGGATTATGCAGGCGATCGCCAAATTACGCAGGGTCGGCAAATCCTGAAAACTGGCTCCCCCGATCAACTTGACCCAATGACCCGCCCTCAAGGAGCGTAACGGCAATTCCCTGGCCATTTTCCCCGGCAACAAAGGCGGCGGCTCCCCTAGCAACAGCGTTTTCTAGGTTAACCGATAAACGTAAAGGCTAAAATCCCATCGTTGAAGTCGTTATCACTAATATTGGGTAAATTACCCGGTAAATCTTCAAAGCCAAAGGTATTATTCCCTCTGGCTCGTAAATGTTCGACACCATCAGGATTAGCCGCTCCAAAAGAAAAATAGGCGACCTCATGGCTCATAAAGTTTTCTAGGGTTGCCCCCGTGTTATCCGGATTTTTGGCTAAGAATGACGGCACACTCTCTTTGAGACTGCCACTCAGATTTCCCCCATTGGCAATCACAAAGGGCGCGTAGCGTTGACCCCCTTCTAACAAAACATCTCCGAATTCACTAGCTGTCGTGCTGGATTTGCCCCCTTCGCCACTGGCTCTCACAATGAAGTTATTCACCGCTTGACTTAAGGCAGTACGCGCATAACCGGCTTGTCCGGGTTGAATTAACTCCTGCACATTGCCATCTTTATCCAGATCAAGGGTATCTAAAACGGCCCCGTTATTGTCCACAACTTTATAAAGACCGACAATGTTATTGAAGAAAGCTCCCGTTTGTTTCAGACCCTCTTCATTAGCTTTCACCTGTACTGTACCTGATAGATTACTAAAATCTAAAACGAGGGAACCTTGACCGTTACTATTACCCTTAAACTGAAGGGTTTGAGGACTCACGAGCTGGTCAGGCAGATTGGTGATCTCTAGGGTAAAGTTAACCGTTGCGTCAGGAGTCGCATTGGGAGAAGGTTCAAGGGTTTGATCAGTAACGGCAACAGTAATGTCATAACTCTCTTGGGCTTCAAAATCTGCCTTACCGATGAAGAACAATTCCTGCCCGCGAATCTCGAAACTGCCCCGATCGCTACCCAGTAACGTAAGGGTATTGGCGCCTAGGGCATCATCGGTGATTTGAATATTGGCAACTTTAATCCCTTGACTGGTATCGGTATTTTCGGCTAGTACATTAGTTGTGCTATTGAGGGTAATAGCGGTGGGAGCTTCATTAACATCGGCGATCGCCAAGGTAAAGTTTTGAATGAGATCGGGAGTTGTTCCCACCGTTTCATCATTGACATTGACGGTTACTTCGTAATTATTTTGGACTTCAAAGTTGAATTTTCCACCCGCATAATAGAGTGCTAAATCTCGAATTAAGAAGCGATCCTTATCTCGTCCGGTTAAGAAGAGATTATTTGTCCCCAAACCATCGTCTTCCACCAATAAATCGGCGACTTTCAATTCTGGCGTAACCTCTGTATTTTCGGCTAACTCGGTGACAACATTCTGGAAAATTAGGGCTGTAGGAGCCGTATTGGTAGATTCGGCAGGGGCACCCGGATCAACAATTTGTCCATTGGCGGTTAAATCCTGATCGCCTCGTTGACCATCTACGAAATGAAGAACCATTTCGGCTTGACCATCTCCATTCACATCGGTAAATTCTGCCCCGGTTTGAGTCACTGGGTCAAAGTTAAAGTTGTACCAGTGGTCATTGGGATTATCTAGAGTTGCACCAAATTTCCAGTAGGAATTAACATCCATTCCTTGAGGAAGAAAGAGGGTAACGGTGCTGGCTCCCCCCGTCGTTTCTGGGGATAAGGTAAAGGCAAAAAAGCCCAGGGGAAAACTGACATTATCGGGAACATTCTCAGGAGATGGATTGGCGATCGCCTGGACTTGAATAGGTTGTTGTTGAGAGTCGCTAACAAAGGTAACGAATTGATTATTGGGAGTCTGGATGGAGGTCACATTGGACTGTTCCGTGTCGGGAATCCCATCAAAATTACCATCCGTCGGGGGAACAACATCTGGTAGATCATTAACAGTAATGGTCAGGACTTTCTCAAAACCTAGCCCATCTTGATCCGTTGTTTTTACTCGTACACTGTAGCTATTTTTTGCTTCAAAATCAGGGGAATTATGAATTTGTAATTGATTGCCCACAATCGAGAAAGCGGCATTATCTGTATCGCTGATTCCGGCAACTAAACGATAGGTAAAGGTATTCCCGGCATCAGGGTCAGTGGTAGTTAATGTCCCAATCACACTATTGGCTGGCACATTTTCATTGACCGTTGTTGCACTAATCGCTAAATCTGTGGGGGATTCATTAACATTATTAACAGTAATGGTTAAGACTTGCTCAAAACTTAGTCCCCCTTGATCCGTTGTTTTGACCCGAATACTATAACTATTTTGGGTTTCAAAGTCAGGAGAATGATTAATCTGTAATTGATTCCCCACAATCGAGAAGGCGGTGTTATCTGTAGCCCCTTCCCCTGCTACCAGACTATAGGTAAAGGTATCTTCCGCATCTGGGTCAATTGTCGCAAACGTGCCGATCGCACTGTTATCAGGGACATTTTCATCAATACGAGTGGCACTCAGGGTTAAGTTTGTTGGAGATTCATTGAAACTTTCACTGTTAATTTCATAAATGGTAGTATTCCCACTCACTTCGTTGGCAACCACTAACAAGGCTTTACCGTTCGGGCTATCTTCGGGATTAATAAAAGTTAATCCTTCGGGGCCTAAATCCCCTGCTTCAGCCGTTGCTACATCGGCGGTAAAATTACGGTTGTTGAGATATTGTACAAACTGGGGCGTTTGGGGATTGCTCACGTCATAAACCATCACCCCACCGATCCGCTCTAAACCAATAAAGGCATAGGTACAACCTTCGACTTCACCCAGGACAAGCCCTTCCGGTTCTGGCCCTTTGTCGTCACTGCGATTGTCAAAATTATTGTTGCTATTACTGGCGTTGAAATAATCGGGAAAGAAGGTTCCGGTGATCTGTTCAAAGTCGTCGCCACTATCGGCAACTAAACGGCCTTGGCTATCCCAAATACTGAAGGAACGACCGCCAAAGGTATAGAGAGCATCATAATCACCATCCCCGTCGGTATCCCCTAACTCTGTGGTGACTTGTAAGCGTCCTAAATTAGCATCGGCTTGTAATTCTGCTCCATTGGGAAAGGCAGTGGGGTCAAGGGTCAAATCTTTGATACGTTTGGCTTCGGCATAGCCACTATAGTCCCGTACATCTCCTTCGTTAGCGGTGAGATAGTAGGTGTTCCCATTGAATTGGTAGGCAGCGATCGCATCCGGTTGATACAAGCCATAGATGGGCCAGGAACGAATATTAATGGTACTGTCCCGATCGCTGGCATCCAGTTGACTGGTCTGATAATCCTTGAAGCCTAGGGGGTTAACACTCTCGACTGTTGCGGTGGCCAGATCCACAATGGCGATCGCATTGGCTTCCTGGAGCGTAACCCAAGCCTTGGTGCCATCGGGCGATAAGGCAATATATTCGGGTTCTAGATCCTGGTCCACTGTCCGAGTCGTTCCCACGTCTCCTTTTAATTTAATCCCCGCGGCCTTCAACGCCTGCCATTGACTGTTAAACGCGGTAAAATTAGCCGTTTGAGCCGTCGCATTAACCAAGCCCTGGGACAGGTCAATAATGCTAACCGAACCTTCGGGATCAAGGCGATAGTCCCCATTCGGTTCCCCTTCATTGGCCACTAACACTTTTTGCCCATCGGGGGAGAAGGTCAACATATCGGGTAAGGCTCCCACCGTCACTGTTTTGGCCGGTGTCCCCCATTCGCTACTGTTGGCCTGATAGAACCAAACTTGACCATTGGCTTGTTTATCGGCATTTTCAACGGCGATCGCCACTAGGCCATTTTTCACCGCCACACTATTCGGAGAACCAAAGGCACTGGTATCAATAGAAGTTAGGAAAGTTGGCTGGCTAGGATTGCGGAGGTCTAAGACATCTACCCGGCTATTTTGGGCATTAACCACAAACAACCGTTGAGTCGCGGGATCATAAGCGGGAATTTCGGCGGCTCCTTCGTCATAGCTTCCCGTTGCATAAGTCCCAATCACCTGGAGTTGCAGAGGGGGAACTGCACCTCGCGGATCGTAACTACTGGGATCCAGGGTTAAGGGTGTATCAAAGGCATTGGCTACATCGTCCCAACGAACAAATTTAAAATTAGTGGCGTTATTTTCTAGTTCTTCATCGTTTTCTACAGCATTTTGCGGCTCGTTGGCTCCGTCCTGTACCAATAGAGCACCTAGGGGAAAATTCGGGCCAAGAGGGACATTGATAATTTCTAGCCCATCGGTTTCATTAACTTGATCAATGCCTGTGGGGAGATTATCGCCAATCACAAAACTGCCGAGGTAGTCGTTATTGCCTTCCCGACGATACACTGCGTAGGTACTATCTCCTTGACTGGATGCCACCAGGTAGCCCGTGCCATTGGCCCCGTAATAGATCGCTAACCCTTCTAAGTCCGGCACTAACTCCGGTGAATCTACTGGGCGTACGACCCGAATCGCATTTCCTCCATTGGGTTCTGCCGCAAATTTCACCAGCCCAATTTCCCCTTCAACCGCCAGATAAACCGTGCCGGTTTCCTGGTCAACGGCGATCGCCTCGGACTGATAATCTCCTGCCTCTTTACCTTCTTCAATGGGTAAGGCAATAGTACGGATAACTTGGGCGGTGATGGTTCCCGTTGCAGTTGCTTGCAGTTCTAATTGGGCGATCTGGTTCCCACTGGCCTGGGTGACAAAGACAGAATATTGACCGGTAATCGGACTACGATAACCCGCTAATCCGTAGGCTGTTGCGTCCCCATTATCTACCCCAAAGATCGAAAAGTCGGCTCCCAACAAGTCTTCGGAGGTGATATTCACTAACTGACGGGTATTGGGGTCAATTTTGAAAATATTTAAGCTATCGTTTTGGCGATCGCTGACAACGGCAATATCAACGCTTTCTTCCCCTAGGGAAAAATGATAAAGAACATCTACATTGTTGTACCGGATGTCGCCGTACTCGGCCCCTTGCCCTAAAATATCGGACGGTTGAATCGTTTGTAAAATCTCTCCCGTTAAGGAAAAGACCGCTAATCCTCCATCCTTGAGCGTTCCAATTACCAGACTCTTTTCGGCATCAGTCGGATCAATCCAGACGGCTGGGTCATCACTATCTCCCAGTAAGGGTGTCGTTCCCTCTTCTTGATCCACTGTTTCAGGGGTTTCAACAACCGGCAGAACCGCCGGCAGGGTCTGGACATCTAAGCCTAAAGCAATGACCTGGGTAGTCTGCGTTGTATTAAAATTATTGTCACTGACCACGATTAAACTTGGACGACCATCGGCCAGCACCGGCCCCAGGGTCATTCCCTCCAAATTATCCGGCGTGATGCCCAACTCCGCAAAATCCACTAATAAGCGTTTGCTCACGGGCGGATCAATCTCAAAACGGCTATTCCCGGCCTCCCAATAAAAATCGGCAAATCCCTGCACATTTAACGCGCCCTGGGTCTGAATTTCGTACAGTTTGACAGTATTACCGACCCCCACCGCAAAGGCACGCTCTAACGCCAACAACGTGCCATTATTATCGAGGGCAAACAATTCCACTAAGCCATTATCGGCAAATCCACCTGCGGGATTAGAAGCCTGGGGAATCGGTTCAATTTCATAGACAAATTCGGCAACGACGGCTCCCGTGGTTAAGTCATACTTCAAAATCCGTGCCAAACTGCTGTTTTCTAGGGTGGCAATGGTTCCATCCTGGGCTAAGGCACTTTCGGTCGCGGTATAAAGATAACGGCGATCGGGAGTAATGGTTAAACTTTCAAAGGCTAAATTATTGCGAATGCCCTGGGTAGTACCATCTACTGCCCAGAACGTTTCGGGAATGGCCAGTTCACTCAGTTGTTGTCCGGAGAGAGAAAATTGATTGACAAAGGGATTGGTAACACGACCCAAATCGGGACGAACTTCTCCTTCGGAACTGATATAAACCGTCCCATTTTCGGTGAGGGTAATTCCCTCTGGATCCAGGCTGTTTACCGCAAAAGGATTGCCCTGGGTATCGCGGAGGGTTGTTACCGAGGTAAAGATTACGTCCCCATCGTTGAGGCTACCGTCACTTAAATCAACAGTCAAACCATAAAAACGCGCCGGATTAATGCTACTGCGATCATCACTAATGGCATAGTACACATTGCGGGTGGGATCATAGATAATTCCCGATAAACCGCCCACCTGGGTTTCTTGAAAGGTCGTACCAGTAGCAAAACTGGTTAAGCCTAAAAATTCGACATTTTTAACGGTGTTACGGGCTTGCTCAGTGGGATTATTGACAACAGGAAGATTATTAAGCGGGGCATTATTGTCAAAAATAACCGTATTCTCATTAAAGTCGGTGGGTTGAGCATTCTTGATCTGGGCTACAACCTGACCGCTAACGTCGAGTTTCACCTCAACATCTTGCCCCACTGGTTCAAAAGTTAAATCCTCCAGACGGATGATCCCCGTCAAGGCGATACCGATTTGATCTTGGTTCGGATCAAAATCTTCAATAATATTGGGAGTTTCTGGACTCTCGGTTAGGGCAATCCAGAGGCGATCGCGGCCTGTACCACTCCAAACCTGATTATTACCGCCTACCAGATAAACCGTATCGTTGCCGGCTCCGGCCCAAAGTTGATTATTGTCACTGGTATAAAGCTGATCATCCCCTTGACCACCATAGAGCTTATTCCCTACGCCATCGGTTGCCTCAAGTTCATCGTTTCCCGTATCTCCCAACAATAGATCGTCTTGGCTGGCAGAGAGGGTATCATCTCCAGACCCTCCCCCTAGAATATTCTCGCCTGCGCCTAGCCCTGCATCCAGATCGTCATTACCGTCTAGTCCAAGAACCAAATCGTTAACATTGGCAATGAATTGATCATTATTGGAAGTACCGAGTTGAGTTGCCATAGAGGTTCAATAATCTGTAAAACAGGGGTTATTCAAAGGATGACTTGATAAAAAAAGCCATAAGATCATCCCAAAAGCCTTTACTAGCCTTCCACACCAAGGTTAAGAAAACGTTTTGATTCGGTTAGATTTTGGGTCATTCACCATCGGCTTTGAGTCATAAAAAAACTCCCCAGTTGCCGATACAACCAGGGAGAAGCCAGAGGCATTTGACAAATCGAGTTACAGAAAGACGAAATCAGCCGCCGTTAGGGTGGTGGTATCAAAACCTTTCAGGGTAGCAAAAACGTTGCCATTGAGAGCAATGTCACTTCCTGTTAGGGTTAAGCTGTTAAAATTAACGCCTGCACCTTGCCCCATGATGCCGATCACATCGGTTCCTTGGGTAAAATCGGTCACGATATTGGGCATATCCATTAAGGCAGGATCATCGCTTAAGAGCCAGAATTGATCCGCTCCGGCTCCCCCAGAAAGCAGGTTATCGCCACTTTCGCCGACATAAAACTGGTCATCCCCCTCGCCCCCGATCGCCCGACCAGAAGCACCGAGGAAGAACCGGTCATCGCCCGCACCACCGGAGAGACGGTAATTCGTACCATCAGTCGCATCGAATTGATCATTGCCACTGCCACCATTAGCGCGATCGCCGTTGTTGATGGAGATAATATCTTGGCCACTGCCGGTATGAATGCGATTACCACGAGAAAAAGGAGAATTAACCGCAAAAAGTGTATCTACCTCATCATTGCCTGCGCCCGTAAAAACGGTGTCGTTAATACCATCAAAAATGATGTCACTGCGGGAATCATTGGCGATCGCCGTATCGTCTTGCGATGTCCCTGTCACTAACTGAGAAACCTCGGCGGTAGCAGAGGCAACTCCTAAACGGGGATCGAGGGCCAGGGGCATATCCAATTCCAACATCACGATTTCATTGTTATCAATCCCTGGGGGACGACCAATAGAAAAAGGATAGTTGTTATCATTAGCAACCAAAATAGTTTGACTATCCAGAACCAATACATCCTCAATGGTTTGGAAGGGCATGGTATAGGTATTGCTACCATCGGCATTGAGATCATTGGGATCTTCAATCGAGAGCAGATTAACCACTTCTTGTTTTTCAACAAATCCCGCTTCGTCAATTTGGCGGAAGTCCACCTTAAAGATTTTCTTGAACGCCGCCGAGGAGCCTTGATTGTTGTCCCGTTCAATTACCAAAAATTCGTGGTCATTGATGGGGGTAAAATCCCCGATCGCATTGGCCGTATTGTCCAAGCGATAATAACCGACTAACCCTTGATAGGATTGACTGGCAACATCAAATTTGTAAATGCGGAGGGACTGGGCGGGATCACCAACGACGGTTCCTTCGAGTAAAGGATAAAGAGTAGAGCGATCAGGACTGAAAGCCATGCCCTCAAATCCTTGGGAGCGGTTCAGATTGGCGACAACTAAATCGCCGTAGTAAGGTTGGTTGGGATCGTTGAGATAGGGAGAATTGAGATTATTGTTGGGATTGGCGTAACCGGTGCCAGCAAAATAGTCATTCACCAACACTTCCCGACCCGTACCAGGGAAATCGGTGAAGAAGCCATCTACGCCCAGATCAATAAACTGTTTAAATTCCTCGTTTGGGCTGTCATAGCTATCGGGCAGATAAAATTGATCGTTCCGTAGGGTATAGAGATGCACAAATAACCCGGCTTCATGGGCATCGCCAATTAAGGTGGTGGGAGTTCCCGTCAGGCGATCGCCGTCGCTAATCACCCCGTCCCCATTGAGATCATCGGCTTGTCCGTCCCCATTGGCATCTACTGTTGTTAAAGGGACAATGCGCTGTTTATTGGGGCCAATCCCATCGGCGTAGGTTTTAACCTCCGCTAAACCCGTTGGGGTCGAAAGATCGGTATAGGTGCGAGGATCACCATTGACAACAAAATCGTAGGGTTGACCACTCCCACCAAACAACTGCACTAAGGGAATGTCAATCCCCGCCGTCGGCATGATGGAGCCATGGAGATCTTTAAGATTCCCAACCTCAAAGGATTGGATAAAAACACGGCTCGGATCGGTGAAATTGTTGGCTTTTAAGGTATCTACCAGTAATTGACTGGTGTTATAGCCCTGGTTTTGGAAATAGGTAGGATGTTTGGTTTCGGGATAAATGCCAATTTTCCGCCCGGTTTCCGTTTCCACTTGTTTGACCAGGGCAATAACTTCATCCAGGGTCGGAACTTTTAAGCCATCGTTATCAAAAGCCGTGCCTCGAATCGCCGGAATCCGTTCGATCGCGTTGAGGGTTTTAATTTCTGCCAAGGTAAAATCTTCCGCAAACCAACCGGTACGATTTACGCCGTCTAAATTTTTAGTGGTTAGGTGATCGGCAAATTCTGGACGATCATAGACATCGGTGCTAGTGTCGGTGGTATTCAGGGAACCATCAGCATTAAGAACTGCCAACATGGGTTCGTGCCGCGCAATCAATACCCCATCCTTTGTCACCACTAAATCCGGTTCAATAAAGTCCGCTCCCAGGGCGATCGCCAACTGGTAGGCTTCCAACGTATGCTCAGGACGAGAACCACTAGCACCTCGATGCCCAATCACAATCGGTGCTTGACCCGTTAAGGTATCAAATTCAGGTTTAGACAAAACATCCGGATTCTGGGGCGATCGTACGGTATCCGCCGTAATTTGATCCCGCACTAAATCCCCTGTGCCAGGAAAATCAGTAAAATAGCCATCCACACCTAGGCTGATGAATTGGCGAAATTCTGCTTCAGGATTGTTTTGATAGTCCGAGGTTAGATAGCGGGCTTCATTGCGGAAGGTATAGGCGTGAACTTGTAACCCGGCTTCGTGAGCATCAGCAATCAAATTACTAGGGGCGATGTTAACCCGATCTTGAGTATTAATCACCCCGTCTCCATTGAGATCGTCCGCTTGACCGTCACCATTCGCATCCACAATGCGGCTAGAAAGAATCATCGGCTTCCACGGCCCAATCCCATCGGCATAGGTGGCAATTTCCGCTAATCCTTCAGGGGTTTGCAGATCGCCGTAATTACGCGGATCATTGTTGACCACAAAATCATAGGGTTTTTCGTTGACCTCTTGGTAAATCAACGAACCATCGTCGGCAATGTCATAGGCATCCAAGAGTTGGATTAAGGGAATATCTAGCCCTTGAGCGGGCATTAAAGTATTATTCAGTTCTTTCAGGTTCGAGACTTCAAAGGATTGAATAAAAACCCGATTGGGATCGGTAAAGTCTTTTTCAATTAACGTATCTAACAGTTTTTCTTCCAGGGATAATCCCAAATTATCGTGATAGGTAGGATGCTTGGTTTCGGGATAAATCCCAATGGTTTTACCGGTATCAGCTTCAACCTGTTTAACTAAATCAATAATTTCGGATAGGGTCGGAATTTGGAAAACCCCATTAAAAGCCTGAGTCCGAAAACTTTGGGGCATAACGGCCCGTAAGGTTTTAATTTCCGCTAGGGTAAAATCCGAGGCAAAAAAGCCTTCTTCGGCCACACCATCCACAATTTTGGTGGTTTTGCGATCTGCAAATTCAGGACGATCATTAACGTCGGTCGTATTAATTAAATTGGGTTCGTGCCGTGCGATTAAATAACCATCTTGAGTGGCAACTAAATCCGGTTCAATAAAATCAGCCCCCCGCAGAATGGCTAACCGATAACTTTCTAAAGTGTGTTCGGGTAATTCGCCACTGGCTCCGCGATGACCGATAACGAGAGGAGCTTGGCCGTTTAAGGTATTTAAGGGCTGGGCGAGGGGATAATTTGGGGTTTCAATGGGGGCTTCGAGGAGTTTTCCGGTTGCGTCAAAGTGCAGTAGAAACGTGCCAAATTCATCACCGATCCAGAGATCGCCATTTGCGTCAAAAACGAAAGATTCGACATCAAAATCGGCTCCGGTTAACCACCGTTCTGCGGTATCTTCCCGCACAATGTCAAAGGGAATTAAATGATCCGGGTCAGACAGTTGGATATATTTTTGAAAATCAACGGAGCGATCGCCCGATTCTACCCCGGCAAAACTGGGATTAAGTTGTTGTAATCGCAGTAAAAAATCAGCACTATTGGTTTTTGCGCCATAACCATTATCGGATAAAAACCAAAATACATCCCCTCCTAAACCAGGGGCAAACTGTACGCCACTAAAGCCCTGTACGGGTTGTCCAGCAAAAGGCGTGGGACGACCATTAGTCGGATTAGTTACAGCCGATCCTGATGAAGGGCCTTCTGCCAACGTATCAGCCGGCAATGAGGCGAATCCAATTAATTTAGCCACAAAATTAGCTCCTCGTTTTTTGATTCACTGAATTAATAGTTTTGGGTAAAAATTTTTACGCTAAAAAACACAAAAAACCCTGGTTTTTTAGAAATCTAAAAGTTACCAGGGTATCGTTAGAATCACCTTACATAAAGACGAAATCAGCCGTCGTTAGACTTGTGGTATCAAAACCCTTCAGGGTGGCAAAAATGTTGCCATTAAGCGCAATGGCACTTCCTGTTAGGGTTAAGCTGTTAAAATTAACGCCTGCACCTTGCCCCATGATGCCGATCACATCGGTTCCTTGGGTGAAATCGGTCACGATATTGGGCATATCCATTAAGCCCGGATCATCGGTTAAGAGCCAGAATTGATCCGCTCCGGCTCCCCCAGAAAGCAGGTTATCGCCACTTTCGCCGACATAAAACTGGTCATCCCCTTCGCCCCCGATCGCCTTACCATCGGCCCCCAGGTCAAAAACATCATTGCCTTTGCCGCCAGAAAGTCGGTAATTCATCGCCCCAGAAGCATCAAAGTAATCATCGCCACTGCCACCATTAGCGCGATCGCCGTTGTTGACGTAGAGCGTATCCATACCGCTACCGGCAAAAATACGGTTAAAACCAGCGAGAACTCCACCAGTAGTCGTATCTACTACATCATCGCCTGCACCGGTAAAGACTTGATCATTCAGACCGCTAAAGTCCATACCACCATTCAGTACATCCCCCTCGACTGTACCAGAAATTAATTCGGTATCCTGAACTAAGGTGACATCGGGCGCAATCAGCAGGGACAGTTGGCCGCCTTCCACTAAGTTATCCTGCCGTTCTACTGTCCCATCCCCATCGGTATCTAAACCAGGGACGTTGATAATATTGCCATCCCGTAAACTATGGGCCTGAACATCAAACAATAAAACCGAGCCGGGTTCATTGCCCAGAAGATTAGAAATGTCTAAAATTCCAGAAGATTCCCAGTTACCCAGATCCGTAGGAGAAGAATCGGTTTGATCTAAAGGAACTGCGGTACGATCAATTTGGGCAATACGAGTTAACGTTGCCGCCGGATTCGTTGCATTGGGATCAATACTCCAAATCGAAGCCTCTTCTCCAGAGGTTGCCCCAAACAAACTAGAGCTAATTGCCCGGTCTTCTTGGAGGTAAATCTTGCCATCGTCAGCCCAATCTAAATTATCAGGGCTACGCAGACCGAAGTCGGGATGAGCGATTCCATTGGTTTCAAAGTCGTTGCCATCATACAGAATCGTAATGTCACCACCAATATTGCCATTCGCCAAATCAGTGAAATCAACGTCCACAATGTAGGTGGTTCCCCACACATCAGCATCCCCTAAAATCCCTTGCCGACCGGTAGAAGCAACCACTGCTTGATTCCCTTGATTGGGATTGGTTGCCACATCTTCTGGACGAGACATTAAAAAGGCATTAACATTGGCCGCTAAGGCATCCTGGGTATCTTGAGTCGCAAAACCAAGCTCATCATAGCCCGGTAAAGTTCCCGTTTCATCGTAAATATCTACCTCGACAAAACGTCCTTTCGTGCTGTTACCGGTGCCGCTAAAGTCACGAGCATCTGCTTCAATCGCATCCGCCGCAGTCGTTGGATCATCTGCAACCCAAGCGTAGAGCTTTCCACCGGTTAATCCATTACGTTCCAAAAAGTTGATTTGGCCATTGCCATCATAATCAACGCCTTTCGTACCAACATAAAGATATAAAGGAGCCGGACCGCGATCATCTCCAATCAACAAAGCCACTTTGTCGGTCGTTCCTGTATCCAACTCTGTCACGCTTTCCCAAGCCGCAACTCCCAACCAAGGTAACGCCCAAAGTTCATTGGTTTCTACGTTTAAGGCAAATTCTGTACCATTATCGGTTTCTTCACCTGCAAAGTAAATGGTATCAGCCAAGCCTCGACCGTTACCAAACTGATAGGCTTCCATTAAATTGGCAGAACAAAACCGGTCTAAGCCAAATTCACCCGCAATGGTATCGAGGGGCGTTGTCGGAGTCACTTCTTCACCAGCGCGGTTGTAGATTGTATCAAAGGCTAAACCTGCATCAACAATTTTAAGGGTGCGCTTATCAATATCAAAGTAGCTAATGCGTGAGCCAGTCAATTCTGCACCACTGGCCAAGGTGTATTGGTAGCCAGCACTGTTGCCTACTTCATGGTTAACCAGAACTCGCACAGTGGTGTCGTTGAGGCT
>JACCDQ011231298.1_pt1 | contig 14137 bp, 6 predicted proteins | sample 7446031 | NCBI WGS metagenome assembly JACCDQ01 (sample SAMN15323442, study PRJNA562643) | freshwater metagenome | isolation source: river surface water | place: USA:Blue River Watershed | collected 2017-08-17 | reverse complement strand
CTACGATTGAAATTGTTGATATTCCAGGTCTTGTAAAGGGTGCTTCTAAAGGCGATGGACTCGGAAATCAGTTTTTGGGAAATATCCGAACAACGAATGCTATTTTGCACGTTTTGCGTTGTTTTGATGACGACAATATTATTCACGTGGATGGTTCTGTAAATCCTATTCGCGATAAAGAAATCATCGATACGGAATTGCAATTAAAAGATTTGGAAACCATTGAAAATCGGATTTCCAAGGTTTCAAAACAGGCTCGTACCGGTGGCGATAAAGAAGCAGCCCGTGTTTTGGAAGTGTGTGAAGCGTTTAAAGCCCATTTATTGCAGGGTAAAAATGCTCGTTCATTGGAAATGGAACCTGAGAAACGCGCTGCAATTAAAGAACTGAACCTATTAACGGATAAGCCGGTGTTATATGTTTGCAACGTGGATCCAGCCAGTGCTACAAATGGTAATGCCTATGTAGAACAGGTTCGCGAAGCAGTTAAAAATGAAGATGCAGAAATTTTGATTATTTCAGCTGCAATCGAAGCGGAAATAGCAGAATTAGAAAGCTATGAAGATAGGAAAGTGTTTTTGGAAGAAATGGGTTTGACACAGTCAGGTGTTGAGAAGTTGATTCATGGAGCATACAAATTATTGAATTACATCACCTATTTCACTGTGGGTGTAAAAGAGGTGCGTGCTTGGACAATTACCAACGGAATGAAAGCTCCTCAAGCAGCGGGTGTAATTCATACAGATTTTGAAAAAGGATTTATTCGCGCAGAAGTTATTGCTTATGAGGATTTTATTTCCTTAGGATCAGAATCTGCTTGTCGCGATGCCGGCAAATTGAGAGTAGAAGGGAAGGAATACATCGTGAAAGACGGTGATTGTATGCACTTCCGCTTCAACGTATAAGTACTCAAATTTTATTCAATTAGACGGTTAAGGTCGAATTTGAAGTCATCAATTAATAATTTAGCAAGTTTTCTAATCCAACCTTCATTCGATTCCAAGGTAAAAATTGATCTTCCAAGGTTTTGGATAATGGGATGGGCGTGTCTAATCCTCCAACCCGCATTACGGGTGCGTCTAGGTGCTGGAAAGCATTTTCTTGGATCCATGCTGCTATATCAGAAGCTATGCTTCCTGTTAACGTGTCTTCTGTAAGTACCAGAACCTTGTTGCATCGTTTTACTTGCTCCATGACCGTCTCTTTGTCCCAAGGAATAAGGGTTCTCAAGTCAATAACGGTGGCTGAAATCTTTTCTGATTGAATGTGTTCCAGCGCTTTGTGAACGGCCCAACCGTAGGTAATTATAACCGCTTGATCCCCGAAATCATGAACAGCAGCCTTTCCCTCCTCAATTGTATAATATTCATTAGGTACGGTGCATTGGTAATTTCGATATATTACTTTGTGTTCGAAAAACAATACGGGATTGGGATCTTCAAATGCTCTCAGAAGTAATCCCTTCGCATCTGCAGCATTGCTCGGATAATAAATCTTTAAACCCGGTACATGATAAAACCAAGCCTCAGTACTCTGACTGTGGAACGGACCTGCTTGTACACCTGCCCCTGTAGGCATTCGAACAACCACATCAGCTGCCACTCCCCAACGATAGTAGTTTTTTGCTAAATTGTTTACAATTTGATTAAAACCGCAAGTTACAAAATCAGAAAATTGCATTTCAACCATGACCTTCTTGTCTTTAATTGCTAAACCCAAAGCAGCACCTAAAATACTACTTTCTGTTATAGGTGTATTCCTAATTCGGTCTTTTCCAAATTTTTGAACCAAGCCTTCCGTTGCTTTAAATGCTCCACCGTACTCAGCAATGTCTTGTCCCATAAACACTAAATTGGGGTGTTTGATAAGCGCTAATTCCAAAGCATGATTCACAGCATCGATTAATCGGATTTCTTTATTGTTTTCGGGGGAAGTAAGATCGGGTTCAAATTCATCGAGTGATTTTGGAGCATTTGGATTCAAATTGAAAGGAGCAAAAACATCATTCATTTCCTCATTTAAATCCGGCTCCACTTCAGGTTCAAGAAACACAGTTTCAATACCATCATTGAGCAGATCGAGAATTTCTTTGCGAATTTTGGCAATGAGTTGTTCATTTAAAATTCCTTGTTGCATTAGGTAGTGCTCATAATTGGTAACCGGGTCCTTCTGTCCCCAAATCTCAAAAAGTTCTTTGGGTACATATTTAACTCCCGAAGCTTCTTCGTGGCCTCTCATTCGGAAAGTAATGGCTTCTAACAAAATGGGCCGGGGATTTGATCGCATGGATTCAGCAATTTCTGAAACGGTGTGGTATACGTCTAGAATATTGTTGCCATCTACTTGGAGGGCTTCCATTCCATATCCAATTCCTTTATCGATGAATTGAGCACAACGAAATTGTTCATTGGAAGGTGTAGATAAACCGTATCCGTTATTTTCAATTAAAAAGATGACAGGCAATTGCCATACTGCAGCCACATTTAATGCCTCGTGAAAGTCGCCTTCGGACGCGCCACCATCCCCCGAAAAAACAAGAGTTACCGATGATTTTTTATCCAACAAATCCGCCAGGGCAATCCCATTGGCAACACCGAGCATTGCACCAAGGTGAGAAATCATTCCAACAATATGATGATCGCGGGTTCCAAAATGAAAAGACCGGTCTCTACCTTTTGTGAAACCACTTTTTTTGCCCTGCCATTGTGCAAATAATTTTTTATCTGAAATATTTCTGGAGGTAAAAACTCCCAAATTTCTGTGTAAAGGTAGAATGTATTCATCCGAATTTAATGCTTCGGTTACACCCACTGAAATGGCTTCTTGTCCAATGCCACTGAACCACTTACCAATTCTACCTTGTCGGAGTAAAACCAACATTCTTTCTTCTATAATCCTGGGGCGAATAAGCGCCTTATACAAGTGTAAAAGTTGGTTGTCGGTTAATTTTTTACGTTTAAAAATCATGGATTACGCAAATTTTAATATTTTTTTGCAACCTTTATCATTTTGTGCGTCTTAAATCCGAAACTACTTGTTAACAAATGAGCAAATCATAGCTGGATGTTTGAAAAACGAACGGAAGTCCCAAAAGGCTCTGTTCGAAATGTTCAGTTCCAAAATGTACGGGTATTGCTTACGATACACCCGAAACACAGCGGAAGCTCAAGATGTTTTGCAAGAGGGTTTCATTAAGGTCTTTGAAAAAATAAATACGCTGAAAGACGCACGAACTCTTGAAGGTTGGATGACTCGAATTTTCATTAACATGGCACTATCGCGATACCGAAAAGAACGTTCTGGACCAGAATGGGTAGAGGTAAGCGGAGCTGAAATGGTAATTGAAGATGAAGAATCAGAACAGAGCATGGATGATTTAACTCCAGATGCTGTTTTGGAAATGATGAAACAAATTCCTGAAAATTATCGTACGGTTTTAAACTTGTATGCTATCGACGGACTGAGCCATAAAGAAATCTCAAGTTTGTTGGATACTACCGAGAGTAACTCGAAAAGTATGCTCAGCAGAGCTCGAAAAATGATGCGTGATTTATTAGAACAAAGAACCAAAACCAAATAAAAAAGTAGTACTCTGGAAAAGAGAATTAAACATATCGACGAATCATTGAAGGAAAAGTTTGAGAACTTTTCTCCTGAAGTTCCAACTTTTATGTGGGACGCATTAGAGGAGAAGTTGGAGGCTCGTCGTTCAAAACGCATTGGAGTAGTTTGGTCATCAGTTGCTACAGTTGTTCTCATCGCAGTATCAGGTGCATTGTTTTTCAGTTCGCCTGATACGGTACCGATGAAAAATCATGAAATTTCATCCATCAAGGAAAATTCTTCATCCGAAGAAAATAATCGTATTCAAAATAATAATTCAGACAATCAACAGAGTTTGGAATTAATCGAGAATTCTGATGCAGCAGCAAATTCTGCAAATTTCCAGAGCAATTCTGAAATGAACTCTTCTCAAAAAGGAAATGCGCGGATTGCCAAAAAGAATAACGGTTTGGTTGTTAAAAATCACAGAGAAGGTTCTTCGAATCAGATTTTAAAGAGCAATACTAACAGTCAATTGGGTTCAAATTTGAACCCCGATCAAAGTACAGGAATCCAGTCAGGCATAGTAGCTAACCCTACAAATAAATCAAACTTTAATTCAGTAGCAGACGCTACCGAATGGAATGAAATGGACCCAGGTTATTCTGAGTTCCTACAGGCGCCTTATTCTGGTGCGCCCTTAAAAGAAATGATAGTTGGAGATTTTTTACAGTTGACATTGTCGATCCCACACACTCAAAAGCCCTTAAAGCGCATGTTGTCACGCTGGGCTTTTGAGGTGGGATACGATATGAATCAAACAGCGATGAGCTATTCTGTAAATCCCCAATTGGGTCAATACGTACATAAAAATTATTTGCAGCGAATGAAGGAAGGTGAAGTAGCACTCGCTGCACCGCAATTGCATACTTCTTTGCGTTATCAGGTTAATAAAAATTGGATTGTAACAGCAGGTTTTGGTTTTACTCAAAATCGTACTTCGCAGTCGTTTGATTTTAGAGACAGTGTTCCAGTGAGCGTTGCTCAAGGCTTCGAGGCAGATGCATATGGTAATTATCCGATTTTTGGATATGCCGGTTTGGGTCAGAAAGTGAAATACGATGGAATTCAAACGTTTAGTATGATTTCCATCCCTGTTGGAGTGGTGTATGAATACCCAATTTCCCGCAGATTGAAATTTACTTCAGAGGCAAATCTGAGATATAATTATGTTTCAGGTACTTCCGGCGCAACTTTGAATTATTACGATTTAAGTTTGCAAAATTCGAGTAAGGATTTATACAGAAATTCTGTATTCTCGGCGAAGTTGGGCGCTGGGATACAGAAGGATTTAAGTAAAAAACGTTCTATAGGAATTCGAGTAAATACTCAGGGTGCTATCACTCCGATGAATTTAGAAAATTCAGCAGTTTCCAATCGAGGCTGGTCGGTAGGTTTGTCGGGTTATTATTTTTGGAGGATATTCTAATGATTAAAAGATTACAGAGAATTCAAAAAAAATACCCTAATTTGCATAATATGCGAAAGTTTATTCTTTTGGTATTCAGTTATGTACTTATTTCAACGGGTCAATCTCAGGTATTGAATCCGTTGGGTGCTGGATTACCATTCCCTGTGGTTGCATCTTTTGCAACTGAGGAGGAGTATTTTGCATTGTATGAAGACCTGAGCACTACCCAAACCAATGACTTTACAATGGCTCGTTGGAACGGAGTGTATTGGAAATTTTATCCCGGTTTAACAGTACCCGCAGGTGCAGAAAGTACTCAAGGGAAATACAATTTCCATTCTATCGCTTATTACAATAACCAGGTATATGTGGGCGGATACGTAACCGATGCAATTCAGGATGCGGACTTTCCTATGGCTCATTTATACAAATGGAATGAATCATTGCGAGAATGGGAAGCAGCATCCGGAGTTATAGAAACCAAAAATGACGGAATTAGTTGCATGACGGTGTTTGATGGCCGTTTAATTGTAGCTGGCAAATTTTATTCATCTGTAGACGGTAATTGGATGGAAAACATTGCTGCTTATGATGGAAGTAAATGGCGTTATTTAGGAATGAACGAAACAAAGCAAGGTGCGAATGGGTTCATACGCAATTTGTTGGTTTCGGGCAATCGTTTGTATATCGGTGGCGATTTTTCACGATTCGCTGGAGATAATACAGGAAACATTGCATATTATACCGCCGCCAATGGTGGATGGGGTGGTATCGGAAGTCCATTTAAAGGTTCAGTTCTTGAATTAGCGTCGTTCGATGGAAACATTGCTGCTTTAGGTTCTGATTCTATGGGTAAAGTAGAAGTTCGTTTGTTCAAAGGAACTTGGTCTAAATTACCGTCATTTGATTCGTTCTCTATTGCAGATATTAAAACCATTGCTGGAAGCAATCAGCAACTGTTGTTAGGTGGAACATTTGTGAAAAATAGCAATGGATCTTCACTGTTGCATTTTGACCCCGCTACTCAAGTTTATGCGTTCACGGGAAATCGTTTCCAGGGTCAATTTAAATTGGGACAACGAGGCACCGGTGCATTCGTTTGGGGAGATTATCGTGAATTAAATACAGACATTCGTTATTTTTCAGCAATTGAGTTTGCTTCAGGCAATCTTTTTGGAGATCTTTTCTATGATAAAAACGCCAATTGTAAGAAAGATGCTGATGAAATGGGTATTCCTTCAGCAATTATGCGGGTAATAAATAAGTCTACCAATGCTTCTTACTTTGTTGTAACAGATGCATACGGGCATTTTTCAATAGGTTTACCCGAAGGCGATTACACCCTGCAGCATTCATCCAAGCGACACATGTATACAGTTTGTGCGGGAAACTATGCTACGAGTATACGAAATGGCAAGTATTCTTCCGTGAGTTTGGGTGAATATATGGTTCCAACTACCAAGGATTTGGAAGTTAAGTTACGTCCTTTGTATCCATTAGAATTAAATGCTGGTGATACTGTAATGACTGTATTAATGGTTACCAACCATGGCGCAACTTCCTTGAACGGTACTACCGTGCATGTATCGCATGCTCTTCCATTAGCTAACTTTCATAGTATACCTGAAGCTGATAATTACAACGGAATTGAAGCTACTTTTGCTTTGTTGGATTTAAAACCATTTGAAACCCGAACCATTCAGATTTTTACTAAAATTCCTTTTAATGCAAAATCTACCGATTATTACGGATTGTCTGTTAAAACAGGTTCTTTATTTGCACAAACCGATGCTTACCAAACCGACAATTCGGATAGCGTAAAGTTATCCATTGGCAAACGAGGTGTAACTAATGGTGCAGTATCAAAAGTGTCTGATTTTGGTAACAAGATTGATTACAGAACTACGAGTTGGGTATATACAGTTGATTTTAAGAATATTGGTAATGATGCTGTAAATAGAGCGGTTATGGTGGATACTCTGGACGTTAAATTGCCATTACAACGGGTGTTATTGAAATCATTCTATCCAAATAAAGCTACATACTCTATCCAACAAGGACGAATTCTGGTGGTGAATTTCAACCCTGCGAATTTAAAAACCTATGAATCCAGTCCTTCTCAAGCAAGTGGATGGGTTCAATATCAAATTGACTTATATCAAAAATTGGGTGTATCAACAGTAATTGATAACATAGCACTTGTAGATTTCGATTCAGAATGGATGGGAAGATCTGAAAATTGTGCGGTGAATATCATCGATGCAAAAGTAGGTGTAAATAAACTCTCACCCATAGCCCTTTCCGTATTCCCCAATCCCAATACAGGAACATTTCAAGTGGAATGGATTCCTGAAGAATACGGTTCTGAATGGGTATTATTGGGGACAGCTGGAAATGAAATTCGAAAAGGTGTAATATCCCAAAATCAAAAAACGCTTTCCATCGAGTCTGTTCAAAGTGGAGTGTACTTTTTGAAAACACCGGGTTCCTTAACCAAGTTGGTAATAGTACAACCCTGATTTCGGTGCTACAACCTTGATGTTTTTAGTTCAACCGCTGAATTTGCAACATCCGCAACACCAAGGATGTTAATAGTACAACTTTGATGGTAATAGTACAACCCTGATTTTGTTCTGAGTTTAAGTCGCGTGGGGGTTACTCGCGAAAGAATTCCTAATTCAATACATTTAAACAATTCAAACGGTAAATGTAGATTTACATCAAGCACCGATTAATTACATTCAGATCAAAATTGTTCAATCCAATTAAATAAATTGAAATCGGGTAATTGTGATTCTATCGTTAATCGTTCTTTTATGGCATTCACAGAGAGGTTAGCCATTCGCTTTTGTTGAATTAAAAGATGAGCTTTTTCAGCTAACAGCATCAGTTTTCTTTCTGGGGATGTGTTAAATGATGCATGTTGATCAATTGCGTTTGATAAGTCCTCAATTCCAACTCCAGTCAAGGCTTGATTTGCAATTACAGGAACTTCCCAATTTGAAGTTGCTCGAGAATGGGCTAATTTTTTCAAGTATGAAACGAATGCTAAAGCACCCTCTCGATCGGATTTATTAACCACAAAAACATCAGCAATTTCCATGACACCGCTTTTTAAAGTTTGAATTTCATCTCCACTTTCTGGTACCGAAACAACAACCGTGGTATCTGCAACACCTGCTATTTCCACCTCACTTTGACCTACACCAACGGTTTCAATAATAATTCGATCGAAAGGAGCATGTTTTAGAACTTCCACGATTTCAATAATTGCAGCCGATAAACCTCCCAATGATCCGCGAGATGAAATGGAGCGAATATAAACATTGGGCAATAAAAAGAGACTTTGCATTCTTAATCGGTCCCCTAATAACGACCCAAAATTGAATACACTTGAAGGATCTACCGCCAATATCGCAATTCGTTGTCCTTGATTGGACCAATGTTGAACCAAAGAATTTACGAGTGTACTTTTCCCTGCGCCAGGAGGGCCTGTAATTCCGATTACTTTAGTATGTCCATTCAGTTTTTTTAGTAAGTCTAAATAGCCATCCGATTTGTTTTCCACCCAGCTGATTGCTCGAGCAATGTGTCGTTCATTTCCTTTTTTAATTTCTTCAATTTGAGGTTGTAACATATTTGGACGGATTTTGTAGGATTTGAATGGTTTCGGAACTTATAGTTTAATTTATCTATTCAGGTTGTTTTTGGCGACACTATTATTCTTAGCAAGAAATATTTTCAGGTTGTGTTTGCTTAATAGGTTGTATATCAATTTTTAGCAGTATTCGTGCATGTTTTCAGGTTTTGTTTGCTTAGTAGGTTGTATATCAGTTTTTAGCAGTATTCGTGAATATTTTCAGGTTTTGTTTGCTTAATAGGTTGTATATCAATTTTTAGCAATATTCGTGAGTATTTTCAGGTTGTATTCAATTAAATGGGCTTTATTGATTTCAGCGATATTCAAGTGTGTTTTCAGGTTATATGTTCTAAATGGATCGTTATATCAATAGTCAGCTGTACTCAAATTTCAGATTGTATATATGAGCGTAATTATATTTAACTTCGAGAATAAGGCAAGGCATCGTAGGATATGAATTTTTCGGCTTCCAATAGAAATTGTCCGGCTTTAGCAATCATAGCAGCATTATCGGTGCAATATTGAAAATCGGGAATGTAAGCGGGTAAATTATACTTAGCTGATAATTCCATCACTGCACTTCGCAACGCTGAATTGGCAGAAACTCCACCAGCAATAGAAATACTCTTGGGTTTCTTATCTTTAATTGCATTTTTAAATCGCTTTATCAACATTTGAATTAATGAAATTTCGTATGAAGCACAAATATCATTCAGGTTTTGCTCAATAAATTCAGGGTTCTTAGCTTTTTCATCCCTCAAAAAATACAATAATGAAGTTTTAACACCTGAAAAACTAAAATCATAGGGTCCAACTTGAGAATCGTTGAATTGAAATCGCTTTGCATTTCCAGTTGAAGCTAACTTGGATATGATTGGTCCACCTGGATAGCCCAGTCCCATGAGTTTAGAAGCTTTATCGAAGGCTTCGCCTACGGCATCATCAATCGTTTCGCCGATGATTTCTGTGTGAGTAAATGATTCGGCCCAAATCAATTGCGTGTGTCCCCCGGAAACCAAAAGACAAAGCATGGGGAATTCCACTTGGTGATCGATGAAAAGGGCTGCCACATGAGCTTGCAAATGATTGACACCGATGAGAGGAATGCTCCAACCCAAGGAAAGCGATTTAGCGGTATTCAATCCAACAATTAAAGAGCCCATCAGTCCTGGACCTTGGGTAACGGCAATGGCAGAAATTTGTTGATTTTCAATACCGGCGGTTTTTATGGCTTGATCAATAACCGGAATGATATTACTTTGGTGAGCTCTAGATGCCAATTCTGGAACAACTCCACCAAATTTTCGATGAACGTCTTGATTTGCGGTAATGTTGGAACAGACTTTGCCGTTAATAAGAACAGCAGCTGATGTATCATCGCAACTGCTTTCAATGCCTAATATAATGGAATCGGATTGCATTGGTGGATTGCCCAAATTTTGTAAATATTAACTTTGATAGATTTGAAAAGACGAGGCTCAAAATTACGAAAGTTTATATTACGATCTCTGCTGATCGTGGTATTTCTTTCTAGTGTTTTGGCCGTACTCACCCGTAACAAAATTGTACAAACCAAAGTTACTCAATATTTAGCCCGAGAATTGGCAAAAGAACTGGGAACAAAAATTGAGATTGGCGGTGTCGAGGTTGACTTTTTAAGAAATTTCCATTTGGAATCGATATGTGTTTACGATAAACACTCAGACACGATTTTATACTCAAAAACATTGGATTTTAGAATTCAAGAAGCATCCGTTTCAAATAAAAAAATGTTGATAAGTGACTTGGATTTCTACAAGTTGCTGGTAAAAATGGGAGAATACCCAGGAGAAAACAAACTCAATTACGAATTTATTGAAGAGTATTTTACTCAAGATACAACTCCAACTACAGGTAAATCGTGGGATGTGTTTTTATCGAATATTAACCTCATTGAGTCGGAATTTTGCTATTTTTATGGAAATTCACCATTAAAAGGCAATATCAAGGGCGAATTTAACCCCGATTTCATACGATTTTCCAGTTTAAATGCGGAAATCTCTTCGGGTGAAATTTCCGATTCAAAGGGATTTGAGTTAGATATTAAACATCTTGAAGCCCAAGAGCGATCGGGTTTTCCGGTAAATTCCCTTCATGGAATTCTTGCAATAAAGGGAGGAATTTTAAAGTTGAAACCGTTGGATTTACAATCAGGATCAACGCAAATCAAAGGAGCTTTTTCCATGGATTGGTCCAAACCCGGAAGCATCAATAATCATTATGAAGAAGTAATATACGCTATCGGAGTAGATCAAAGTAAAATTCGACTTTCCGATGTAGGGTACTTTATCCCCTGGTTGAAAGATCATTCCATTGACATCCATGCCAAATTACACATCAAAGGCCCTCTAATGCATTTGAAATCAAGAGATTGTAGAATTACAACCCCCATGGGTTCGCGTTTGAATGCAGAAGTAGATATTTTCGATGCGGTGCATACCGATCAAATGATTAACGAAGTGTTGCTTACCGAAAGTGTGTTTAAGCAAGCTGATATCCAAAAAATACTTGAAGTAGAAACATTTACTCCTTCGTTGCTGCCTTTTGGGGATGCATTAATTAATGCATTTCTTCATATTCCGATGACTTCGGTTGACTTTAAAGGCGAATGTCAAACGGCATTAGGTACGTATGATGGGCATTTTTTTATTGATCACAAACGATTGGACGACAGTTTAGCGTACAAAGCTCACGGTTTGATTAAGCAATTTAATCCTGGGGTATTTAGTGACAATTTTCAAGCCTTTAAATCCGTTGATGCCGAAGTTAAAGCCGAAGGATATAATTTTGATGAATCTGCGGTTTCCGATTTTGATATTAAATTGAATCAAGCTTTAATCAATGATCGATTTGTAAATAAAATTCAAGCAGTTGGAAGTTTGGATAACGGAAATTTGTCAGCAAGTCTGGTTGCCGATGATCCGGTGTTTAAATTGAATTCAAATATTGAGTTTGATCAGTTGTTTTCGGATCAACCTCATTGGAATTTATCGGGTAAAGTAAATAAAGTAGATCTAAAACAGCTGGGTTTCGATACAGTAAATTTGAATTTTGGTGGAAATTATTCGGCCAATTTGCAAGGGCGGGCGCTGGACAATTTAATCGGAAATGTGAGTTTATCTGATTTTCGATTGCAACGAGGGAAAGATGAATTTCAATTGCGTTTTCAAGCCATTAACCGACCTAATAATGCATTATTGGAGTTTAGAGGTGATTGGGTTGACGGCACAGTAAAAGGTCCTTGGAAGTTGACGAATACTCCGCAGTGGTTTCAACATTTCGCACACAATGTAGCCCCAGAAAGGTTTAAAGAAATCGATCGCCCCATATTGGATTCGATTGAAATCGATTTATACATTCCTCAAACTTCTTGGATTGAAGCTTTCATTGTTCCCGGTTTGTATTTAGGACCCGTGGGTATACGAGGTAATTATTTTGCACCAAACAATGTATGTGATTTGAAAATTGGACCTATGTCTATAGAATATGGTCGAATTTACATGGAACGTGCCATGGTTTCAATACAAAAACCCACTGCTAATGGGTTGTTAAAATCAAAATTTACTACCAATTATGTTTTGGTTGAAAATACCGTTTACGATACATTGGGATTTGCTTTTGAAATTACCAACGGTGGATACACCATTTCTTCTGTTTTACACGATAAATTGGATAGATACGGGTTGAAATTGGGTGGTAATGGTTCGATTTCTGAAAAAACTGCCAATTTGGATTTCAAGAAAACCGTTTTGAAAATTTATGATCAAACCTGGAAGTTAGACGATCAAGCGAGTATCGATTTCAATGAAGATCATTGGCATTTGCACGATTTCTTTTTGGCAGATGATCGTCACTATTTGGAATTGAAAGGCGACGTTTCTGATAACGCGCGCGACACACTAAAAATTGAGTTCAGTAATATTTCACAAAAAGTATTGAAACCCTTTTTTCCAGAAGGTACCTTTGATAGTCTCAGTTTCAAGGTAAATGGGAATTTAAAAATAAGTTCTGTTCTTTCTGATTTTCATTTTTTGGGGAACTTAGATGTCAATCGTCTGAAATATTTAGGATTCGATTACGGGGCACTTGGATTGGCCGTGGAGGAAACAAGAACACCGGGTCAGTTGAAAGTATTGGCCAACTTCAGGAATGGACCGCTGGAACGCACTAATTTCAAGGGATTTGTGCAATTAAAGGAAGGAAGTGATGCCGAATTGGATGTGTTAGGAGTAATCCCTATGCAATCAGAACTCAATATTTTGCAACCACTATTAACGGAAATCGTAACATTTAAGTCGGGCAACATTGGAGGCAACATTCGAATTACTGGAACTACACGGAAACCTAAATTAGTAGGGTTGATAACCGTAAATGGTGCTCGATTGGGTGTAGATTATTTAGGTACAGAATACAGTATGTCGGGTAATTTTAAATTAACCGATCAAGGTTTATATACCATGCGCCCGATTAAGTTTTACGACGATACCAAAAAGAATTTTGGATTGATGGATTTAGCGTTGACTCATGAAAATTTCTCTGACTTTGCTTTGGATTTGAAGTTGGATAGCTTGAAAAATATGAAAGTGTTGCAGACCACGGAGCAAATGAATGATTTGTTTTATGGTACGGCTTATGCCGATGGTAATGCACATATTTATGGTCTATTTTCCGAAATCGATATGGATATAGCGCTGAAAACGCGCAAGAAAACCAAATTGGCGATTCAATACCCTCAAGTTTCATCCAATTATGTTTCAGGGTCAATATCGTTTGTTTCTAAAACAGATAAATCAAAAAAAACAGCAAAGAAATCCGAAGCTGAAGATGATGCCTTAGGCAAAATTACTTTGGATGTTCAAGCTACGAATGATGCCGAAGTACAGTTTGTAATTGATAAGAAGTTGGGTGATATTATCAAAGGATTTGGTGATGGTGCCATGCGTTTGATTTACGATCGCGATGAGAAAATTTATCTTTTCGGACGATACAATATTGAGTCGGGTGAATATGCTTTTTCCCTGCCAGGTATCAATTTATTAAAGAAAATTAATGTAAACAAGGGGGGAAATATAACTTGGCAAGGAGATCCATTTAATGCTAAAGTAGATTTAAGTGGTTCTTTTGAAAAGAAAATATCGCCTTCCACTCTGATGATTAGTGCAGGATCTTCAGGTAGCAGTTATCCCGCCACTCGGTTCGTTTCTACTTTGTATATGACGGGCAATTTATTCGGTCCTAACATCGGTTTTGATATTCAAGCTCCTGATTTAGCCACAACTTCGGGTACGGCTGCAGCAGAGGTGAATTCCGTAATTCAACGAATCCGATCAGATAGAGATGAAACGATGCGACAATCCATTGCGCTTTTGTTGTTTGGGAATTTTTTACCGCCCTCATTCGCTGCCGCTTCTGCTGCTCCAAGCTCCTCATTCAGTAGTGCGGGT
>JACCDQ011730993.1_pt1 | contig 14139 bp, 9 predicted proteins | sample 7446031 | NCBI WGS metagenome assembly JACCDQ01 (sample SAMN15323442, study PRJNA562643) | freshwater metagenome | isolation source: river surface water | place: USA:Blue River Watershed | collected 2017-08-17 | reverse complement strand
ATCCCTTGCTGCCGTAGCGCGCCATCAAAGTGGCTTGTGCCGATTGCGAGTTGGCGGTTCGCCCTTTGCCCGATGGGTTCAGGGCAGGCGCCACCGCATAACTGCCGTCGGGTTGTTGCAGCCAAGCGTCTCGGTTGTCTTGCAAATACAAGTTGATGCATTCGTCCAGCACCCGGTGCCGTAGGACGGGGTCGGTCACGGGCCAGGCCAGTTCAATCCGGCGCAACATATTGCGGTTCATCCAATCGGCGCTGGAGAGCCAGAGGTCTTCGCGGTCACCCACCCGGAAGTACGACACGCGACTGTGCTCCAGCATGCGCCCTATCACCGAGCGGATGCGCAGGTTGTCCGTTGCGCCCGGCACGCCCGAGGCCAAAATACAAGCGCCGCGAACAATCACATCAATTTTCACGCCCGCCTGCGAGGCCAGCGCCAGCGCTCGGCACAACGGTTCGTCGGTCAAGGCGTTCATCTTGAGCACAATACGGGCGTCCAGCCCTTTTTTGGCGGCATCGGCAGCCGCCTCAATGCGCTCGACCATGGCCTTGTGCAAGTGAAACGGCGCAATCATGGCCTTGTTCAATTTGGGCAAGCGGTTCTGGCTGGCCAAATGCAAGAAGATCTGGTCCAGATCGGCGGTGAGTGCGTCGTCGGCGGTCAGGTAACTCAAATCGGTGTACATGCGAGCGGTGCCGGGGTTGTAGTTGCCCGTGGACAAATGCGCATAGCGCTTGATTTGCCCGGCCTCACGCCGAGTGATCAGCAACATTTTGGCGTGTGTTTTCAGCCCCACCACCCCGTACACCACCTGCGCCCCCACCGACTCAAGCAGCTCCGCGTAGTTGATGTTGGCTTCCTCATCAAAGCGGGCCTTGAGCTCCACCACCGCCGTGACTTCTTTGCCCCGCCGAACGGCTTCTCGCAACAAGTCGGCCATTTCGCCTTTGCTGCCGGTGCGGTAAATGGTTTGCTTGATCGCCAAAACGTTGGGGTCTTCCACCGCTTCGCGCAAAAACGCCAGCACGGCGTCAAAGCTTTCGTAGGGCTGGTGTATCAATACATCGCCCTGCTTGAGCCGTTCAAAAAACGACTGCCCCGGGTGGAGTTGCGCAGGCCAACCGGGTTGGTACTTGTCAAAACGCAAGGCGGGAGCGTCGACCATGTCGATCAACTGGTTCATACGGACCAGGTTCACTGGGCCCGGCACCCGGAACAGGCACTCTGCCGGTAAGGCAAATTGCTTGCGCAAAAAATAGGCCAAAAACTCGGAACACCCGGCCGACACCTCCAGGCGCAAAGCCTGGCCGTAGTGGCGCTGCTGCAGCCCCAAACGCAAAGCGGTGCGAAGATTTTTGACCTCTTCTTCATCGACCGCCAAATCGGAGTGCCGGGTGACGCGAAACTGTGAAAACTCCGTGACTTGCCGACCGGGAAAGAGCTCGCCCAAGTGCGCCCGGATCACACTGGATATGGACACAAAGTGCTGCTGTTTGGAGCCCTTGACCCCAGGCATGCGGATAAAACGTGGCAAGGCCCGCGGCACTTTGACAATCGCGACCTCGTTTTCCCGACCAAAAGCGTCTTTGCCACTCAGCCGAACAATGAAATTGAGCGACTTGTTGGCCACCTGGGGAAACGGGTGCGATGGATCCAAGCCAATGGGCAACAGCAGGGGTTGAACCTCGCGGGCAAAAAAATCTTTTACCCACCGGCGCTGGCGCGGGTTGCGTTCTCCGTGCGCCAACACTTTGATGCCTCTTTTCTCCAGCAAGGGGAGCAAACCATCGTTGTAAATGGCGTATTGGTCTGCCACCACTTGGTGCACCTTGGCCGCCACCTGGGCAAAGGTCTCGGCGGTTACCGAGCCGCGTTGCTCGTTCGTCAGGTGGGCTGCCAGCTGAGGCGCAAATCGCACCTCAAAAAACTCGTCCAAGTTGGACGACACAATGCACAGGTAACGCAATCGCTCCAACAGCGGCACCTCGGCACGGCGGGCCCAATCCAGCACCCGTTCATTGAAAGCAAGAATGCTGAGGTCTCGGTCCAAAAAGGGGACCTTGCCGTTCGAAGTGTGCGTACTCATGAAATCCAGTGTGCTTTCAACCGTGCCGATTTCCATGCATTATTGGTCGGTCGTGTGACGTATTTGTGACAGCACTGCGTCACTTTCAACCCAAAAAGTGCTTGCGGTAACGGGCCGGCAAGTCGGTCCACCGCATCATCATAGGCAAGTCGGCGGCGTTGAAATCTGGGTCCCAGGCAGGTGCGCCCAGAACTTTGGCCCCCAGCTTGAGGTAGCCCTTGATCAAGGCTGGCGGCGCCACGTCCATGGTGTCGTCCAGGTTTTCTACCGGCAGGGGCAAACGGGGGCGCACGTGGTATTCGATTGAGGCCATGTGTTTCTCGCGCACTTGGCGCCATATGCTGGCAGCTGCGTGCCCGCCCCCCACCATGCCATGGGGGCCTTGGTACTGCATGGGTATGCTCGCGCAGCCTATCATGGTGTCGAGTTGGTTGCGCGACATGAACCCCGCCAACGCGCCCCACAAAGCCATGATGACGCCGCCATGGCGGTGATCGGCATGCACGCAGCTGCGGCCCAGTTCCACCATGCGTTCGCGCAAACTGCGCAAGCGTGTCAAATCAAATTCGGTGTCGCTGTAAAAACTGCCGACGCGGCGTGCCTGGGCTGGCGTTAACACGCGGTAGGTGCCTATGACTTCACCGTTATCAACACTGCGCACCAGCAAGTGCTCGCAATAGTCGTCAAACAGGTCAATGTCGTGCCCCGGCAGGGTGTTGGGCAGATGCGCACCCATTTCTTGGGCAAACACCTGGTAACGCAAGCGTTGGGCCTGGCGAACTTCGTCCAGGTGGCGGGCCCAGCTGACCTGGATGCCCCCGGTGGTCGGCTTGGGTTGGGCTGGTTCCACACCTTGCCCCATGGGGGCGAGCAACCCGGACGCCACCCGTTCGACCGGTGGCAATAGGTGCAGCAAGCCGCGTGGCAGTTTGAAGGGTGACAAGTCCAAAGTGGGCGTGGGCACATCTTTCATGGCAATCTCCTGATAAGGGCTGTTGCCACCCATTGTTTTGCCCGCTCGTGAAAGTGCTGTGTCGATTGAATGAAGGTTGGGTGACACGCCCCTGAAAAGCACTTGGCGCGACCGTTTGATTTGGCATAAAAAAACAACCCGCGCTGCTGAGCACGGGTTGCCGGGGGTGGCAAACACAGCCCTTTTGGGGCTGTTTGCGTTTAGCGCTCGCAAGCGTTCAGGTACCGATCAAGCCGCCATCATTTTTGGTAATGACTATGGTGGCCGAGCGTGGGCGGTTGCCTGCGCCATACCCTGCATTGGCCGGCCATTGGCTTTCGTACTTGGCTGGGTTGTTCACGTCGGCCATTTTGGTGTTTTCGCCGGGGTGCTGAATGTTCACAAAAATGGCGCGGCCGTCGGGTGTTTCGCACCAGCCGGTGATTTCGGCGCCCTTGGGGCCCACCAAAAAGCGCTTCAAGGTGGCAGAAGTTTGGCCTTTGCCCATTTGGGTAGAGACTGATTTGCCGCCATACGCCAGCGACTTCGCGCCCCCGTCACCCAATTGGCCAGGCACAGCCGCCAACATCATGCAGTTGGTTTGATCGGTGTAGGCGCCGTCGTCGGTCTGTATCCAGCAAATGCCGGTGGCCTGGCTGAACACCAGCCCGTCGGGTGAAGAAAGGTCGTTCTCATCGCTCAAATTCGACAAATTCACCGTGGACTTGTCTGCCCCGGCCTCGGCAGCAAACAGGTAAATGTCCCACTTGAAATTGGCTGCCCAGGGCTGGGTCTCCGCCAACCGGACGATGTGACCATTGACATTGCCCTTTTGCTCTTTGGAACCCTTCATGTCGGTGTAAACGCGGGGGTTGGCACCGTCGGCAGTGGCAACTGTGCGGTTGCTGTTGTTGGTCAGGGTTATATAAACCTCACCGTTCTTGGGGTTCACGCCCGCCCACTCTGGGCGATCCATTTTGGTGGCGCCCACCGCATCGGCGGCCAAACGGGTGAAAATGGCCACGTCGGCTGCCCCCGTGAACTCAAAGTAAGAGCTGTTGGCGATGATCGGGTTGCTCATCGAGAGTTCCAGCCATTCGCCCGAGCCATCGTCTTTGAAACGGGCGACGAACAAGGTGCCTTTGTCGAGGTACTTGTCGCCAGTGGCCAAGCGGTTGGCAGGTTGCGCGTCCTTCGGGTCCCACTTGGCATCCGAAACAAATTTGTAGATGTACTCGCCGCGCGCGTCGTCGCCCATGTAAGCCACCACCGGCTGCCCCGCGGTTGTTCGGGCAAAAGTCACGTTTTCGTGTCCAAACCGGCCCAAGGCGGTGCGTTTGCGTATCGCCTGGGTTTTGTCATACGGGTCCATCTCTACGATGTAGCCGAAGGAGTTCATTTCATTGCGGTAATCGTCTTTGGCGTTTGCTGCTTGGGCGCCGTTGTTCCAACGCGCAAACCGGTCTTCCGTGCCGGCGCTCTCCCAACCGTGGCGGCTGGCATCACCTGCCTTGCGGCCGTAGCGTTTGAGGGCTTGGACTTGTTTGTCGTTCTTGCCCCGGCGCTCGTCGTCTTTGGCGTCGCGGTAAAAATAGCCAAACCAGTTTTCTTCGCCTGAGGCGTAGGTGCCCCAGGGGGTTTTGCCGGTTCCGCAATTGTTGAGCGTGCCCCGCGCGCGAACGCCATCAGAACTGTACTTGGTGACCAAGTGCTCGCTGCCTCGGGCAGGGCCGTGAATCACGGCATCGCTCATGGTGGTGACCCGGCGGTTGAAACTGGAGCCGGGTTTGTATGCCCATTGTTTTCCGTTGAACTGCACCTCCACCACCGACAGGCCATGGACCATCAACTCCTTGTCCACTTCCGCTGCCTGCCGGGGCAAGCTGGCTTTGCCGCCGTCGGCATGCAAAAAGAACGACGTGAGTTTTTCGTCTGTGGTGGCCTCGTGATTCATGGCCAACAAGCCGCGTGAATTGAAACTGCGCGATGGGTTGCCGCCTGCATCCAAACCAAACCATTCCATGCCGTCACCGTGATCGCCTGCTCGGTTGGCAAAATCGGTGTCCGTGCCGTCATTCTTGAAGGCCGGGGTTGCAGCGGTGATTGGATCGCCCAAGGCATAAACCACCTGTGCGGTGTAGCCTTCGGGCACGATGACTTTGTCCATCAGGCTTTTGGGCACGGACTTGAACCCCAGGGCACCGGCCGGGGCTGAAACCCCCGAGGTTGTAGTGGCACACCCGCTCAGGGCCGAAGCGCCCAACGTCGCCGCACCGGCTGCGCCTGCAACCCCGCGCAGCATGTGGCGTCGGTTCAAGCGGGTGTGCAGCACTTGCTGAAAATCGCCGTTGTTGCTGGTGTTGGAGTCTTCGTCGTTGAAATCTTGGGGTGTTTTGGTGGTGTCGTTCATGTCGGTTGAAGTGGGGTTGGACAACCCGTTCAGTGTGCAAACCCCGCATGACGAAGCCGTGAAGCTCATGTGAAATTTTTATGAAAAAACCCGGGCAAGCCCGGGCAAACTTCCTTGGATGACTGAAAACCAAGGAGGGATCAGAACACGTACTTCACGCCGATTTCAACAACGTTGCCTTCTTTTTTGGCTTTGTCCAGTTCATTCAGATCAAAGTAAACCTGCATACCCTTGAACACGTTGTAGCCCACCCCCGCAGACCATTCGGTTCGCTTGGCTGCACCGTCTTTGGCCACGTTTTGCAGAGCAAACCCCAGGTCAAATTGCCCGAAGGTGTAAACCACTGCAGCGCCCAGGTAGTTGGTTTTGACCTGGGTATCGGATTTTTCGGTGGCATATAAAGCCGACAGTTTCACGGGACCGGATTTGTAGCTTGCCGACAAGCCCGTGACGCTGTCCACCTTGGTAACTGCAGAGGTGTCGCTCTTGTATTTGGCGTGGTTGCTGTGGCCCATTGCCAAGGTAACGTCACCCAATTTGTAGGCCAAGGCCAGGGCCAGGCCGTTGTTGGGATCGTCCTTGGCTGCGCTGTTGGAGAAGGTGTAATCGGCAGCAACGGTCAAATCACCCAGTTTGTGGGTGTATTGCAAGTGGCGACCATCGTTGCTGGAGCTGGGCTCGGTCACAAAACCGGCATCGCCGTGGCCAACGCCCAGCACCTCAATCACGTTGTCCTCAAAATAACTGTCAAACTGCCCCACTGAAAAACGGCCAAAGTCCTTGTGGGCAAAACCCAAGCGCACATCGTCGGTTTGAACACCGTTGTTGTCGACAATGGGGTCGTAGTCCACCTCTATTTCGCCGAACGCTGTCCAGCCATCGCCCAATTGGTGGGTGGCCTTGATTTCAACTTGGTTCAAGCCCTTGCCCATGAACTCCTTTTGGGCGACGCCGGCAGCGTCTTTCTTGCTCAAGTGGTAGGCGCCAACCTCCACATTGAGTTCAAATTGGGTGTCTTTGCCCGCACTGAGTTCAGCGGCTTGCGTGCCGGCAGCCAGGGTCAATACGGCCAAGGCCAGGGCAGATTTTTTCAACATTGCGTACTCCATTGGGTTAGAACTGGTTGCATCGCCTTAAAGCGACGCAACCTGCCCAAGTGTGGGAACGCCAGGTTTCAATACCAAGGCAATCGGATGAAACTTCAGTGACGGTGGCTCAGTCGAGCCACTTCTGCATGAACCGGGCCTGTCCCAGGGCCGGGTCAAGTTCATAACCATCAAAGCCCATGCGCCGGTACAAGGCCATGGCAGGCAAATTACCGTCCAGGCACTCCAGTGTCAGTTTGCAGGCACCGCGCTCCTTTGCCATGCGCTCCACTGCACGCAGCATCAGCGCTGCAACGCCCTGACCCCGGTAGGCGGGCAAAACCGCCACATCGTGCACATTCACCAAGGTTTGGGCTTTGAAAGTGGAAAACCCTTCGATGGCGTTGACCAGCCCCACCGCTTGGTCAAGGTGCCAAGCGATCACACTGAAAGCCTGCGGTCGCTGGGCCAGTTCGGCCGGTAAGCGGGCTTTCACATCTTCGCTCAGGGGGCTGCCTCCTCCGGCCGGGTCGCTGGCATACGCATCCAACAGCATGACCAAGGCCGCTGCATCGCCTGCCTGAGCGTAATTTACCGGGCGAATGTCGAAAACGGGTGCCATATCTTCAAGAACGCAAACAATCTGCCAAGCGATCAGCCCACCGGTGTGCTTTGTCACCTTCCTGAGCCTCCACCATCACACGCACCAAGGGCTCGGTGCCGCTGGCCCGGATCAGCACGCGGCCGTGGCCGGCCAAATCGGCTTCGGCTTCTGCCAGGGTGGCTGCGAGGGCTGAGTTGTTTTTCCAGTCTTGCCCCGGCTGCAAACGCACATTCACCAAGGTTTGTGGGTACAACTCCAAACCGGCAAGCAAATCTGCGATCGAACTGCCGCTCCGCACGCAGGCCTGCAGAACCTGCAAGGCCGAAACCAGGCCGTCGCCGGTGGTCTGTTTGTCCAGTACCAAAAGATGGCCCGACCCCTCGCCGCCCAGGGTCCAACCCCGTTGGTCCAGCGCCTCGAGCACGTAGCGATCGCCCACCTTGGCCCGTACCAGTTGCACGCCCTTGGCATGGAGGGCCACCTCGACGGCCATGTTGGTCATCAGCGTCCCGGCCACGCCTGGCACCTCTTCGCCTTTGCTCAAACGGTCCAGGGCCAGCAGGTACAGCAGCTCATCGCCATTGAACAAGCGACCCTGCGCATCCACCATTTGCAAGCGGTCTGCATCACCGTCGAGTGCCACGCCCACATGCGCTTGGTGTTGTTTGACGGCTTGCACCAAGGCTTGGGGGTGGGTGGCCCCCACTTCGTGGTTGATGTTGAGGCCATCTGGGCTGCAGCCTATCGCTACCACCTCGGCGCCCAGTTCGTGAAACACTTTGGGGGCGATCTGGTAGGCCGCACCGTGGGCGCCATCCACCACGATTTTCATGCCGCGCAGTGTCAAGTCGTTGCCGAAGGTGCTTTTGCAAAATTCAATGTAGCGCCCGGCGGCATCGTCCAGGCGTTTGGCCTTGCCCAGGCTGGCCGAATCGGCCCACACCGGGGGCTCGGCCAAGGCGGCTTCCACTTCCAACTCCCAGGCATCGGACAACTTGGTGCCCTGCGCACTGAAAAACTTGATGCCGTTGTCGCCAAAAGGGTTGTGACTGGCGCTGATAACGACACCCAAACTGGCCCGCTGGGCACGGGTCAAATACGCCACAGCGGGCGTGGGCACCGGGCCGAGCAGCACCACATCAACCCCCGCAGAGTTGAAGCCAGATTCCAGCGCAGACTCCAGCATGTAACCCGAAATGCGGGTGTCTTTGCCGATCAAAACCTTGGGGTGCGCCTCGGTTCGCTTGAGCACCCGCCCCACCGCGTGGGCCAATTTGAGCACGAAGTCTGGCGTGATGGGCGCCTGCCCGACGGTGCCTCGAATGCCGTCTGTGCCAAAATATTTTCTATTCATATATGAAACCATTTGTGTTGTGACAGACTGCATTATCCCTGCAGGGCTTGCCACACTTTGAGTGCATCTGCGGTCTCGCGCACATCGTGTACACGTACCAAGCGGGCGCCTCGGTCCACGGCCAGCACCGCGGCCGCCACGCTGGCGGCCACCCGGTCCCGTGGATGGTCTTGCCCCGTGACACGCCCCAATGACGATTTGCGGGACCAACCTGCCAACAGCGGATACCCCAAACCCAGCACCTCGGCCTGCCGCGCCAACAAGGCAAAGTTTTGCGCCACGGTTTTGCCAAATCCAATGCCATAGTCCAACACCACCCGGTTGGCCGCCACGCCTGCGCGTTGCACCAACCGGGCCCTTTGGGCCAGAAACTCAACCACCTGCGCAACGGCATCGCCCTCCATGGGCGCAATCTGCATGCGTTGTGGGTCCAGGTGCATGTGCATCAAACACACACCGCAGTTGGGGTGGCCCGCCACCACCTCCACCCCTGTGCCTTGCCCGTGGGCGAATGGCTTTTGCAGGGCCCACACATCGTTCACTATGTCAGCGCCCACATCCAGGCAGGCCTGCATGACTTCGGGTTTGTAAGTGTCAACCGACACTGGAACCCCCCATTGAACCAGCGCCCGCACCACGGGCAACACGCGCGCCAATTCATCTTGCAAGGAAACGGGGGGCGCACCCGGTCGGGTGGACTCTCCACCCACGTCCAATATGTGGGCTCCGGCATTCAACAACGTTTCGGCATGTTGCAACGCGCTTGCAGTGTCGGTGTGACTGCCACCGTCAGAGAAAGAGTCTGGCGTGACGTTGACGATACCCATGACTTTGGGAAGCGACAAATCGATTTGAAAACGGGAGGTTTGCCAGAACGCTTTGGGCAACGGTTGCATGGCCAATGGGGCGGGGTGGGGTTAAACGAAAAAACCGGGGCCTGGGCCCCGGTTGAGTGAGTTTCTGCCAACGATCACGCCGCCGTGGGCGTGGGTTCGTGCTTCACGGGAGTGGCACTGTCGCCCCCCGTACCGCCCCCACCACCCGCAGGCGGGTTGCGCGGCGTCCAATCCTTGGGAGGCCGCGGCGTCCTGCCGGCCATGATGTCGTTGAGTTGCTCCAGTTCAATGGTTTCCCATTCGAGCAAAGCCTTGGCCATGGCATGCATCTTGTCGCTGTGCTCTTCGATGAGTTTGCGGGCCAGGCCGTACTGCTCGTCAATGATGCGCCGCACTTCGGCATCCACCTTGCGCATGGTGTCTTCACTCATGTGGGTGGTTTTGGTGACCGACCTGCCCAGGAACACCTCGCCCTCGTTTTCAGCGTAAACCATAGGGCCCAGTGCGTCGCTCATGCCGTAACGCATCACCATGTCGCGCGCAATCGAGGTGGCGCGCTCAAAGTCGTTGCTGGCGCCGGTGGTCATTTGGTGCATGAACACCTCTTCGGCAATCCGGCCGCCAAACAACATGCTGATCTGGTTCAGCATGAATTCTTTGTCGTAGCTGTAACGGTCCTTCTCAGGCAGGCTCATGGTCACGCCCAAAGCACGGCCGCGCGGAATGATGGTGACCTTGTGCACCGGATCGCACTTGGGCAACAAGCGGCCAATCAGTGCATGGCCTGCTTCGTGGTAGGCGGTGTTGCGGCGCTCTTCCTCGGGCATGACCATGCTCTTGCGCTCTGGCCCCATGATGATTTTGTCTTTGGCCTTTTCAAAGTCCTGCATTTCCACCACACGGGCGTTGCGGCGCGCAGCCATCAAGGCCGCCTCGTTGCACAGGTTGGCCAAATCGGCACCGCTCATGCCGGGCGTGCCGCGGGCGATGATGTCCGCGCTCACATCGGTGCCAATTGGCACCTTGCGCATGTGTACGTTCAAAATTTGCTCGCGGCCCCGAATGTCGGGCAAGGTCACGTACACCTGCCGGTCAAAACGCCCCGGGCGCAGCAGAGCGGCGTCCAAAATGTCGGGGCGGTTGGTCGCTGCAATCACGATCACCCCCAGGTTGGTCTCAAAGCCATCCATCTCCACCAACATTTGGTTGAGGGTTTGCTCGCGTTCGTCGTTGCCACCACCCAGGCCCGCGCCGCGCTGGCGGCCCACGGCGTCAATTTCGTCAATAAAGATGATGCAGGGAGCGTTCTTTTTGGCGTTCTCGAACATGTCGCGCACACGGGCCGCGCCCACACCCACAAACATTTCAACAAAATCGGAACCCGAGATGCTGAAGAAGGGCACCTTGGCTTCGCCGGCAATGGACTTGGCCAACAAGGTTTTGCCTGTGCCCGGGGGGCCCACCAGCAACAAACCACGCGGAATGCGACCACCCAGCTTTTGGAACTTGGAAGGATCTTTCAAAAAATCCACCACTTCCTTGACTTCTTCTTTGGCCTCGTCGCAGCCCGCCACGTCGGCAAAAGTCACGGTGTTGGTGTTCTCGTCAAGCATGCGGGCCTTGCTCTTGCCAAAGCTGAAAGCCCCGCCCTTGCCACCGCCTTGCATTTGGCGCATAAAGTACACCCACACGCCAATCAGCAGCAGCATGGGCCCCCAACTGACCAACAGCGTCATCAGCAGGGAACCTTCTTCGCGCGGCTTGACATCAAACTTGACATCGTTGGCAATCAAATCGCCCACCAGGCCCCTGTCGAGGTAGGTGGCCGTGGTGCGCACCCTGCGTTCGTCGGTGGTGACAGCCACAATTTCGGTGCCGCCCGCACCCTCTTGGATGGTGGCGCTTTTGATGCGCTGGCTTTTGACTTCGTCCAGGAACTCGGAATAGCCGATGTAACCCGCACTCGCGCTGGAACGACCGTCAAATTGCTTGAATACGGTGAACAGCACCATGGCGATGACCATCCACACCGCAATTTTCGAAAACCATTGGTTGTTCAAGAAGGGCTCCTGGGCAAGACTGTGTTTGTGTAATTGGGGTCCATTTTAGGACTTTCAAGCCCCAGGGGGTGGCCGCAACGGCGTACCCGCATCAATCAGAGGGATAGAAAAAAGGCATTTAAAGCCTCCAGTTTCACGACTTGAGACCCATGCCAACCAAAAAAGTTTCGGAAGACTTGTCGCGGGACGCCTTGGGCTTGACAGGTTTGACCACCCGGAAGGTGTCTTTGAACAGTTTGACCAAGTCCTGGTAGCCACTGCCGTGAAACAGCTTGACCACCAGGGCCCCGTCTTTTTTCAAATGCGCTTTTGAAAAATCCACCGCCAGTTCCACCAACAGGCTGATGCGGGCTGCGTCCACCGATTCAACCCCCGACAGGTTGGGCGCCATGTCCGACACCACCGTGTCCACTGGGCGGCGCACACCGTTGGCGTCGGTCAAGGCTGCATCCAGCTCGGCCAGCACCGCATCCTCCCGAAAATCCCCTTGTATGCAGTGCACCCCCTCAATCGGCTCCATGGGCAACATGTCCAGGGCAATGATGGTGCCATTGAGCTCGCCCACCGCAGCCCCGGTGGGTGACAAGCGCCTGCGCAAATACTGACTCCACGCACCCGGAGCGCAACCCAAATCCACCACGCAATAACCGGGCTTGATCAGGTGAAAAGCCTCGTCAATTTCCTTGAGCTTGAAGGCCGCCCGCGCACGATACCCCTCTTTCTGGGCCAGTTTGACCCAAGGATCGTTGACGTGCTGGTTCAGCCAGGCCTTGTTGACCTTTTTGCTTTGGGTTTTGACTTTCATAGTCCCGAGTCTATACGGCAGCCCCCGAACACCCGGCCCGCACGCTTCTCAGCAATGCCAGATAATCCAACCATGCCCCAAATCAATCTCACTCCCGCAGAGCGCAAAGCCATTCGATCGGACGCGCATCACCTCGACCCCGTTGTTCTGATCGGCGGAGACGGCCTGACCGACGCGGTCAAAAAAGAAGTAGACGCCGCCCTGAAAGCCCATGGGCTGATCAAGGTGAGGGTGTTCAGCGACGACCGCCCGCAACGCGAAAGCTACCTCAAGACGCTGGCTGAAGAACTCAATGCCGCGCCGATCCAACACATAGGCAAACTTTTGGTGCTGTGGCGCCCCATTCCCGAAAAAGAAAAGGCTCTGGACGAAGACCGCAAGCCCGGCCCGCGCGACGTCAAAATCCTGAAGTACAGCAAAAAGGGCGGACAGCGCCCCGAGGTCAAGCAAGTGCGCGTGTTGGGCAACGAGCGTTTGACATCTGGCGGTTTGATCAAGCGCGCCAAAAAGCCGACCCAAAAGAGCGTGAAAAAAACCTCCCACCAGTGAGCTGTTGCGACCCAAGCCCCAAAACACCATGAATGCTGTGAGCCAGACCGAAACCGCTGCCGTTGCCCCTACACCCAACCCCTTGCTGGATTTTTCCGACTTGCCAAGGTTCGACGCGATTCGCCCCGAACACGTGGGCGCAGCAATGGACGAGTTGCTTGCGGCGGCCAACCAAGCGCTGGAAACCGTCACCGAGGAATCCTTTCCGGCGCAATGGAAGCAAATGGCAAGCGCACTGGACGTGAGCACGGAACGCCTGGGCCGGGCCTGGGGCGCGGTGGGCCACCTCAACAGCGTGGCCGACACGCCCGAGTTGCGCGCGGCCTACAACGCCGCCCTGCCCCGTGTGACCGAATTTTGGACCCGCTTGGGGGCTGATGAGCGGCTGTACGCCAAGTACAAGGCCATGGACCCCACCCAGCTGACGCCCGAGCAAACCCAGGCACACCGCAACGCCATGCGTGGCTTTGTTTTGGGCGGGGCCGAACTTCAAGGTGCGGCCAAAGAACGGTTCGCAAGTATCCAGGAGCGCCAGGCCGAACTGTCGCAAAAATTCAGTGAAAACGCGCTGGACGCCACCGACGCTTACGCCTACTTTGCCAGCACCGATGCACTGGCTGGCGTGCCCGACGACGTGGTGCAGGCCACCCGTGCGGCCGCCGAAGCGCTGGGCAAACCCGGGCACCAAATCACCCTGAAACTGCCGTGCTACTTGCCTGTCATGCAATTTGGCACCGACCGGAACCTGCGCGAACGCCTGTACCGGGCCTACGTCACGCGCGCCAGTGACCAAGCCAACTGCGCTGAGGTGCCCGACGCCAACAAATTTGACAACGCTGCACTGATTCGTGAAATTCTGGCACTGCGCCAAGAAGAAGCCCAACTTCTGGGGTACCGCGATTTCGCCACGCTGTCGCTCGTTCCCAAAATGGCCGACTCGCCCGAACAAGTGACCACCTTTTTGCGCGATTTGGCCAGCAAAGCGCGGCCATACGCAGAGCAGGATGTGGCCGACATGCGGGCCTTTGCTTCACAACATTTGGGTTTGAGCGACCCCCAGCCCTGGGACTGGCCCTACATTGGCGAACAGCTGCGCCAGGTCCGCTACGCCTACAGTGAACAAGACGTGAAGCCCTACTTCACTGCGCCCAAGGTGCTGGAAGGCTTGTTCAAGATTGTGGAGACGCTGTTCGAGGTGGCCATTCGACCCGACACCGCTCCGGTGTGGCACGCGGGTGTGCAGTTTTTCCGCATAGAACGCAGCACACCGCAAGGTCCGCAATTGGTGGGTCAGTTTTACCTGGACCCCGGTGCCCGCAGCGGCAAACGCGGCGGCGCATGGATGGACGATGTTCGTGCCCGCTGGTTGCGCCCAGACACCGACCACCTGCAAACCCCAGT
>JACCDQ011301001.1_pt1 | contig 14141 bp, 14 predicted proteins | sample 7446031 | NCBI WGS metagenome assembly JACCDQ01 (sample SAMN15323442, study PRJNA562643) | freshwater metagenome | isolation source: river surface water | place: USA:Blue River Watershed | collected 2017-08-17 | reverse complement strand
CCATTCCTTGGGCACGTGGCAGTCCGGGCAGGTGGCGCGCACCCCGGTGCGGTTTTGGTAGTGGATGGTGTTGCGGTATTCCACGTACACGTTGTCACGCATCTCGTGGCACGAAATGCAGAACTCCTCGCGGTTGGTCCATTCCATGGCGGTGTTGAACCCGCCCCAGAAAATAATACCGGCCACGAAGGCGCCGGCCAGCACCATGAACTGGCGGGTTTTCACCAACGCCCAGGCACATGCAATCAGCCCGGTTTTTTGGGGTTTGTCGGTCATGGGTGTCTCCCGGGGTTACTGCAGGCCGCGCGCGCGCTGGAAGGTGTTTTCCACCAGCGGTTTGGCATCGGTTTGCGGCACGTGGCAGGTGGTGCAGAAGTAGCGGCGCGGGCTGATGTTGTCCAGTTCCTGCCCTTCGCGGTTCTTGAAGTGGGTCACGCTGACCTTGGTGGCGCCGCTGGCCTTGGCCTTCTGGAAGGCATGGCAGTCCATGCACTTGTTGAAGTTCTTGGTGATCTGGTAGTTCTGTATGGTGTGCGGGATCAGCGGGGGCTGTTGCACAAAATCGCGGTCGGACGGGCCGTGGTCGCGCTCCTGCTTGAACGCGCTGGGGGCGTTGTCCTGGTTGACGGGTGTGCCTCCGCGCAGGCTTTGCAGCTTGACCGGCTCGGCCGCCTGGGTCACCGTTGGGGCGGCGCCCAGCAGCAAAAAGCTGGCGGTCAGGGTCAAGGACAGCAACTTGTGGATGGTCTTTTTCATGGTCAGACTCTCTTCTGGTTGAATCGGTGGGTGTAGGTGAAAACGTCGGGGCCGCACACGTCGATGCAACGGCCGCAGTTGGTGCAGGCCGCGCTGTCGATCACGGGCGAAGCCCCGTTTTTGCCCTTGAGGGCGATCGGAATGATCTGGGGTTCGGGGCAGACCGCGTAGCAGTCGGCGCAGTCGTTGCAGTGGCTGCTGCGCTGTGCGCTGACGCGCAACAGGCTCTTGCGGCCGATCAGGGCATAAGTGGCACCCACGGGGCACAGGTGCCCGCACCAGCCGCGCGGTGCCACCAGCAGGTCGAACACGAACACCGCCGCTACCGCGCCCAGCGCCATGTTGCCGCCAAAAATCAGGGCGCGGTGCGTCAGCGACACCGGGTTGACCCATTCCCACACCGCCACGCCGCTGATGGCGCAGGCGCCCAGCACCGCCGGGATCAGCCAGTAACGCAGTTCGCGCGGAGCCCGGCCGGAAGTGATGTTCAAGCGCCGGCGCAGCCAGCTGGCCCCGTCGGTGGCCAGGTTCACCGGGCAGACCCAGCTGCAAAACACCCGCCCGCCCGCCAACGCGTAAAAAGCGATCACGATGCCCACCCCCAGCAGGGCACTCAGTTCCGGCCAGTGGCGCGTGGCCAGCACCTGGGCCAGCGTGAACGGGTCGGTCAGCGGCAGCACATCCAGCGTCAGGCTGGACGACAGGTTGCCCTTGACGACCCAGATCCCTGCCAGCGGGCCGAGCAGGAACAACCCCAGGATCGACAGTTGCGACAGGCGGCGCAACAACAGAAAGCGGTAGGCCCGCCACCAGCCTTTGTCGCGCAGGGCGTCGGCACCCACCTGTTTGGGTGTGGCTTGTGCGACGGTGGTCGTTGGGCTCATGGGCCGCCCTCTGTTGCAGGCGCCCGGTAAGGCGCCACACCCGAGCGCAGCGGTGCCAAATCACCCGGTACCGGTTGGCTGGGCAGGTTTTGCGCCGGTTGGTCAAAGCGCGGGCGGCCGCTTTGGTTGTCAGCTTCCCACCCCTTGCGGTAGTGGTGGCCCAGTTCGCCACGCGCCAGACTGGTTGGCAGCACCTTGATGGCGGCTTCTTCCAGCACGCAGCTTTTTTCGCACTTGCCGCAGCCGGTGCAGGCGTCGGCATGCACCGTGGGCAGCAGCATGGCGTGGCGGTCGCTGCGGGGGTTGTTCACCTTTTCCAGGGTGATGGCCTGGTCGATCACCGGGCACACGCGGTAACACACGTCGCAGCGCAGGCCCAGAAAGTTCAGGCAGTTTTCCTCGTCGATCAGCACCGCCACGCCCATGCGGGCCTGGGTGATGTCGGTCAGGCCGTGGTCCAGCGCGCCGGTGGGGCAGGCCTGCACGCAGGGGATGTCCTCGCACATTTCGCACGGGATGTTGCGCGCCTCGAAGTACGGGGTGCCCACGGCTACGCTCGTGGCCCAGTCTTTGTGCAAAAAATCGCCCCAGTCGCTGAGTTTGAGGTTTTGTGGCGGGCAATCGCGCACGCACAAACCGCAACGCACACAGGCGCCCAGAAAGGCCTCCTCGGCCAAAGCGCCGGGTGGACGCAGGGCCTGGGCGGGCCGTGCCACGCTGGGCAGCGCCAACAGCGCGGCCCCACCCGCCACCAGCGAGGCGCTGGCGGCACTGGCGGCGCTTTGCAACAGCTGGCGGCGTGACAGGTCCATGGGCGGTCAGGGGCGGGGGGTCAGGCGCGCACCACCTTCACGGCGCACTTCTTGTAGTCGGTTTCTTTCGAAATCGGGCAGGTGGCGTCCAGCGTCAGCTTGTTGACCAGGCGGCCTTCGTCGAAGAAAGGCACGAACACCAGGCCTTTGGGCACTTTGTTGCGCCCTTTGGTTTCCACGGCCAATTCGATTTCGCCACGGCGCGAAGCGACCTTGACCTTCATGCCCCGCTGCAGACCACGGGCCTGGGCATCGTCCGGGTGCATGAACAGCACGGCCTCGGGCACCGCGCGGTGCAGTTCGGGCACGCGCCGCGTCATACTGCCGGTGTGCCAGTGTTCCAGCACGCGGCCAGTGCACAGCCACAGGTCGAATTCTTTGTCCGGGCTTTCGGCGGCGGGCTGGTAGGGCAGCGCAAAAATGTTGGCCTTGCCGTCTTTGTTGCCGTAGAACTTGATGCCTTCGCCTTTTTTCACGTAAGGGTCGTAGCCCTCACGGAAGCGCCACAGGGTTTCCTTGCCGTCCACCACCGGCCAGCGCAGGCCGCGCACCTCGTGGTACACATCGAAGTCGGCCAGGTCGTGCCCGTGGCCGCGACCGAACTCGGCGTATTCCTCGAACAGGCCTTTTTGCACGTAAAAGCCAAAGGCTTCGGATTCGGCGTTTTTGTAGCCCGGGATGTACTTGCTGTTCACCTTGCCCAAATCGGCCATCGGGTATTTGTTGACCTTGCCGTTTTTGTACAGCACGTCAAACAAGGTCTTGCCCTTGTAGGCGGGCATTTTGGCCAGCAGCTCGGCCGGCCACACCTCTTCCATCTTGAAACGCTTGGAAAACTCCATCATCTGCCACAGGTCAGAGCGGGCCTGACCGGGCGCAGCCACCTGTTGGCGCCAGAACTGGGTGCGGCGTTCGGCGTTGCCAAAAGCACCTTCTTTTTCCACCCACATGGCGGCGGGCAAGATCAGGTCGGCCGCCATGGCAGACACGGTGGGGTAGGGGTCGCTCACCACCACAAAGGCGGCTGGGTTGCGCCAGCCGGGGTAAATTTCGCCGTTGATGTTCGGCCCCGCCTGCATGTTGTTGTTGGTGGTGACCCAGTAGCATTTGAGCTTGCCGTCCTTCAGGGCGCGGCTTTGCGCCACCGCGTGCAGGCCGATCTTGTCGGGGATGGTGCCCTCGGGCAGTTGCCAGATTTCTTCGGTGTGCTTGCGGTGTTCGGGGTTGGTCACCACCATGTCGGCGGGCAGTCGGTGCGCGAAAGTGCCCACCTCGCGTGCGGTGCCACAAGCGCTGGGCTGACCGGTCAGGCTGAACGGGCCGTTGCCCGGTTGGCTGATCTTGCCCACCAGCAGGTGGACGTTGTAAATCATGTTGTTGGCCCAGGTGCCGCGCGTGTGCTGGTTGAAGCCCATGGTCCAGAACGACACCACCTTGACTTTCGGGTCGGCGTACAGCTTGGCCAGATCCTCCAGCTGCTTGACCGGCACGCCCGAAATCTGGCTGACCTTTTCGGCCGTGTACTCGCTGACGAACTTGGCGTATTCGTCGAACGACATGGGGGTGGAGTCGTTCGGGTTGCCTTTGGGTTTGCCGTCTGCACCGGGGTAGCCGTTGCTGGTGGCGTCTTTTTCCAGGGCGTGAACCGGGCGCAGGCCGTAGCCAATGTCGGTGGCCCCTTTCTTGAAATTCACGTTCTTTTTCACGAATTCGGTGTTCACTTTTTTGTTGGTGATCACGTAATTCGCGATGTAGTTCAAGATCGCCAGGTCGGTTTGCGGCTTGAAGATGATGGCTTGGTCCGCCAGGTCGTAACTGCGGTGTTCGTAGGTGGACAGCACCGCCACCTTGACGTGCGGGTTGGACAGGCGGCGGTCGGTGATGCGGCTCCACAAAATCGGGTGCATCTCGGCCATGTTGCTGCCCCACAGCACAAAGGCATCGGATTGCTCGATGTCGTCATAACAGCCCATGGGCTCGTCAATGCCGAAAGTGCGCATGAACCCGGCGACGGCGCTGGCCATGCAGTGGCGGGCGTTGGGGTCGAGGTTGTTGGAGCGGAAACCCGCCTTCCACAATTTGGAGGCGGCGTAGCCCTCCCACACCGTCCATTGCCCCGAGCCGAACATGCCGATGCCGGTTGGGCCGTCGGTTTTGAGGGTTTCTTTCCACTTGGCGGCCATCACGTCGAAGGCCTCGTCCCAGCTCACCGGGGTGAATTCGCCTTCCTTGTCGTATTTGCCGTTTTTCTTGCGCAGCAGGGGCTGGGTCAGCCGGTCCTTGCCATACATGATTTTCGACAGGAAATAGCCCTTGATGCAGTTCAGCCCACGGTTGACCGGCGCTTCCGGGTCGCCCTGCGTGGCCACGACTTTGCCATCCTGCACGCCCACCATCACGGCGCAACCGGTGCCACAGAAGCGGCAGGGGGCTTTGTCCCAGCGCACAGCCACATCGTTGGCTGTTTTGGCCTTTGGGGTGGCGGCTTCGGCCACCAAGGGAATGCCCGCAGCAGCGGCGCTGGCGGCCAGGGCTTGAGATTTCAAAAAGTCGCGGCGATTGGAATCCATGGGGTTCTCCGTCAATTGCGTGCCAAAGGGTCAGTCATGCGTCAGGGGCGGGCCGCGGCCGTTTGAGCGGCGTTCTGGCCCTGTGCCATCTGGGTCAACGTGGTGCGCCATGACTGGAAGCGCATGTCAGGGTCGCTCTGGGCGGTGTGCTCGATGTCTGGGCCGGAATATTCGTACACCAACGATGTGTTGAGCACATGGACGTGCAGGGCCAGGGTCGCCATGGTTTGGGCAGCGGGCGTGTCCTGGGTGTCCTCAATCACGACGACCAGGCGGCCATCGCCCGGGTTCAGTGCCACATCCACCCCCGGCAAGGACGACAGATGGCCGACCACTTCGGTCAAATGACCGGGCTTGACGCGGACCACCACTCCCAGAATGCTCATTGAATATGCTCCAGACAAAAATCCAAGCGTTATTCTCAGGCACTGCGTGACCGATCTGTTTGAGCAAGATCAAGCAAGGGCGAAGTAATCCCCCCGCCGAGTGACAGCGGGTTGCCAGCGGCACCGACTCACCGGTCGGTCGGTGGATTGAGTTTGGCGGCCCGGCTCATCATGGCCAGGTGGGTTTGACTCAGTGCTGCGCAGGTTGCTGCCGACTGTTCCACGTCCAAGGCATGGGTTTCCAGGTGGTCACAAGCCTCCATCATCAGCCTGGAAAGCTGCAACAGCTTTTCCTGTATCAGTTCCCGGGTTTTGCGTTGTCGTTCCACCTGGGCCAACAGTGTTGCCACGCCGTTGCGCAGCGTGGTCATGTCTTGTGCGATGTCCAGGGGTATGCGCGGGTCGTCGAATTTCGCCAGCTGGTGCCCATAGCTGTCTTGCAAAAACTCTTCCACCAGTTGGCACGAGACTTGAAATTTTTGGGCCTGCTTGGCTCCGGCATCCAGCGTGGCAGCGGCACATTGGTTGATTGCCCGGACCTGTTCCAAAGACTCTGAAACGAAGCAGGAAAACGACGCCAGCGAGCGGCTGTGCAACGCGGTGACCACATCGGTAGGGGCTTGCTGGCTGTCCATGGCGGGCGCCTGTTCAGCTGCCCAGCCGCAAAAACTGCGACTGGGCTTTGCCGCCGATCTGGAAGCGGTTGATCGCGTTTTTGAGCGACTGCACTTGGTCGTCCAGGTTTTTGGAAGCGGCAGCGGTTTCTTCCACCAAAGCGGCATTTTGTTGTGTGGCCTGGTCCAGTTGCGCCATGGCCTGGCTGACCTGTTCAATGCCCGACGTTTGTTCGCGGGTGGTCGAAGCCACCTCCGACACGGTTTGGTTCACGTTCTCGATCGCGCTGACCACTTGACCGACCGACTCGCCCGCTTTGAGGGCCACCTCGTTGCCCATGTCCATCTTGGCCACGTTGTCCTGGATGATGGTTTTGATTTCCTGGGCGGCCGAAGCGCTGCGTTGCGCCAAAGAACGCACCTCGGAGGCCACCACGGCGAACCCACGCCCCTGCTCGCCCGCGCGCGCCGCTTCCACCGCCGCGTTCAGCGCCAGAATGTTGGTTTGGAAGGCAATGCTGTCGATCACGCTGATGATGTCGCGTATGCGCTGCGACGACGAGTGGATGTCGCGCATGGTGCTGACCACGTTGTCCACCAGGCCACCCACCTCGCGGGCATTCAGGCTGGCTTCAGAGGCCAGGTTGTTGGCCACCTGTGTGATCTGCATGTTCTGGTGCACGGTGCTGGTCATTTCCTCCATCGAGGCAGCGGTTTCTTCCAGCGAACTGGCTTGCGCCTCGGTGCGGGAGCTCAGGTCCATGTTGGCGGTGGCAATTTCGGCCGAGGCGTTGGCCACCTGGGCGGCGCTTTCCTGGATGCGCATCATCACGTGGCTCAGCGATTCCTGCATCTGGTGCATGGATTCGAGCAACAAGCTGAGTTCGTTTTTGCCGTGCACGTGGATGGGCACGGTCAAGTCCCCTTGCGCGATTTTGCTGGCCACGTCCATGGCTTGGTTCAAGGGCCGCATGATGGATTTGACCATCGACAACGCCGCTACCACACCCACCAGCAGGGCAAACAAACCCAAGCCAGCGTTGAGGGTGTTTTGGCGGTCGATCGCTGCCCCGGCGTTGGCGCCGCGCTCCTGGGCCAGTTTTTTCTGCAAGCCCAGCAATTCGTCTATGGGTTTGGCCAAGGCATCCACGGCGGGCAACACCCGGCTGTTGACGATTTCTGTGGCGGCGGCCTGGTTGCCGCTGTCCAGTTGCTGCGTTGCCAAGGTGAACGCGGTGACAAAGCCGCTGCGGGCCTGTTTGATGTCGGCCAACAGTGCTTGCCCTTTGGGCAACACCAGCATGGGGGTCAATTCCTCCATCAGGCGGTCGATTTCGGTGCGGGTTTTGGCCATGCGTTCCCGAATGGCCGGTACCGCCTCGGGCTTGGCCACAAACAGTTCCAGGGTGTTGCGGGCGTTGCTTTTGGTGGCGCTGTCAATCTGGCTCACCAAGTCGAGCTTGTGCATCTCCATATCGACAATTTTTTCCAGGTCGACTTTGGCCGAACGGCCCGAGGCCACCGACAGCACAATCGTGATGGCCAACAACACCAACACCAGGCCAAACGATGCCCACATGCGGGTTTTGATCGAAAGGTTGTCCAAAGAAAAAAACGGCATACAGCACCCGGCCCGGTTTGAGAATGAAGTGGAATTCATTGTCGACCTTGCCAACGCCGGGGAACATCGTTCTTTGGAGCTAGCGGCATAGTTCTAAAGTAGTAGCGATGGCCTGAATCGGGCCATGAATGTGAGAATCACGACCGAAGCAGCATGTTCAATCCCAAGCGCCTATCCACCAAAATCCTCAGTTCCGGGCTGGGTTTGCTGGTGGTGGCTTTGCTGTCCATTGCCATGACCATGTGGTTCGCCCGCCAGCTGGACGGGGGCGCTGCCGCCGTGAACGAAGCCGGGCGTTTGCGCATGCAGGCCTGGCGCTTGGTCAGTGCCCTGGGCGGCGGGCGCGAACCCGGCCAAGTCGCCCAAATGCTGCAGCAGATGGATGCCAGCATCGCCTTGCTGCAACAGGGCGACCCCAACCGCCCGCTGGCCGTGCCCTGGAGCGAGCCCACCCGAGCGCGTTTCAAGGCCCTGCAAAGTGCGTGGCTGCAATTGCGCCCCCAGTGGGACACCAGCCCCCCCGGGGGCGGTGCGGCATTGACGCCGCAGGTGGACGCTTTTGTCGGCCAGGTGGATGCGTTTGTGCTGTCCATTGAAGACACCCTGGCCCGCTACACCACGCTGTTGAACCTGTTCCAGTTTTTGATGATGGCACTGGCCGTTGCTGCCGCCATGTTGCTGCTGTACGTGGGCTACCTGTTCGTTATCCAGCCGCTTAAGCATATCCAGCAAGGTCTGGAAAAAGTGGAGGCCGGTGATTTCAGCGTTCGCTTGAACCGTGTGACGCACGACGAGTTCGGAGACCTGGCTGCCGGGTTCAACCACATGACGGCCACGTTGCAGAACTTGTACGGGGGGTTGGAGCGCAAGGTTCAGGAAAAAACCCGGGCCCTGGAGGCCGAACGTTCGCGCTTGGCCGCGCTGTACGAAGTCAGCCACTTTTTGACCCAACCCCACCGGCTGGACGAATGGGTGCAAGGCTTTGTGAACAAGGTCAAACGGGTCAGCGGTGCGCAGGCCGTGGCCGTGCGCTGGACAGACGAGGCACACCAAAATTACCCCATGCTGGCCAACAACGGCTCGCACGAGGTGTACCCATCTTCGGGCGTGGGGTACGACACGCGGGTGCAGGTGCCCATCCGATTGCAGCAAAAGGTGCTGGGCGAAGTGGAACTGTTCTACCAGCAGCCCCTGGCGCTGACCCCGCAGGACCGAGAACTGTACGAGGCCTTGAGCGGGCACCTGGCCGCTGCGGTCGAGAGCTTGCGGCTCGATGTGCTGCAACGCGAAAAAGTGGTCAACGAAGAACGTGCGATGCTGGCGCGGGAGTTGCACGATTCCATTGCCCAGGCCCTGGCATTTTTGCGCATTCAGGTGAGCATGTTGCGCAATTCACTGGGTTCGCAACCAACCGCCCAAATCGACCAGATCCTGAACGAAATTGACCAGGGCGTGAAAGAATGCACCAACGACGTGAGGGCCTTGCTGGTGCATTTCCGCACCCGCGCCCACGTGGACGACATCGAACAGGCATTGCGCACGACTTTGCACAAATTTGAACACCAAAGCGGCCTGCCCGCCGACCTGGAAATTCACGGCCACGGGCCCGCATTGCCAGCCGATGTGCAGTTGCAGGTGCTGCACATTGTGCAAGAGGCCCTCTCTAACGTGCGCAAGCACGCCGCAGCAGACCACGTGCGGTTGGTGGTGCAGCGCGGCCCCACCTGGCACTTTGCCGTTCGCGACAACGGAGGCGGCTTCGATGTGGCCGCCACCGAAAAAAATCCGGGTGCCCACCTGGGGTTGCAGATCATGCGCGAGCGGGCACAGAGCATTGGTGCAGCGCTGCGCCTGGTGTCGACACCGGAGGTGGGCTCCGAGGTGCACATTGCGGTGGAGGCGCCATGACCGTTGCACTGTGCCCACCCATACGTTTGCTGGTGGTGGACGACCACAGCCTGTTTCGCCGTGGGTTGGTGGCGTTGCTGGCCCAGGACGGTCGATTCGACGTGGTGGCCGAGTCTGGCGATGCCACCGAAGCCTTGCAGAGCGCCCAACTGCTGCAGCCCGATTTGGTCTTGCTGGACAACCACATGCCCGGTGTTCGAGGGGTGGATGCGGTGGCTGGGCTCAAGCAAGTGGTGCCCGGCGTGCGCGTGCTGATGCTCACCATCAGCGAAAACGTGGACGACATCGCTGCTGGCTTGCGCAACGGTGCCGACGGCTATTTGCTCAAGACCATTGATGCGGCCACCTTGTGCGATGACATCTACAAAGTGTGGGAAGGCGACGCGGTGGTGAGCCCGGAACTGATGGGCAAACTGGTCGGTTTGTTGCGCGATGCGGCGCCTGCCCTGCCACGTGTTGCCCCTGTGGCGGTGGCCCCGCCCACGACGGATGCGGACGACCCGATACACCAGCTGTCGGCTCGTGAACGCGAAATTCTGCTCTTGGTGGCGCAGGGTGACAGCAACAAACAAATCGCCCGCGCTTTGGATATCGCGGAAACCACCGTCAAAATCCATGTGCAGCACATTTTGCGTAAACTGGGTTTGGGCAACCGGGTTCACGCGGCGGTGTATGCCTTGGGTCGGGGGATGGGTCGATCCGGTTTTTAGCGCCACGGCCTGACGATTCCTTGGGTGTCCGCTACGATGAGCGGTGTTCGATCACACCACCCAGGAGATTTCCGCATGGCCAAAAAAGCCCCCACGCCCGTTGCTTCTGTTGTTCGCATGGACATAGGCATCGGCGACAAAGACCGTGCTGCGATTGCGCAGGGCCTGAGCCGGTTGCTGGCCGACACCTACACCCTGTACCTGACCACGCACAACTTTCATTGGAACGTGACCGGGCCGATGTTCAACAGCCTGCACACCATGTTCATGGCGCAGTACACCGAACTGTGGAACGCGGTGGACCCGATTGCCGAGCGCATTCGGGCACTGGGCCACGTGGCGCCGGGCTCTTACGCGCAATACGGCAAGTTGAGTTCGCTGCCCGATGCACCGGCTGTACCGCCCCGGGCCATGGAAATGGTGCGCATTCTGGCCCAGGGCCATGAAGCCGTGGCCCGCACCGCCCGCGGCATGTTCCCCGTGGTAGAAAAAGCAAGCGACGAACCCACCGCCGATCTGCTGGTGCAGCGCTTGGCCGTGCACGAGCAGACGGCTTGGATGCTGCGCAGCTTGCTGGAAGACTGAGCCCTGGTCAGTGCACCACCACGGGGGTTTGTGCCAGGGTGGCGTAGCCTTCCAGGGTGCTTTCCACTTCTTCCTGGGTGGGGGTGTTTTGCTGCCAGGCGGTGATTTTCAGTTGGAACATTTCTGCCCACGAGCCGTCCAGGTACAGCTCTTTGCCCGACCGTTTGTCCACAATCTCGAAGCCGTGGCGCGGCATTTGAGGGGCCGTGCTGGCGCTCGCACCCTGCTCTTCGGGGGCGTTGGCAAAGATGTGGACGACCGCAAAGGTGTCTGAGTCGTAGAGCATGTTCATGGTCTAAATGTCCTCGAAATGCAATAACCCTGCAAGCAGATGCCTGGTGTATCGGCGCAATTACAACGGTCCTGAGACCTTGTTACACAGGTGGTGCCGCACGCCGGTATTTCAAGGGCGTGTGAGCACCTGGTCGGCCACGTCGCCGTTGGGGTGGCGGATGCGTATGCGTGCGGGCAGGTGGTTGAGTTGGGGGGCCAGCCAAAGTTCGATGCGTTGGTCGTTGGGGTGGCGGGGTTCGCGTTCCAGCAGGTGGCTGGGCATGGGGCCGGTTGTTGTCTCAACGGCCGTTTCTTGGCGGTGGACAAAGGTCCAGGTTTCAAACCCATTGGTCCCCATCACCGGCACGTGCCAACGCTGCCCGGCTTTGGGTGCAACGGTGGCGGCGTTGAACCACCCCGCCAGTTGCATGAACACGCTCAGGCGGTCCTGTATGGTGGGGGGCACGGTTTCGACCTCGTTTTCCGGCAGGTGCTGTGCGGTCAGCTGCTGCGGGTCGAACACCACCGTGCGCAGGCGGCGGCTTTCGTCTTCAAACCGCAAAGGGCGCAAGCCCGCAGTGCCCACGGTGCCCTGGCTGCGCTGGTGTCTGGAACCCAACAGAAACACTTTGATTTCCATGTGGGCCTGGTACCTGTAACCATCGGTTTGCCAGTCCAGAACACCTTGTGCCCGGTAAGGCAGGCCCTTGGTTTTGCCTGTGACCTGGTAGCGCAGTTGTGCTTGGGTGGGTGTTGTCCAGGGGCCTGTCGTTGCGGCGGTTGCCGTGGCCGTCGGGCTCCACAAGCTGACCGCGCCCAGGCAGCTCGCCGTCGCCAGGGTCAGCAGCAATTGGCGGCGCCGGGTCAAGTCAATGGGCTCCGGTGTGGCCAAGGTCGGTGCTCAGTTGCCGTGCAGATTGGCGCAGGGCTTGTGCCACGGGGCCGTCCCATTCGGTGTTCAGGGTGGCCACCGAACCCATGATCAACAGGCCGAGTTGCATGTGGCCTTGGGCGTCAAACACCGGGGCGCAAAAACCGGCCACGCCGCTGAGCAGGCTGTTCACCGCCCGGCCCATGCCGTGCTGACGTGTGGTGGTCCAGAGTGCTTGTGCTTGCTCGACGGTTTGGGGCAGGTCGGCTTGCGGGTGTTGCCGCGAACGCTGCAATTCCGTGTTCAACATGGCCTGCATGCGATCGGTGTCGCGGTTGCGGGGTTCCATGAAGGTGGCAAAACACCGGCCGGTGGCCGATGACAGCAGGGGCATCACATCGCCCAGGCGCAGCGACACCGGCACGGTTTGCGGTGCTTCGGCCCAATGCACGATGGTGGGGCCCTGGTTGCCCCACACCGCAATGGCCACGGTGTGGCCGGTGTGCTCCAGCAGGGCGTCAGCCCGTTCGCGGGCCAGTTTCACCGCATCCAGGCGGCCCAAGGCAGCCAGGCCCAGGCGCAACGCGGCCGGACCCAGGTTGTAGCGGGTGCTTTGCGGGTCCTGGTGCACCAGGTTCAAGCGCTGGAAACTCACCAAATAGCGGTGCGCCTTGGCCGCGCTCATGCCTGCGGTGGCGGCCAGGTCGCGCAACATCAACGGGCCTTGGGCTTGCGCCATCACGTCCAGCAAGGCAAACCCCACCTCCACCGACTGGATGCCCGCGCGCTGATCGGCACCAGGGTTGTCGGTTTCGTCGGTCTCAGAAGAGAGGGCGTCTGGGGCTTGGCGGTTCATGGCGCAAGGGCTGTTGTTGAAAGGTGTCGTTGAAAACGTGATTGTGTTTTAGAATTGAAATTCAATAATGGTGAATTAATTTCACTATTCGTAATTTTAAACCGGCGCCTTGCTGCCGGTCACAGGAGACTGGACCCATGAAACTGGCCACTTACAAAGACGGATCACGCGACGGGCAACTGGTGGTGGTTTCGCGCGACCTGAGCACCGCCCATTATGCGACCGGTATTGCCAACACCTTGCAGCAAGCCCTGGATGACTGGAACTTCATCGCGCCCCAACTGCAAGACCTGTACGTGACCCTGAACCAGGGCAAAGCCCGCCACGCGTTTGCTTTTGACAGCCGCATGTGCATGGCACCTTTGCCGCGCGCCTACCAGTGGGCCGATGGGTCGGCGTACATCAACCACGTGGAACTGGTGCGTGCCGCCCGCAACAGCGAGGTTCCCGCCACTTTTTACACCGACCCGTTGATGTACCAGGGCGGCAGCGACGATTTTTTGGGGCCCAACGACGACGTGGTGGTGCCGAGCGAGGCCTATGGCATCGACTTTGAGGCCGAAATTGCCGTGGTGACGGGCGATGTGCCCATGTGTGCCACACCCGAACAGGCCTTGGAAGGCGTGCGCTTGCTGATGCTGGCCAACGATGTGAGCCTGCGCAACCTGATACCGGCCGAGCTGGCCAAGGGGTTTGGCTTTTTCCAGAGCAAGCCGGCCACCGCGTTCAGCCCGGTGGCGGTGACGCCCGATGAACTCGGCAGCGCCTGGGAGCAGGGGCGTGTGCACCTGACCATGCAGTCCACGTGGAACGGCAAAGTGGTGGGCCGGTGCGATGCCGGACCGGAAATGACTTTCCACTTTGGCCAGTTGATTGCCCACGTTTGCAAAACACGCAACGTGCGGGCCGGTTCGATTGTGGGCAGCGGCACGGTCAGCAACAAAGGCATGGAATCAGACGGCCACAAAGTTTGGCCCAAGGGCTACAGCTGCATCGCGGAACAGCGCGCCATCGAAACCATTGTCGAGGGACAGCCCCGCACCGACTTCATGAAGTTCGGAGACACCATCCGCATCGAGATGATCGGTCGGGACGGCGCAAGCCTGTTCGGTGCGATTGATCAGGTGGTTGCGCCTGTGGCTTGAGTTCGGTTACAAGCTGGGGTGGTTGTTGCCACCTCGGGCGTGTTCGGCCTTGTCCTGGCAGGCCACGCAACGCAAGGCCACCGGGTTGGCGTGCAGTCGGGCCGAAGGAATGTCACAACCGCAGTCGGCGCACAGGCCGTAATCGCCGCT
>JACCDQ010969136.1_pt1 | contig 14152 bp, 10 predicted proteins | sample 7446031 | NCBI WGS metagenome assembly JACCDQ01 (sample SAMN15323442, study PRJNA562643) | freshwater metagenome | isolation source: river surface water | place: USA:Blue River Watershed | collected 2017-08-17 | reverse complement strand
GCTCTGAAACGCAATGTATTTGTTTTGTTACCCACTTTTACATTGAAATCTTGTTCAACAGAGAAATCGAAACGAGTTAACCAAGGAAATTGTTGACCATTTCTTTCTGCATACGAACCTCTACGTGATGATAAATATGGATCATTATCAACCCAAGCATCGAAGGCTGTTTGTTGCTGAGCAGGAGTAAATGAACCATTGGCGATAAAGTTCAACGATTCTCCTTTCTTAGGAATATAAATCAAATCGTTGTTTGTTTGACCATCACCATTCATATCATTTGAATAAGTATATGAAAGCTTAGAACCACTGTTAGACACCATACCTAGAGTAAAGGTAGTAGCACCGCCCAATTTACCACCGTAAGCAATACGATAGTTTACATAACCTACAATTCTGTGACGCAAATCGTTGCTTGAATAATCTAAACCTAAATAGTTAACACCAGTCACTGTTGGTGTACCAGCATCTACAGTACTACCTACAGAGGCCACATCTTTAGCTTTTGAATACGTATAAGCAAGCATACCACCAAGACCATTGATTAGTGGTCTTTCTAATTTAGCCGTAAAACTATACGAATATCCTTGGTCTGTATTTGTTAAGATATAAGCTTGGTTCGTCGCAGAGTTGATATAAAGTGAAGTGGATGAGTTAACAGATCTTGGATAACGTGGACGTGTATCTGCACCGCTAAACGTTGTTGTTGGTGCTTTTAAGTTTACGTCGATATATTTCAACGCATTGATATTTTGGTTGTAAATATATTCTAATGTACCTACAAAACCGAAAGGTAATTTTTGGTCAACCGCAATGTTTGATTTCCAAATTTGAGGGAACTTCAAATTCTCATCATTGGCATTTACAGTAAACGCTGGAATCGTTGCTGTCGCAGGTGTATATTTGGTTGGGTCTAATGTGAATGGATATGCAGTAGTATTGTTTTGTGTTAATACTGCCGTATTTACGCCATTGTTACCCAATTGGTTTGAAATCAATACATAAGGCATACGTGACAAGAAGTATCCAGAACCACCACGAATTTGCGTTGACTTATCACCTTTCACATCCCAGTTAAAACCAATTCTTGGCGATACGTAGATTCTTCCTTTAGGCATAGTTGCCGTATTTACTTTATAATCAGAACCATCTGGAGCTTTGTAAGTCAATGCTGCAATAGTAGGATTATAATAGTCAATTTCAGTACCAATACCAATGTAATCTGCACGCAAACCTGCGGTTAATTTCAAATTATCTTTTGCTTGGTATTCGTCTTGGATATAACCCGAATACGTAGATACCTTAATTACTTGCCAAGGCTCTTGTCCATTTGGCAACAACGAGAAACGATAGTTGAAACGAGCTAAACTCACTGGCGAAACTGTCAAATTCGGATTGGCGATATAGGCATTCATCGCTGTTTCAAAATCTGCCATCGACTTATATACATATACCCCTTGAGAAGCAGGGAAGAATAAGTTGTTCGACTTGAAATATTCGTAAGACAAACCAGCAGTCAAGGTATGTTTTCCAGCAAAGTACGTCAAGTTATCTGTAAAGTTCAACGTAGAGTAATCCAATTTGTTACTTGGCGTAAATGGATCCATCCCCACCGAAGTGTAAGTGGTTTGCGTTGTTGGGTCTTGAATCTCAATCAAAGGGAACAATGATGTACGGTACTTTCTGTCTTCAATTTGCTTGTTGTAAGTAGCAATGAAGTTGTTGGCAATTTTAGAGTTGAAAGTAGAGTTCAATTCGGCAACAATCGAGCGTGTATTATCCATGATAATATAGCCTGTGTTTTGTGGCGACATTGAGTTGGCGTTGTTGGTACGAGTACCAAAACCTGCGGTATTACTACTGTTACTACCCGAAATTAATACATCAGATTCTGAATCGTGGTGCGAGTAACGAAGCGTTAATTTATGCTTGTCGTTGATGTTGTAGTCAAAACGTACCAAGAACTTTTTACTTGAAGATTCATTGTTAAAACCATCTAAAGCTCCTGCATTCCAGCCAAGTTTAGCCATAATGTCAGCTACTTTTTGCATATCAGCTAAAGTAGTTCTTGAGATGTTTGCTCCTGCTGTTCCTCTGTTGGCCGACCAGCTCAAGGCAGGAGAAGTACTATTAATGATTTCGCCGTTTACAAAATAGAACAATTTGTTTTTGATAATTGCACCACCAGCACGGAAACCTGTAGTTTTTTCACTAAAATTTGTGATGCTTACAGGAGTATCGCCAATTTTATTTCCAACTAAATTTTGATTTTTAAAGAAATGATAAACCGAACCCGACGTTTCGTTTGTTCCAGAACGAGTTACGGCGTTGATAGACGCACCAGCGAAGCCAGATTGACGAACATCAAACGGAGCAATGTTGATTTGTAACTGCTCAACGGCATCTAACGAAATCGCACCGTAGCCTGTTCTACCACCAGCCTGAGCTTCGTTACCTAAACCGAAACCATTGTTGAATACCGAACCATCAATGGTAAAGTTGTTGAAACGAGAATCTTGTCCAGCAAATGAAGAACCGTTGCTGTAAGCATTGTAACGTGTAATACTGTTGATAGTACGGTTCAAGGTAGGTAAAGATGAAAGCGTTTGTCCTGAGAAAGTTGCCGAAGCGCCTGTTCTACTCGAACTAAAAATATCGCTCTTTCCTGCTTTTACCACTACTTCTTGTAATTGCTTGCCTTCTTCTACAAGCTTGTAGTTGAGCGTTGTTGCCACACCCAAAGTCGTATAAACATCAGACATTACCTCTGTTTTGAAACCAACAAAAGTAACTGTTACAGTGAACGGTCCGCCCACACGAACGCTAGGCAAAGTAAAACGACCAGCCGTGTTGGTTGAAGCACCATAACGAGTTCCAGATGGCGTGTGAACAGCAATGACAGAGGCACCTGGAAGTGGCTCGCCTTTGGCATCTACTACGCTACCCGCAAAAGAGGAAGACGTAACCTGGGCAAATACCTGCACACTCGAAATAGTAGCGAATATTGCAAATAGCAAGCTTACAACTACTTTAGTGGTAAAAACTTTTTTCATAATAATGAAATTGGAATTTAGTTATAAATTGAATGGATGAAATTCTTTGCAAAATAACAATAAAAAATTAGTTTCGGCAATATCCTGAAATTAACAAAATATAAACTCCTGTAACTTAAATTACTGATTTTTAATCAAACTATTGATACTTTATCGAAAAAATACCATTTTTACGCTTAATTTTTATAACTTATACAAGATTCATTCTAAGAAAAAGCGTACTCTATTCATTTAGTATTTTTTAAAGATTGTAAAAATAAATGTATATACTTGTATTTCATGATATAAATAATAAAATTTAATAACTTGGATAACTCAATTCTAGTGATTTTATTTACTTTTATAAATCAACATCTTATTTACCCTTACCTCGTAACTATCGCATTGCATTTAGCTAAAACGTATGTATTTCTTTTCATATAAAAACTTATTCTTGGGGCTTTTTTTATGCTATTTTTTTTCGTTTCAAAGCATTGCCCAAATACCTGTCGGCGTTTTTTCAAAGCCCATTATTGCTGCTCATAGAGGCGGATTTTACGAAAAACAACCAGAAAATAGCCTAGAAGCCTTTAAAGAAACGGCTCAACTACTCAACCATCAACCTTTTTTTATAGAGCTGGATTTGAGGGAAAGTGTCAACGAACGTATTTACATTTTGCATGACGAAACCTTCGACCGCACTTCTACAGGAGCAGGGCTTATCAAAAGAACGGATGATTATTTTATCAAAAACTTTTTGCTAAAAAATAAGGCCGGTGAAATTACACCTTACAAAATCCCTACTTTTGAAGAGGTGTTACAATGGGCTAAAACCCAAAAAAACCTCTATTTGATGATTGATGTCAAAGGAACTTCTTGGGAAAGAGCCATCGACCTTGTTGATTTTTACGAAATGCGTGCTAAATGCCTCTTTCTTACCTTTAACCTCAACGACACCCAAAAGGTTTTTAAGATTGCTCCGTCGGCGATGATTTCGGCTCTTATCAACACACCCGAAGAATTGAATCAACTGAAAGCCCTACAAATTCCTAAAAATCAGTTATTTATTTACATCAATCCTCGCACTACCAAAGCTACACTCAAGCAAATACGCCAAGAAAAGTTTATCTGCATGACCGATGTGAGCGAGAATAGTAAGCAAACAACCAAGCCTTTTGCCAATCCTTTTAAAAAACATTTTTACAAAAAAATTTATCGCTCCAATCAACTTGATGTGCTTATTACTGATTACCCTGTGGTGGTAAATCGTATCTTTGCAAAAAGAAAATCAAAGTGAGCATGAAATTATACTATCGCAAAGCAGGAGAATCAGGACAAGCACTTATCATCTTACACGGTATTTTTGGTTCGTCCGATAACTGGCTAACCATCGGAAAAGTACTCGGACAACACTACCAAGTGTATATGGTTGACCAGCGAAATCATGGCCAATCGCCACACAGCGACGAGTTCAATTATCAAGTATTGGCAGACGATTTAAAAGAATTTATCGAAGCACATCAATTGCTCAACCCTGTCATTATTGGGCATTCGATGGGGGGCAAAACAGTCATGCAATTTGCTATGAATTACCCTTCGCTTTTCAGTAAAATGGTGGTGGTGGATATTGCCCCTAAATTCTATCCCGTACACCACGGTATGATTTTACAAGGACTTCACGCCGTGCCTTTAGCAACCTTGAGCAGCCGTACCGAAGCCAACGAAATACTGAAAAGGTTTGAAGAAAACGAAGGCGTTCGACAGTTCTTACTCAAAAACCTTTGGCGTAATCCTGATAAAAACAACCAGTTTGATTGGCGTATCAACTTGCCTGTTATTACTCAAAATATAGATGTAGTAGGCCATGAATTGAGCAACGAAAAAGCTATTGAAAAGCCTGTTTTATTTATCCGAGGAGCTTCGTCGCATTACATCCAACCCGAAGATGAAAGACGCATTTGGGAGCTTTTTCCACAATACGAATTAGTGACGATTCCGAATGCGGGTCACTGGGTACAAGCCGACCAGCCACAAGCTTTTGTAGAAGCCTTACAGGCATTCATTCATTAAAACAATGCCATCAATGACCCTTTTTTTGATTCCGACTACCTTAGCTCCCAATACCGCCGAGGCTGTTTTGCCTGCACAAATCAAGCAAGTGGTGAGCCAGACCGATTATTATTTTGTAGAAAATATCCGCACGGCACGCCGTTTTATCAGCGAATTGAAAGTGGGTAAAAACATTGATAGCCTGCATTTTTATGAGCTACACAAAGACACCACGATACAACAAGCAAAGGCCTATTTTCAGGAAATCCCTAACGAAGCAGCCATTGGGGTGATGTCAGAAGCAGGCTGTCCTGGCGTAGCCGACCCCGGTGCCATTGCCGTGCAAATCGCTCATCAATTAGGCATACGAGTAGTGCCCTTGGTGGGTCCTTCGTCGATATTATTGGGGTTGATGGCTTCGGGATTTTCGGGGCAATCCTTTGTTTTTCATGGCTATCTTCCTATCGAAAAAGCGGCTCGGCATAAAATGTTGAAAGTATTAGAAAAAAACGCCCAAAGTTTTCAGACGCAGATATTTATGGAAACGCCTTTTCGGAACAATGCTTTTTTAGAGGATATTTTGCAAACGTGTCACCCCGATTTGAAGCTTTGTATTGCCTGCAATGTAAACGCCGATGACGAGTTGATTCAAACCAAAAGCATTGCTCAATGGCGTAAAGCAAAACCCGATTTGCACAAAAAACCCACGATGTTTTTGTTGAGCCAGTAAGGGAAGTCTTTTGATTTGTGCTTTCAAAACACGGTCGGCAAACAAAGGGTCAAAAGCCCGTTCAAGTTTTGCAAATTTGTATGCAATGTACAACAAAGCTGACCAACGTTAAAATGCTAATTATAGTCTGTGGCACAAATTGAATACTAAAAGTAGCTTTGTGCATACTTTAGTTAGCAATGATTTCAGAACATAACATACTAAACATATTCGGAGAAAACGTGAGAAAGCACAGACGTGTTCTCAATATTTCTCAGGAAGAATTGGCACATCGTGCTAACCTTCATAGGACTTACATTGGTATGATTGAGCGAGCCGAAAAAAACATCACGCTTGTGAATATACAGAAAATTGCTAATGCTTTAGAAGTTGACATTGAAGACTTAATCAGCGTTAGCAATCATGGCAAAAAAACAAATTAACCCTTACATCATTATTCACGGCGAGTATTTCATTCCAGAAAAAACAAGCGATGTTTTTATGGAAGTGGAATTTGATTATGAGGTTAAAAATTGGCAAGGAGCATTGCCAAAGTTTTTAGAAAAACAAGGATTAGACCTAACTGATGCGGAGTTTGATAAGTTACTCGAAGAAAATTATGCCTTACTTCACCCTGATAACAGAAAAGGTTGGATTTTAGAAAGTGACGCTAAATGGACCAACAAAACATCTGCTACATATAAGGTCTTGGCGGCATTATACTCAGGAGACTGGGAATGTAGAGTATGTGGGCCTGTTCCACAAGTTAATCCGCAAGCAGCAGCACGTTTGAGAGATTTGAAAAAACGTGGATATATCATAGGTTCACGCCGAAGAAATTGTACCACTTGTGGACAAAAAACAATGCACGATATTTTGGTAATGCTACCATCTATTGAAACACGTTTTGAACATGGTAACGAATTGAGAAAACCCATGTCAGAAGCGGTAAAAAAAAGGATAAAAAGTGTTTTAGGGCACTGTGAAGTTTGTTTTAATGTTGTCAGAAGTGACGTTGAATTACTCATTGACCATAAATTCCCTTCCCAAAGATGGAATGAACCAGAAACGGACAACCCAAATAACATGTCTGTTTCTGACATAAAAAATAAATTCCAACTCCTTTCAAATCAGACAAATATGTGGAAGTCTCGCTACTGTGATACTTGTGTAAAAACAGGTAAACGTGGAGATTATATGGGACTAAAATGGTACTACCAAGGAGATGAAAATTGGACAGGAGAAACAGCATTTGATGAAAAGGGTTGTGTTGGTTGTCCTTGGTACGACCTTGAGTTATGGAAAACTAAGCTTTTAGAAGTAATTGATAAAAACACATAGCCTTTTTGCATACTATAGTATTCTTTTATAGCTTTGTGACAAATAATTTTTGATGAAACGCCTATGCCAAAAAGTTTGACATACAGAGGTATAATTAGGCGTTCCATCTGATACCTTTAAAAATAACTGAACATTATAATCAGATGAAAGAAAATATAACATTTGGTAGTGTATGTTCGGGAATCGAAGCGGCACAATTGGCGTTCAATCCTTTTGGACTAACACAAGTATGGAGTTCAGAAATTGCTGAATTTCCAAGCAAGGTTTTAGAGCATCATTATCCACAAATTCCAAATGTTGGCGATATGACCGAATTGCCAGATTTTATCTTGAATAAGAAATATTTGGCTCCTGACATTTTTTGTGGCGGGACTCCTTGCCAAGCATTTTCATTAGCAGGTTGGAAAAATGGGCTTTCTGATAAACGTGGACAGCTCACAATGACTTTTATTGAAATTGCGAACGCAATTGACAAAATAAGAGAAGCTGAAAACAAAAAACCTACAATTATTCTTTGGGAAAATGTTGAAGGAGTTTTAAATGACAAAACTAATGCGTTTGGTAACTTCATCGCAGGTTTGGCAGGTTATGATGAAGAATTAAAGGTTACAAAATGGTCAAAATCAGGATTTATTTTTGGTAAAACGAGAAATGTTGCTTGGCGCGTAATTGATGCAAAATATTTTGGACTGCCCCAACAACGCAGACGATTATATGTTTTAGCAGGTGGTAAAGAATTGAGACCTGACCAACTACTATTTGAGTTTGACTATAAAAATATTGAACTTAATCTTAAAAATAATTCCTCAAAAAAGAAAAACACTTTACTGTCACTTTTTGATAATGAGGTTGATTTACTAGACGATGAAGACCAAGTAATCTTTAAGGGCAACACGAAGTTTGAGTTTTTCAGAAAATATACAGATTGTCTTTATTCTGCCTATGGCACAAAATGGAATGGAAACGCCGCTGCCTACAATGGCTCTTTATACGTAGCACAGAATGATAGAATCAGGCGGTTTACTCCATTAGAATGTGAACGATTAATGGGCTTTCCCGACAACTATACACAAGTTCATGGTAATAGCGACACAAACAGATACCAAGCTGTAGGTAATTCATGGGCAGTCCCAGTGGTACAATGGATTGGTCAGCAAATCGCACACTATTTGGTAAATGGACAAAATAAAAATATTGAATGGGTAAAAAGTGTTCGGGAACATAAAAATAACCTGAATACGCAATTATTTTTACTCGAAGGTGTACACACATTGAGTAACGGACAATTTTTGAACGCATCTGTGATACCTAATAATCCAATTGAAGGAAATCTTGCAGACATTATTCAAACAGACCAAGTACCCGAAAAATTCTATTTAAGTCCTCAAGCATGCAGAGGGATACTCAGACGTAAATACGAGAAAGATATTAAAATGAATGCTGAACTTCAAAAATTAATGACCATAATCAGCGAAGAACTGAAATACCAAGATGTATAAGATAAATATATGTGAGCAAAATGCTTAAATTCAACTTCAGTTTTTACGATGAAGCATTAGTGCTAGATTGATAGTTTTGTGTTCCAAAATTCCGTGCGAACGCCAAGCATAAAACCAGTACTGAGAGCTACCATTTGGCAACAAACTGCAAAATCATGCCTTAAATAACCGTATGAATGCAGCGTTCCAGAAATATTTCCCAACCTCTCCATTAATTCCCATTCTAAGAAATCTTGAAACAAATCGTTATTGGATACTTAGATTCAATTATACAGACATAGAAAAATATAGCTTACTATTATAATCAAAAACATATAACTCCCTTATTACCAAACAAATTCATTCATAAGCAATGATACATTTTGAAATATTTACATTTAATCCTTTTCAAGAAAACACCTACGTGCTATGGGACGAATCCCTCGAATGTATCATCATCGACCCGGGTTGTCATATGTACGAAGAGAGAAAAGCCCTCACCAATTTTATCAATGACAATAAACTCAAGCCCGTAAAGCTGCTCAATACCCATACGCACATCGACCATGTATTGGGCAATGCGTTTATCAAACGCACTTACAATATTGCCTTGCATATTCACGAAAAAGAGATGCCTGTGTTATCTAATGCCCCTAATCGTGCGGCTCATTGGGGCTTTCCAGCATACGAACATGCCGAGCCAGATGTATTTCTGGAAGAAAAAAGCTTCGTGACCTTCGGTAATAGTAGCTTTGAAGTACTGTTTACACCCGGCCACGCCCCTGGGCATGTTGTCTTTTACAATGCCGAACAAGGCTTTTGTATTGGAGGCGATGTTCTTTTTAGGGGAAGTGTTGGGCGTACAGATTTACCGCTTTGCAGCTTTCCAGACCTCGAAAAAAGTATCAAAACGCAACTTTATACCCTTCCAGATACGACGGTTGTTTATCCCGGACATGGCCCAAGTACCACCATTGGTTTCGAGAAAAAACACAACCCCTATGTACGTCTGTAACTAATTTTTTTATAAAAGCAATCATTCTCATGAACATCAAAGCTCATATTCCAAATGCCCTTACGTGTGGGAATCTACTCAGTGGTATTTTTGGCTTACATTTTCTTTTAAAGAGCGACGACTTTGTTAATCAACCTCAACAACTCATCATTCCTTCCATTTGTATAGGCATCGCTCTTGTATGCGATTGGCTTGATGGCTTTATTGCACGATTGCTACACGTAAGTTCGCCTATTGGGAAAGAATTAGATTCATTAGCCGACATGGTGACGTTTGGCGTATTACCTGCTTTTATTATGCTCAAGCTCATCGAAGGCAGTTGTACCACAGGCACTTGTACGCTTGGCTTGTTTGGGTTTTATAAGCCCTATATTGCTTTTGCATTAGCGGTGTTTTCGGCTTTACGATTGGCAAAATTTAATGTGGACACCCGTCAAAGTCATTCGTTTATTGGTGTGCCTACGCCTGCCAACGGCATGGTAGTTGCTTCATTGCCACTCATTTTGGTTTATCATCCAACGTACCGTGATTGGGTGCTCAACTTCAACGGACTGGTCATTTATTCGATTGTAATGTCTTATTTGCTTGTGGCAGAGCTACCACTTTTTGCCCTCAAATTCAAGTCGTTTGCTTGGAAAGAAAATCAAATAAAATATCTTTTTCTTTTGTTATCGCTCGTGTTGATTGCTCTTTTGAAGTTTGTAGCCATTCCACTTATCATCTTTTTGTATGTTTTGATTTCTATTATTGATGCCTTAAAATCATAAAAGCAAAACATCCCAAAACCTCAGTCTGTGGCTATTTGGTGTTGAAAAAAGGCTTTTAGCTTTTTTGCCGTTTGAGGGCTAGAATGCTTATTTATCAGGTAATTTTGGGGAAGAATCAACTTTTAAGTACCAATATGAAATTAGTGAGCATAATATTCATGGCATGACTAGAAATAATTTACTCATTATCGGTAACTTATGATTTGAGTCATGCCATGAATAAATTTGTCTAAGCACTTAATTATTCTGATTTCCAAGCTTTAGAAAGAGGATGGCAGTTCAACGAAGCGTCATTTGTGAATAACTTAGAGCAAATAGCAACATATTTTACCAAACGTTTGATACTTATGTCGAAGAAAACACTTGTTATCGGTGCTACGCCCAATCCAGCACGATACGCTTATTTGGCCACTAATATGCTCTTGCAGCATGGGCATGAGGTAAGTTTGGTGGGTATCAAGCAAGGCACTATTGCTGGACAAGCCATTCAGACGGACTTACCTGTAGTAGAAAATATTCATACAGTAACGTTGTATGTAAGTCCGAGCCATCAGCAAGCATACATCAATTATGTGTTATCGCTCAAGCCTCAACGCATCATTTTTAATCCGGGAACAGAAAACCCCGTATTCAAGCAACAAGCCAGTGAAGCGGGTATTCAGGTAGAAGAAGCCTGTACCTTGGTAATGCTTTCTACGGGGCAATACTAAATTGTTGAGCATTAGGTAAAACCCAATGCTCAACAATTACCACCTAAGCAACGCCGAACCCCACGTGAAGCCGCTGCCAAAAGCCGCCAAACAAACCAAATCGCCTGCGTTGATACGACCTTGTTCCCAAGCTTCGCTCATAGCAATCGGAATAGAAGCCGCTGTTGTATTGCCATAATATTGAATGTTGGTCATGACTTGTGCTGGTGTTAAGCCAAGTTGTTGTCGTACATATTCGGCAATACGCAAGTTGGCTTGGTGCGGTATTAATAAATCTATATCGCTGGACTGTAGCTGGTTATGAGTTAAGGCTTCTTTGATAACTTCTGGAAAGCGTACCACGGCGTGTTTAAAAACCGCATTGCCATTCATGACCACATCGCCCATTTGTGGGTTTTCGAGCAGTTGCTCGTAAAACTTTGAACCACTTGAACTGCCTGGTTCTTTTACATACAAATCTTCGGCATACGTGCCATCGGCATGGAGATGCGTAGAAAGGATACGATGGTTTTCCTCTTGCGTCGCCTGCACGACGGCCGCCCCAGCACCATCGCCAAAAATGACCGCTACGCCCCTTCCTTCGGTAGTGTGGTTGAGAAAGGTTGATTGAATTTCGGCCCCTACTACCAAAATATTTTGATACATGCCCGACCGTATAAATTGGTCTGCTACCGACAACGCATAGACAAACCCAGAACATTGGTCCCGAATATCGAGTACGCCAATGCCTGCTATACCCAAATTACGCTGTAAGATAAAACCAGGCCCCGGAAAGAAATAATCGGGCGTGATGGTTGCATAAATAATAAAGTCGATGGCGGTTGCCGAAAGATTGGCCCTTGCCAATGCCATTTTACTGGCTTCGGTTGCCATCGAAGCATTGGTATCTTTGCCTTTGGTAAAATAACGCCGCTCTTTGATGCCCGTCCGCTCGGTTATCCAAGCGTCGGAGGTATCCATGAGGGTTGTTAAGTATTCGTTTGTAATGATGTTTTCTGGAACATAATGCCCTACGCCAGTGATGCGGGAATACGCCATAGTTTAGTTATAAATTGTGAATAATGAACGCCAAGTTGATATTTATTCAAGATTACCTATCCTTGCTTACCAATAGTTTTATAACACTTTTGCAGCATCGCCACAACCGACTCTAGGTTATAGGGTTTGGCTAAAAATTCATCGGCTTGTGCTTTTTGAAAATCGGCGGCACATTCAGTAAAAGTATTGGCTGTTACCATCACAACCAACGGGGGATTCGGTACACTGTTTTTGATTTTAAAGCAAGCTTCATAGCCATCCATTTCAGGCATTTGTGCATCCATCAATATAACGTGGTAAGACTTCTGTACAACGGCTTTTACGGCTTCTTTTCCATCAGCAACTATATCAGTTTGATAACCTAATTTTTCCATAATTTTGGCAATCAGGCGTTGGTTTACGGCGTTATCTTCGGCAATCAGAATAGACATCGGATGATTTTGAGCAAAATCGGCTTGTAACGTTTGATGCAAGACTGGTGCTTCGACAAGTTTTTGGCTAGGCTGCAATAAGGTATCTTGTAACGTTTGCTTGAGCTGGGCTATTTTGATAGGCTTATGCAAGGATGCCCTGATACTTGCTTTGGGATAAGCCCTGTGTAAATCCAACTTGATTGGGGTCATCACGATGACTGGCATTTTGGGAACAAGTGCACAAACTTGGGCGGCCAATAGCACGCCGTTGGTTTCGGGCATAGCGAAATCGGTCAAGACTAAATGAATATTTTGGTCTTGTTGCAAATACTGCATGGCCGTTTTTGCCGAATCGGCGGGAATTACTTTAAATCCCCATTTGACTAGCTCACGGCTCAACATTTGACGACAAGACTTGTTGTCGTCAACCAATAATACCCGCATATTTTGAAATAGGGCATCATTCCGATGGGGTACTTTGGCTGGTGTTATGCCTTCTACCAATACCGTAAACGTAAAGGTTGTTCCTTCGTTTTCTTTGCTTGCTACGGCAATGTTACCGCCCATCAATGCTACCAACTTTTCGCTGATAACCAAGCCTAAGCCAGTGCCACCATAGCGGCGCGTCGTAGAAGAATCTACTTGTGAGAAAGCTTTAAATAAACGCCCGATTTTATCGGCTGGAATCCCAATGCCTGTGTCTGTTACTTCAAATTTTAGCACAATATTACTCACCATTTGTTGCTCTACCGATACCCCTACACCTATTTCTCCTACAGCCGTAAATTTAATGGCATTACCCACCAAATTGAGCAATACTTGTCGCAGGCGTTGCTCGTCGCCTTTGATAAACTCGGGTACATCGGCTTGCATTTCGTATATGAGCTCCAAGCCTAAATCAGCCGCTTTGACCGAAAAAACATCCAACACTGTTTCGATAGCATGACGCAAATCGAAGGTTCTTGATTCGAGTTCCATTTTTCCCGACTCTATTTTAGAAAAGTCGAGAATATCATTGATAATGGTCAATAAGTCTTCGCCACATTGTCTGATGGTACTGGCATACGAACGTTGCTCGTCATTTAACGGCGTTTCTTGTAGCAAGGAGGTCATGCCAATAACGCCGTTCATCGGCGTGCGAATTTCGTGGCTCATCGTTGCCAAGAAAATACCTTTGGCTTTATTGGCTCTTTCGGCATCAAGTCTGGCTTTTTGTTCTTCTTGGGTTGCTTTTAGGAGTTGAACCGTGCGTAATTCCACATCTTTCTCTAACTGTATTTTTTGTTGTTGAATCCTTGCAACCCTTGTTTTATAGGCTAAAAAAATGATACCAGCTATAACGAGTAGGCTTGCCCCCCGAAACCACCAAGTCATCCAAAAAGGTGGGATAATGTAAATGACTAAGGCTTTTTCTTGCGGATTCCAGAAGCCATCGTTGTTTGAAGCAATCACTTTGAGTACATACCTGCCTGGGTTGAGATTGGTATAAGTTACGCTATGTTGGTTGCTTGGTTGTGTCCAGTCGTCGTTAAACCCTTCTAATTTATATTTAAACTGATTTTTATTAGAAAGCGTATAGTTTAAAGCTGTAAAATCAATG
>JACCDQ010099174.1_pt1 | contig 14153 bp, 16 predicted proteins | sample 7446031 | NCBI WGS metagenome assembly JACCDQ01 (sample SAMN15323442, study PRJNA562643) | freshwater metagenome | isolation source: river surface water | place: USA:Blue River Watershed | collected 2017-08-17 | reverse complement strand
ATTTGGTTAATTATTCAAACTTTGAGACCGATGGCTATCGTAAAAATAGTGATGCTAAAAAAGAGCAATTTACAGCTAAGTTAAAATTCAACTTTACAGATTCGACTAAGCTGACGATGTTAGCTAACTGGATGGATATGGACGCTCAGGATCCATTAGGGTTAAAACGAACAGCAAGTTCTTCTACTTCTGGTGGGGTGACATATATCGAGCCTTCTGCATTTGACAATCCAAAAGCAGTTCCAACAGTTGCACTTTTATCCAACACAAGAGTTAGCCGTAAGAATCAGCAAGTTGGTTTTAATCTTGAGCATGCGATTAATGATAACAATCAAATCAACTTAATTTCTTATGTTGGAAAGCGTGAGAACTTGCAGTATTTATCCATTAGTGGAACTTCAGCATCAGGCAGGGCTAGTGCTATCGATCGCGATTTTTGGGGTTCTGAGGTCAGATGGACAAATAAAGGTTTAATCCTTGATAAACCATATCAACTAACGGCCGGGTATAGCTACGGAAAAATGGAAGACGATAGAAGCGATATTGCTGCTACCGCTGGTGTTCAACTTGATTCTTCAAGCTTAACTAATGTGAATAGGGATGAAAAAAACATTGCAAAGAACAATGATAAGTACGTTCAAGCTCAATGGTCTGTTTCAAACGATGTAGACATTCATGCTGGGGTTAGAAAAACTAAAGTGAATATTAAAGTTGAAGATGGATTAGTTAATTTAACTAAAGACTTCACTCAGACCTTCAACGCTAAATATCGTGATTCCAGTGGTAACTTAAGTTACGAGAAAACAACGCCTGTAGTTGGTGCAGTGTGGAAAGTCAATCCAGCTTTAAATGTGTATGCTAACTATGGAAAAGGCTTTGAGACCCCAAATTTGATTGAAATAGCATATGACAATACGACTGGTACTGGGCCTAATTTAGGTTTGAAGCCAAGCGAAAGTGATAACTATGAACTTGGTTTTAAAGCATTCCCAAATGATACAACCAAGTTGAACGTTGCAGCTTTTAGAACGAATACTGACAAAGAGATTGTTGTCTCTCAATCTGGTACATATGCTGTGTATAACAATGCCGGTAAAACTAAACGTCAAGGTTTAGAAGTTTCTGTTGATTCCCAACTGCCAAATAACTTTGGTTTATATGGCGCCTACACATATCTGGATGCTAAGTTCGATTCAGATTTTTTATCTGCAGGGAATATTGTGAATTCTGGAAATTACATTCCTGGAACATATCGCAATCAATTGTACGGTGAAGTCTCTTGGAGAGCGCCTTCAGTAGGATTCTATACAGCCCTTGAGGGTCGCTACAACAGTAAAGTATATGTGGATGATAGAAATACTGATAGTGCTGATTCATATGCAGTTTTCAATGCAAGAGCAGGTTTTCAACAAAATGTCAGTAATTGGCGTTTTAGCGAATTCCTTCGTTTGGAGAATATTACCGATAAAGAATATATTGGTTCAGTTCGTGTAAACGATAGCAATAGTCGTTTTTATGAACCTGCAATGGGACGTGCGTGGATGCTAGGCGTCAATGCTAACTACCGTTTCTAATAGTTAGTATTGATTGATAAAAAAGCCGTCACATGTGACGGCTTTTTTTGTATCATCAACTTAATTAATATTCAGAGTTTTATTTTGCCTATCCTCGGTTTTAATCATTACAACTTACGTGCTGAGCCTTCTATGATGGAACTACTGAAGGTGTTTTATCGTGATGTGGTCGGGCTTACCGTGGGCGAGCGGCCTAGACTTACTAGTTTTGGATATTGGCTTTATATTGGCAATAAAGATGTGTTGCATTTATCTGAAGCCAAGACAGAAGAAGGGCGTCAAGAAAATGTAGCGACGACTTTTGATCATGTGGCATTTACCGCAACTGATTATGTTGGCACGATTGAGCGTTTGAATCAGTTGGGGGTGGAATACAGAACCCGTGAAATTGCATCTGCAGGACAGAGACAAATATTCTTCAGTGACCCGGCAGGTAATGGGATTGAATTAAATTTCCGTTAATGCTTTAAAGGTTTTTTTAGTTAAATAACACCATCTAAAATCTGTACTTTGACCGTTGCGCCAGCTTCAATATTGCCGGTCTCTTCATCCAATACAATAAAACAATTCGCTGCTGACATTGAACTCAGAACACCTGAGCTTTGGTTGCCCGTTGTTTTTACTTGCCAGTTGCCATCTTCAGCCAAGAATAGAATGCCTCTCTGAAACTCTGTACGACCTTTGGCTTTTTTGATGGGTGAAACGCACACTGCATTCATGAGCGGCTGTTCGGCAGGGTTAGTTTGTCCCATTAAGATGAGTAATGCTTCACGCACGAATTGGTAAAAAGTGACCATCACAGCGACTGGGTTGCCAGGTAAGCCAAAGTAATGGGCATCACCGATTTTTCCAAAAGCGAGTGGGCGTCCAGGTTTCATCGCTATTTTCCAGAACAGCACTTGTCCTAGTTTTTGAAGAAGCTGTTTCATGTAATCCGCTTCACCGACTGAGACTCCACCGCTGGTAAGTATCACGTCTGAATTTTGTGCTGCGGTTTCTAAAGTTTTTTCTAATAATTCAGGGTTGTCAGGAATCGCTCCTAGGTCTTGAATCTCGACGCCTAAACTAGTGAGCATGCCAAATAAAGTGTAGCGGTTGCTATCATAAATCTGTCCAGCTTCTAGTGTTTGTCCTAGGCTGGTGAGTTCATCGCCAGTGGAGAAAAAGCTGACGCGTAGTTTTCTGTAAACTTTTACATGAGGAATGCCGAGTGAGGCGATTAGGCCTAAATCCGCCGCACGCATTAAATGCCCTTGCTTTAGAACAATTTGGCCTGTGCTTAAGTCTTCGCCAGCAAGGCGCACATTCATTCCAGTTTTGATGGGGTCTGTAAACGTGATGCTGTCTTCGTCAACACTTACGCGTTCTTGTGGAATAACAGTGTCAACGCCGGCAGGTACTGCGGCGCCGGTCATGATGCGAATACAAGCCCTTTTTTGTACACTTCCTGTGAGGGGGTTGCCTGCGAATGCAGTCCCTGTAATTTTTAAGGTCGTGCTACCTGATTGCGCGACATCTGCTGAGTTAAAAGCATAGCCATCCATGGCTGAGTTGTTGTGACCTGGGACATTAAAAGGCGAAATAATGTCTTCTGCCAAAATGCGGCCGAGTGAATCTCTTATCCCTAAAGTTTCAATTTCTTTAACAGGGCTTAAGTAGGCCTTAATCGTTGAGCGTGCTTGATTAACAGCCATTGAATTTGGATCGTAATCGTCACAAGGGCTTTGAGTATTTGCAAGTTCAGCTAAGGTTCTTTTGCTCATCATTGAGGTCTGTTTTTTTAAATATTTTTTATAGTTTAAGCCATTGCTGAATAAAGGTGGCAACAGCGGGTATATCGTTCAAATCAATTTGCGGCTTGGTCGTATTCACTAATTCATCTGTTGCAACGGCAATAATATTGGCATCCTCATCAGCGAGTAAAGGGTTGCCCATTTCTGCTCTGTGGACTTCAATTTTAGGAATGGCTTCATGTTTGAAGCCTTCAGCTAATACTAAATCGCTGAGTGAAGTATCCATTTGAGATAGTAGCAAAGACAGACTTGGTTCATCTTCGGCATGGGGAGTGCGTGATAGTTCAGTCATGAGAGCCCAGCGCTCTTTTGAGCCTATCATCATTTGCACAGCGCCTGCTTCTCGTAAGCGATGGCTATCCTTGCCGGATTGGTCGATATCGAAGCTGTGATGCGCATGTTTGATGACAGAAATTCTTAAACCTTGCTCGATTAAGGCAGGAATTAGCTGGGTCAGCAGGGTGGTTTTACCGATGCCACTGCTATGTGCACAAAAGCCTAGTACTGGAATCATCTTTTTAGGTTTCACAATATTAGTTTTTATTGATGGCTAGACGTTCAAGCTCAGTAAGATCGTCCATAGTATTGATGTTACTAAAAGCCATAGACTGATCGTCAAAATTGACTACTATTAAGTGATGTCTTTTTTGCCAATCTTCAACTTTACGGCCGCCGTCAGTCAGGAATTTTTCCAAGTCTGAAACTAAACTGGTGCGGCACAAACAGAATACAGGGTGTGTTTGTTCGCCTGTTTTTGCGATGGCAATATCCGCATTGTTTGTTTGAAGCGCTGCCATTAAATGAATCGCTAGATTATTTGGTAGTAAAGGCGAATCGCAGGGAACGCTTAATACAAACTCAGTTTTTGCATGCTTCATGCCAGTATGTAAACCAGCTAAAGGCCCTGCAAAATCCTCGATTGTGTCTTGCATAACTGGGAAGCCAAAAGAGCAGTATTGGTCAATCTCACGATTAGCATTAATTAGAATATCGACCACTTGTGGCTTTAGTTCATCAATCACATGGGCAATCATGGGTTTGCCTAAAAACGGAATGAGACCTTTATCAACACCGCCCATGCGCCTTGCTAATCCGCCTGCCAGAATAATTCCGGTGATGTTCACAAGTTATCCGCCTGTGTGTGACATGAATCTCACCACGGCAGGGGCTGCACGTTTCAGGTCAAAATCATGGCCTTTAGGTTTAATTTGCATGCTGGATAAGATGGCTGAAATAAGCGCTGAATCATCATCAGGGTGTTCGCGTAATAAAGGCATTAAATCAATTTTGTCTTCCTGGCCTAAGCATAAATACAACTCACCTTTGCAGCTGATGCGGACGCGATTGCAAGCCTCACAGAAATTATGACTATGTGGCGAAATAAAACCGATTTTGGTTTTCGTATTCTTGACTTGCCAATAGCGTGCTGGACCACCTGTATTGAGATCGCTGCTGATTAAATCAAACTTTGTTTGAATTTTAGCGAGCGTTTCTGTGTTGCTGACAAAGCTTGATTCGCGAGAATGATCCACTTCTCCGAGTGGCATTTCTTCAATAAATGAAATATCAATGTCGTGGGTCATTGCAAACTCCACTAAGGATAATGTTTCATCATCATTGATGCCGCGCATTAAAACCGTATTGAGTTTGATGTTATCAAAGCCGGCTTTTTTTGCGGCCGTAATGCCATTCAAGACTTTTTCTAAATCCCCTACGCGGGTAATTTTCTTAAATTTTTCAGCATTCAAACTATCTAGGCTGATGTTAATTCTTTTGACGCCAGTGGCTTTGAGTGCTTCTGCTTGTTGCGCCAATTGCGAGCCGTTTGTGGTGGTGACGAGTTCTTTTAAGCCAGATAGTTTGCCGATTTCTTCAAATAGCCAGAGTGCATTTTTGCGAACTAAGGGTTCGCCGCCAGTGATGCGTACTTTAGAAACGCCAAGGGTGACGAAAGCTTTCACGATACGCAAGCATTCTTCAAGTGAAAGGACTTCATCACGTGGCAGAAATTCCATATTTTCACTCATGCAATAGGTGCAGCGGAAATCGCAACGATCAGTAATGGATAAGCGAATGTAATCTACTTGTCTTCCAAATTGATCGATAAGCTTAGTTTTAGCGCTGCTTGGTTGCATAGAAGTGCTTATGGTTTTCTTTGATATAGCCTAAATCGCTCATTGCGATCAGCTGGACGTTTACCTTGCCAGATAAGTTTCCAGTCGTCATTCAGTGATATTTTTTCATGCTTTTTGTCGGCTTGGATCAATAGTAAATCGCAACTAAATTGATTGGGGCCATCGATATGTTTTGTTTTTAAATTAATGTAGTAATGCATCAGGTCGGCTTGATCATTACCCATGATGCTATTAATGCAACCATGATTTTTAGGTAAGTTTTGTTTTAATCCTTTAGCGACTGGATAGTAGCTTTTTGCATTATCTATTAATGGCAGCCAGAGTGTCATCAATAGACTCCACACCATAGTAATACCGACAGCCCAATCTGTAATGGCTGCACGATTAGAACGTTTTGTATTAATCGTGGCTATCCACACTAAAGAAGCTAAGATCGCTGCCATTAAACTAATGATATTGATGTCCATGCTGCTTAATCCAGAAAGCACGTGCATGCGTACTGAAAGGCGTTCAGGCCAACCTGTTGTAAAGGCAATCCAGCCTAACCAAATTAAAATACCTGCTAAACCAAATGCGAATAATCCAAACCAGTTAAGGGCGCCAGCAGCACCACGTTTCAACGTTTCAACAGTGCCCCCTGCAAGTAAGGTGAGTGGCAACAGCAAAGTCAGTGCTGGTGCTTCGCTGATTCCACTAAAACCAATCAATATAAGCGCAACGATGAAATGGGTCATGATGAGCTGAAATTTTGGTTTGCTAACCAATACTTTTCGATAGTGCCATAAGCCCCAAATCGCTAAGGGCAAAGACGGCCAAGCACCCCATGCAATCGTTCTTAGTAAATCTATATGTGTACTAGTTGAAAATATTAATTGAGTTTGCCACCAAGTGATTAGTTGATTTGGGGCGACTTGCCATAAAGCCGCTGGCCAAAGGACTAGCCAAGGCATGGAAATGAGTAGAGCAAGCCCCAATACAATTGCATAGCTTTTTGAGCGCCATGCTTTAAAGAATAAAGGAAGTAATAGCGCAGATACGACTGAAATGAGTGCGGGCATTAATCCTGTGGCTAGAAAGCTAATACCAATACCGCAGCCTAGTAGTGCACTTGCTCTGAAAGGTCTTCTTCTTGCGAGTGCGAGGCTATATAAACCCATTGCGCTGCCAGTCAGTGCAGGCAATGCGGGGCTGAGTGAATGTGCTATCGCGATTAGCCCGACTGAGCTAATAAAAATAAAGCTGGTTTGTCTGCCTAGACCTTGCCCCCAAATTTCACGGCCTATCATGCCAACAACTAATAATGTTAAGGACATCCAAAATGCACTCGCCACCCTTGCTGCATCGTGAAGGCTTAGAATCGGGCTGAGTAATTGGCTGAATAGTGCTGCAGACCAATAAAATAGTGGGGGTGTTTCTAAAGATGTTTGGCTTGCTGAAGTTGCAGTGAGCCATAGCTGCTGATCCAGCATATTTTTGATAATGCTAACGCTGGAAGCTTCATAGGGTTTCCATGGTTGATGGCCAAAAATACCCATGGTGACCCAAATGATACACAGCAGAATGAGTAGCTTGGTTTTAGCCTTCTCTCCGATGCGGGCAACCGGTGTGGCAAGATTTCCTTGCCAATCATGATCTATTTCAAACGCCATTTAAAACCTAATCAATGTGTTGATAACGTTAAGTTTAAAATAAAAAAGGCAGCGTAAGCTGCCTTTTTTGGAAACCATACAAAATTACATGCCGTATTTTTGACGGAATTTCTCAACACGACCAGCAGTATCTAAAATCTTTTGCTTGCCTGTGTAGAATGGGTGACATTGTGAACATACTTCAATGTTCATGTCCTTGCTATTTGTAGAACGTGTATTGAACTTGTTGCCGCAGCTGCAAGTTACTTTAATTTCGTTGTACTCTGGATGAATCTCGGCCTTCATGGTCAAATCTCTTTCAAAAGCATTTCACTGAACCAGCAATTATCATTGATTTCTTTAAATTAAGCAACTAATAGCCAACAATTATCCGCGGCGCATACTGTCAAAAAAGTCAGCATTGTTTTTGGTTGCCTTGATTTTGTCTAATAAGAACTCCATCGCTTCAAGGTCATCCATTGGATAAAGCAGTTTTCGTAATACCCAAATTTTCTGAAGGATATCTTTTTCGATGAGTAATTCTTCACGGCGTGTGCCAGATTTATTCACATTGATTGCTGGATAAATACGTTTTTCGGCCATGCGGCGGTCAAGATGGATCTCCATATTGCCTGTGCCTTTAAATTCTTCATAAATCACATCATCCATGCGTGAACCTGTGTCTACAAGCGCAGTTGCGATGATGGTCAATGAACCGCCTTCTTCAATATTACGTGCCGCACCAAAGAAGCGTTTAGGGCGTTGAAGCGCGTTGGCATCAACACCACCTGTTAATACTTTGCCTGATGCTGGAACAACCGTGTTGTAAGCGCGGGCTAGACGTGTAATCGAGTCTAGCAAAATCACCACATCTTTTTTGTGCTCAACTAAACGCTTGGCTTTCTCTAGCACCATCTCTGCAACTTGCACGTGACGTGTTGCTGGCTCATCGAAGGTCGAAGCAACCACTTCGCCTTTCACTGAACGTGTCATTTCCGTCACTTCTTCAGGGCGTTCATCAATCAACAATACAATTAAGTTAACATCAGGATGGTTTGCGGTAATGGCGTGTGCAATGTGTTGCATCATGACTGTTTTACCACTCTTAGGACTGGCTACTAATAAAGCGCGCTGACCTTTACCAATTGGTGCAATCATGTCAATAACGCGACCTGTGACGTTTTCTTCGCCGCGAATATCACGTTCTAAAATGAGTGGCTTTGTTGGGAATAGTGGTGTTAAGTTTTCAAACAGGATTTTGTGTTTAGTGTTCTCTGGAGATTCGCCGTTGACGCTATCTACTTTTACTAGTGCAAAGTAACGTTCACCATCTTTAGGTGTCCGAATTTCACCTTGAATCGTATCGCCTGTATGTAAATTAAATCGGCGAATTTGCGATGGTGAAACATAAATATCATCAGGGCCTGCTAAATAAGAGGTGTCTGGTGATCTTAAGAAGCCAAAACCATCTTGAAGTACTTCTAAGGTGCCATCGCCAAAAATGCTATCGCCTTTTTTTGCTTTGTTCTTTAACAGAGCGAAAATTAAATCTTGTTTTCGCATGCGACTGGCATTTTCGATTTCATTTTCGATTGCCATATCGACAAGTTCTGTGACTGGAAGGTGTTTTAGGTCTGATAAGTGCATTTGAGGGTGCTCGCTGAAAAGGACGGAATTACTAAAAGAGGATGATGTGACTTACAAAAATGTGTCTAGTTCTTCAAGTTGCTTAAATATCAGGGGATATCAGGATTGCAACGGAACTAGACACAAGATATATCGATTAAATGTTGCTGTCAATAAAAGCTGTTAATTGTGATTTTGATAATGCGCCAACTTTAGTTGCTTCAACGTTACCGTTTTTAAATAACATTAATGTTGGAATACCGCGAATGCCGTATTTAGGTGGCGTTTGTTGATTTTCATCAATGTTTAACTTAGCCACTTTAATGCGACCTTCGTATTCTTTTGCCACTTCATCTAAAATCGGTGCAATCATCTTGCATGGGCCACACCACTCAGCCCAGTAGTCAACTAATACTGGAATCGCTGATTGTAAAACTTCTTGCTCAAAAGCATCGTCGCTTGTGTGGATAATTTGGTCGCTCATGTGAACCTCTAAATTTGTAAAATTTGAATAGCTAAATTAGCTTAACTGGAAAATACTATTTCGCTATCCTAGCGAAAAAATGCTGATTAGTGAAGCGTTGTGTGCAATAGATTGTGGAGTTTTGATATTTTTTAATGAATCACGATCGGAATCGTTTTTATGCAAAAAATTATATTTTTAATCATAGCCTTGTTTTTAATGGCCTCGCCATGCCAGGCAGAGCTTACTAAACAGGACGTTTTGAAAGATATGGCAGGTAAAGAGCATAGGCTCTCAAGCTATCAAGGCAAATGGGTGTTAATCAATTATTGGGCGACTTGGTGTCCACCTTGTTTGGAGGAGGTGCCAGATTTGGTTGCGCTATATGATGAGCATAAAGGTAAAGACTTGGTGGTCATCGGCGTGGCGGTTGATTACAAAAATGAACAAGAGGTTGCTCGATTTGTTGATGACATGCTGATGTCTTATCCAATTGTACTGGGGACTTCGAAAGTGATGCGGGCAATAGGCCCAGCTGAAATTTTACCTAGTACTTACATTTACAATCCTCAAGGTAAACTGGTGAAAATTAAGCGTGGCTTGGTAACTAAGCAATATATAGAGGCTTTAATATCTGCTAAGTAATTTTGGTTGGTGAGTCAATTGAGCTTAGTTTAAATAAAATGAGTTTAAATAAAAAAGGCTTATCTCACTATGAGATAAGCCTTTTTACATTGTTTTCGCTTAGTTTGGTGTTGGAATGCTTGTGCCGGTTTCATCTAAAACATTTAGATTATTTTCTTCAGCAAAGTGCATGAGTTGCTTGTAGCCTTCAGGATTGACATCCTTAAGTTTCAAATCCACAGCCAAACAACGCACACCGTTGACCACGCGCGGTTTCAAATACGGAGAGTATTTAAGTTTACGATCTGCACCAAAGGTCGCGTAAGTGCTACACATTCTATCCACCCAGTCACTTGGGCGGAAAGGCTTGCCAGCCCGGGTTAGACCTTCAATAATAATTTCTTTGCCTGCTTCGCTCATATTTGAATTACCTATATTTCGATGGTTATATTAATTTACTTATTTAATGTATTCGAAAACTTTGACAACTTTTTCTACACCGCTAACGCCCCGAGCAATTTCTACAGCATCATCAGCTTCTTGTTGCGTCACGATTCCTAATAAAAATACAGTTGACGCTTCAGTAACGACTTTTACATAGTTTGCTGGGAATTTATTTTCTTTAATGAAGCTCGCTTTTACTTTTGAGGTGATGTAAGCATCGTTAGAGCGTGATGTTAATGATGAGTTCTCGCCAATCACTAATTCGTTAGTGACCTTGTTGACCTGGTTAATTGGTTTGACCAATTCTTCTGCATTCGCTTTTACAGCGTTAGTCTTAGCTTCTCCGGTAATGAGGACATTGCGATTGTAGCTAGTGACATTGGCATGAATATCTTTACCAATCTTCTCAAAAATTGCTTTTTCTGCTTTTAGTTCAATCGTTTGATCTTCAACATAAGTGCCAGCTGTTCTTCTATCAGCAACCATTGCACCGCCAGCTGCTGCGCCGCCAGCAATAACCGGAAAACATCCTGTGAGTTGTGTGCTGAGTGCGGCAGCAATGACGAACTGGCTGATAGAAAACTTGATTGGTAAACGCATTTATTCAACTCCTAATAATAAACAATCGATAGCATCGCATAGGCAATGCAAAATGAGAATATAAACTTCTTGAACCCTTGCTACATTGTCATGAGGCACCCCTAAATGGATGTCTTGATCTTCGAGAAGTTCCATGAGCCTGCCGCCATCACCACAGCTAAATGCAATCACCTTCATTTTGCGCTCTTTTGCTGCCTTGATGGCATTTAAAATACTTTCAGAATTTCCGCTGGTGCTTATCGCTAATAAAATGTCACCTGCTTGTCCAAGCGCTTGGACTTGTTTTGCATAGACTTGATCGAAGTTTCCAAGATTGGCGATAGCCGTAATCGTTGTGCTGTCCGCACTTAGCGCGATGCTCGCTAAGCCAGGGCGCTCCATCTCATAATGACCGAGCATGCGAGAACTAAAGTATTGAGCATTTGCTGCCCCCGCGCCGTTGCCACAGGATAAGACTTTTCTTTCATTCAGTATTGCATCAACGATGATCTGTGCAGCAGTAGCGATAGGGGTTGCTAATAATTCCGCTAAGGATAATTTTAATTGAGCACTCGCCTCAAAGTGCGCACTAATTCTTGCGCTTAAATCCATGAGTGTGGGGTCCAATTAAACTTCAAACGCATCTTTGATCCATTGAATATGTTGTATGTCTGCTTTGTCCATTAAGATGGCATCAAATCGACAGGCTTGATTGCCGCTTTGCTGTAAAAACTGTTCAGCAACTTTCGCTATTTTACGCTGTTTGGCTTGAGTAATGCTCTCACTTGCCCCACCAAAGTTATTATTTTTTCTTAATCTGACTTCTATAAATACAATACTTTTGCCGTCTTGCATAATTAAGTCAATTTCACCAAATCGTGTTTGATAATTTTTACTAATTAAGGTGAGGCCTTGTTGTTCTAAGTAAGACAAAGCAATTTTTTCTGCTTGATTGCCTAAGGTGTTCATAGGCTAGTGTCTGGCTTGCGTGTAAACTTGCAAAATATTGAGATGAAAGTGAGTCATTTTTTGAGTTCTGCCAATCAGCATTCATTGCCCACATTATATGTGGTTGCCACTCCAATTGGAAATCTCCAAGATATCAGCTTGCGTGCGCTTGAGGTGCTTAAGACGGTTGACGCGATTGCGGCGGAAGATACAAGACATACTTCTCACTTGCTCTCCCATTTTGCTATCCAGAAAAAATTGATCGCTGTTCACGAGCATAATGAGCAGCAGTCGGCGCAGATTTTATTAGGGCGTTTACAAGCTGGAGAATCTATTGCATTGGTCACCGATGCTGGGACGCCTGGCATTAGTGACCCGGGTGCTATTGTGGTGGATGTATTACGTGATGCTGGTGTAAATGTAGTGCCAGTGCCTGGTGCAAGCGCTGTGATTGCGGCCTTGTCTGCATCAGGAATCACGGCCAATGGATTTTTGTTTTATGGATTTTTGCCAGCAAGCGGATCGCAACGGCGTAAAACACTCGAAACTTTAAAGGATTATCAGTCCACCCTAGTGTTTTATGAAGCGCCGCATCGGATAGTAGAATCTGTGGTGGATTTATCTAAAGTCTTGGGTGGTAATCGTAGAATCACGATCGCGCGTGAGTTGACTAAAACCTTTGAAACTTTCCATCGTTGCAATTTGGCAGAAGCTCAGGCTTGGTTAGAGGCTGATACTAATCAACAGCGAGGCGAGTTTGTGTTGCTGGTTGAGGCGGCGGCTGTGGTTGAAGAGGCGGCAGTTAATGAAGAAGCTGAACGCATTTTAAGATTATTGCTTGAAGATTTGCCTTTAAAACAGGCGGTGAAGTTAGCCGCTGAAATTACCGCAGTTAAGAAAAACCTGCTTTATGAATTTGCATTAAAAATTAAAGAGTAAAACATGAATAAATTAACGATAACACGTCCAGATGATTGGCATTTACATTTACGCGACGGCGCTTCACTTAGGGCTGTGTTGAGTGATACAGCTAAACGATTTGCACGGGCTATTGTTATGCCGAATTTACGTCCGCCAGTCACTAATTCGCAATTAGCCGCAGAATATCGCCAACGTATTTTGGACGCCTTGCCAAAGGGTGCAAATTTTGAGCCTTTAATGACTTTATATCTCACTGACAACACCAGTGTGAAAGACGTACAAGAAGCTAAAGCAAGTGGCTTTATAAAAGCCTTTAAGCTCTATCCGGCAGGCGCAACCACTAACTCTGACTCAGGCGTGACTAGCTTAGACAAATGCGCGGCGGCTTTGAGTGCAATGGAACACTTGGGCTTGCCCTTGCTAGTGCATGCCGAAGTGACCGATGCTGATGTGGACGTATTTGACCGTGAGCGTGTGTTTATTGATCGCCATATGAAGACATTATTGGCCAAGTACCCTGAGCTAAAAGTGGTGTTTGAGCACATCACCACGAAAGAAGCGGCCGAATTCGTCGCGAACGCGCCGAGCAATGTCGCGGCTACTATTACACCGCATCATTTACTCATGAACCGCAATGCAATGTTTGCTGGTGGTATGCGTCCTCATCATTATTGCTTACCTGTATTAAAGCGTGAAGAGCATCGATTGGCGCTGGTGGATGCTGCGACCTCTGGCAGCCCTAAATTCTTTTTGGGAACAGACAGTGCCCCACATCCTAAATCGGCTAAAGAGTCTGCTTGCGGCTGTGCAGGTATGTATAGCGCTCATGCTGGTATAGAGCTTTATGCGGAAGCTTTTGAGGCTGCAAATGCACTTGATAAACTGGAGGCATTCTCTAGTTTTTATGGCGCAGATTTTTATGGTTTGCCACGAAACCAAGATCAGATCACGTTGATAAAAGAAAGCTGGCAAGTGCCTGCCGAAATTGAATTTGGTGATGATTTCTTGGTGCCGCTTCGTGCCGGACAATCAGTTGAATGGAGAATGCTGTAAGCGTCGGGTAATTAAGCTCAGGCATGCTAAAATAAAGCTGAAGCTGGTCAGGCAGTCGCCGCTACTTAGGTGGGGGAGGAAAGTCCGGGCTGCATAGAGTGGGATGACGGCTAACGGCCGTACGCTGAAAGCTAGCAATAGTATAAGGCGCGGAATAGGGCCACAGAGACGAGCGTATTAAGTTACGGTGAAACGCGGTAACCTCCATCCGCAGCAAGACCAAATAGGCTGGTAATGGCGTGACTCGCGCTGCCAGCGGGTAGGTTGCTCGAGCGTACAAGCAATTGTTCGCCTAGATGAATGACTGTCACTTGCCGTAAGGCATTTACAGAACCCGGCTTATCGACCAGCTTCAATTTTCATGT
>JACCDQ010078919.1_pt1 | contig 14154 bp, 18 predicted proteins | sample 7446031 | NCBI WGS metagenome assembly JACCDQ01 (sample SAMN15323442, study PRJNA562643) | freshwater metagenome | isolation source: river surface water | place: USA:Blue River Watershed | collected 2017-08-17 | reverse complement strand
CGGAGACGTCGCCGATGGCGACGGAACCGGAGTAGTTGGCCCACGCTCCGCTGTGGTAGATGCGGCGGATGACCGTGCCGGCGGTGGAGTAGGCCGTGCCGCCAACCGTCGCGGTGCCGTTGCGCACAATCACCGTGTATCCCGTGCCCTGCACCGGCGTCGGGTCAGTCACCGTCGCGCTCGCCGTCACGATGTAGGTCGCGTTATTCGCTGCCGTGAAGTTCGCCGTTTTCTCCGTGATTACGGGGAGGTTTCCGCTTTCGTCCGTCAGGCGGTAGCCGCGTGTAGCGGTGTTGTATTGGCCGTCGAATACCACCTCTGACCCGAAGGCAGGCATGGAGAATAAGATGTTACCATATAAAGCGGTGTAACTGAAGGTGATGGTGCCGTCGTTAGAGAGGATTTCAAGGAAGCCGTCGAACGCTCCTTCGTAAAGGCGGAGTTTGCCATTATCCAAACCGTTTTCCCCCAGCGTCAGCGTGCCGTCCGCGCTCATCACCGGCACGTTCCCCGCAAGCTGCCCCGTGTCCACGGTCGCCGCCGTGCCGAGGCCGAGGTTCGTCCTCGCCTCATCCACGTCCGCCACGTCCAACAGGTTCGCGGACGCCGTTAACTTCGCTGCAAGCGCACTTGTTGCAGCAGTTGAAAGAGGCAGACTCGCCGCCGTAAATCTTAGGTTTTCGCTCCCGTCCGCTGCGTATCCAGCTATGAATACGCTTCCGGCTGGCGTCGCGCTTAATGTGAATTGGTCAAACTTCATTGAGGGGAAAGGGCTTCGTTGCTGGCCTGACTCGTTAAAATCTCTCCGCTTTGGGACTGCAAAAAGGAATCCTGTCTCTGCGTCGCAAATCCTCCAAACACCGCGAAACCATACGCGAGGCGCGTAAAGCCCGCCCTCCCGTATCTCAGGCGCGCAAAGACCGCGAAGCCATAAGCAAGGCGAGTGAGCGCGGCTTTCATCAGGCGGCTTCCGCTTCCAAGCGGCCTCTACGAATCACACGGTTTTCTCCACTCGAAAAAGTGACGCGCAAAGACCAAAGGTAAACCCGCCCCACCGTCAGCAAAGCGGACTTCGTCGCGTCGTTTAATATCTGCGCCGTTCCGCTCGCCGCCGTCAAAATCACGATCTCGTCATCAGCGGAGGTGAGCGAAAAAACAGCGTCTTCGTCCGCATCGGCGGCGGCTTCTTTTGCGAAGAACTCAAAGGTCGCGCCGGTTATGTTCACGGCGGCGTCCGCAAGGTCGGGGTCAGTCACGGTGAAGCCCCATATCGGAGAGGTTCCGACGGGGAGGCATAGCGTCAAATCCATGTTGCATGTGCAGGACATAAGAGAGGGTGTATTTGTTTATTGCATACGGTCAAGAATTAGAACGGCAGGACGCTTAGAGCGTGTAGAGCGTTAAAATTTCCGCCGTCATAACAAAGTCAGTCGAAGCGTCGCATTTAACGGGGTAGCTGTTTCCGAAAATAGTTGAGTCCGCCGTCGCATCAAGGGTGCAAGAGGGGTCGTTTTGATCCGTCGTCGCCGCCTTCGTTGTTCCATCATCGACTATCGCATCCAATGACATTAAAAGGCAAAAATCCTCCGTGTCCGTGTCATAAACAACCCGCCGGAAAATGAGCCTCACGGTTGCCTCTCCATCAACAACATACCCGCCTATTGGTGCCGTATCATTTGCGAAATAGTCATCCGGCGTAATCTCCGAGCGACACACTCGCTCCGATGGTTCAAGCGCTAATTCTGTGCCCAATATCCCCATCGGTGCCGTGTCATCTATGTCTGTGTCCCCGCCAAAACCGTATGCCGTCAGGGCGACCTCCTCCACCAGCCAAAACTTTTCCATGATGTCTTCGAGCGTTCCGCGATAGGTAGCAAAGCCGAGCGCATCGATTGCGCTCGTCGTCATGTGCTCCGCGCAAAACGGAAACGCACCGAGAAACTTGAAGGGCGTTGCGGTGCTCATGCAGGACGAACCAAATAAGTCGGAATCCACCGCGTCTCTGGTGCACCATCTACGCAAATAGTGAACTCCTCAAACGTGCCGCTTCCGCCGACGCCCGTAACGGTAATCAACCGGCGTTCCTTCGACTCAACAATTGAAACCCCTGCGCCGGCAACCAACGGAGGATTCGCGTCAATGACCTCGTTTACCTTCCGCGCTATAGACGCAAATGGATCGGCCGCCGCTTTGATTTTCGTTACCTTGGCCATAGGTTAAAGTGCTTTCACTTCCGTGTATTTTCTCATCCAGATATTTCCCGCGTAACGCGTCAATTCGCTGGCCGTCGCTTTGTAAGTGTAGCTCGTCGCCGTTCCCGCGTCGGTCGTAACCGCCGTCAAATACGTAGCCGCAGTAGGCACCGTGGTTGTATCCAAAAAGAAACCACCACCGAAAAGAGGAAGCTGCCCCGCCGATGACCCGCCGCTGCCGTAAGCTGTCGACGCCTGGACAATCGGGATCGCGTCAAAGGTCGTGTAGGTCAGGCCGGAACCAACAAGGAAGAACTCGGTTTTTATCCGCCCGTTCATCGCGAACGGGAGCGAATTTCTAACGTCCTCCAGCCCCGGCAAAGTCGCCGCAAAGCTCGTGGGCTCGTAATGCGTCGCGGGGATGGATGACCATCGACGCGTGTAAACAACAAGACCGGCGTCCGCTTTCTGCGGGGTCGTGTCATCTACAAGGTAAACCGTTGTCGCGTTCACCGTCATTGACGTGTTGAGCGTCGGCGGCGTGTAGTCTTCCGCTAATACAAAGTATTCCTGAGTCACAACAATGTGCGTTGTGTCCCCGTAATCGATAAGTGGATACGTGATAACCTGCGGACCATTGGCCTGCGGGCTTGTTAAGTCGAACGGGTCGTATTCGCTCATAATGGTTTGGCCTCTAGTTTTCGGTCGATTGAACTCAGCAATCCCTCCGTGGTGGAGAGCGCCCCCTTGACCTGATCTGCCGCGCCGCCTTTGACGCCACGGCTTGCTTCGTAAGCAGCCTTAGACATTGCGCGGCCGGCGACCTGGCTCCCGCTCACGTCGAAGTAATTCGAGGCCACGGCGGCTGCTGCTGTAACGGGAAGCTTCACACCTTTTTCACCTGCCATCGTCTTCTTCAGATCCTCGTATTTCAGACGCAGTTCCTCGACGCGCAAAAGGCTTTTGTTGGTGTTGTCTTTCTCGAAATCGGCAAGCGCCTCGCGGCCCTCTTTAACAAGCTGCGTAAGACGTTGCTCATTCGTCGCCGCGTCCCACGCCTTCTGGTATTTCAGGTCCGCAAGCTTCGCCGCCGCGCTCGCCTCATCCGCGACCAACTTCTCAGCCTTTGATTTTTGTTCCGCCGCAAGCTTCGCCGCCGCGCTCGCGTCCTCCGCATTGAGCTTTGCCTCAAGATCACGCCGCTTGCGGCGGATCACCTCAAGCTCCGTTGTTAGCTTTATCGCCTCGGCTTTCGTTACCTCGTTTTTCTTGCCGGCCGCGTTCTCCGTGAGCCGCTTCTCCGTCTCGTATTGCTCAGTCAGCAGCCTGCCGTATTCACCAAGTGCTGACATCTCCGTCTCGCGCTTTTCACCCTCAAGCTTTTTGAGCAATTCTGGAATTTCTGCCGCCGCTTTAGCGTGTGCTTCCTTGCTCTTTTTCAATGCCTCTTCCTGCCGCTTCGCAGCCTTTTCCGATGACTCCGCAACGGCGTCATAACCCTTCTGCATCGGCGAGCGGAACGAGTCGCCAAATGCACGCCCCCAGCCTGCCAGCGTGCCGAGCACTGACGCGCCCGCTTTCGTGAAACTACCAGCGAACTCTTCAAATTCCTTGCCCCATTTCGCAGCGCTTTTTTGAGCAACGGTTGCCTTGTCGCCCATCGCTTCCGCCGCGCTCGCAAACTCTTTCATTTTGCCGATAATCATGCCGACGCCCGCGCCAATTGCCCCGCCGCGAAGTAGATTTGTAGCCTTCGCAATCGCCTCGTTCTGCTTCGCAAGATTCGCTGTAAAATCACCGCCCGCTTTTTTCCCGTCAACCGCCGCCACTGCGCGCTCATAAGCCTTCGTTGCTCGCGTGGCCGTCAACATCTTGGCCTCCAGCTCGCCAACATCGGCACCGAACATTGCAGTTATTTTGCTCATCGTATTAGTTTCTGGATACTGCCTCACGCTTCAGCCTGTTCAACTCTGCATTCGCCTTTGTATTCACGAAATCCGTCAACTGATAATTCCGATATTCAGTAACACGCACCGCCCGCGCCGCGTGTAACCATTGCCAAAAAAGCGCCAATGGCATTCGTTGCAGATCCTCGAAACGAAACGAAGGAAACACCCTCATGACGTCGGAGCATAGCTCTACCTGCAATGTCTTGCGCGGCCAATTAACCGGCCCGCTTCCGTCGCCACCGCTAGCTTCAAAGTAGCCGGGCATGTCAACAAACCAGTCATCCATGAACGCCCGCGCCTGCGCGATGATCTCCAGTTCGTTAAAGCTGTAACGGCGCATTATCCGCTTGAATAAACGCCGCCGTAGGTGCCGGGCAAATACACCATCAGGCCGGTATTTGGCGACAATAACCAAACGAGGTTTGAAGCGTGCGCGACGCTAGGCTGTCCACCCGTCACAAACGGAGAATCCGCCTGATCTAACAGCGTCCAATCCGCAAGCGTCAAAGCCCTCACCGGCTCGCCAAGGAGCCTGTGCGGGACATTAAAAAGCGAGCCGGTGCGAATCTCGTCAAGCCGCCTAGCCGCGTCTGTAAACGCCTCGCGCCAGCCCACAACCTCAGTGAAGTTGCGGGGTGTATTCATCGCGGTATTACGGAGTGAGCGCGGCCAGCTCTTCGGCAGTCTGCGCGCGCAACGAAAGCGAACGGGTCGCCGCACCTGTCGCTGACATCCCAAGCCCGGCTGTTTGGATTACCCAAACGGTGCCGTCATAGGTGAATGTGTCGAACTGTTCAGGCGCGGCCTCTGCATCGTCCGTAACCTCAATTGTCATTGAGGCGTCTTCGGGACCGGACACTTTCCGTTGCCCCCGATAACTGCCATTGCTGTTCGAGAAATCCGGTCCAACCGCTCCCGCACCGTTGCGGGTGAAAGCGAGGACAATGTAAACAACTGCATTGATCGTAGCGTCAACGGTGACTTTTGAACCTAGCGGGTCATAACTTGGCATGGTAATTTATTGGTTAAATTTTTCTGAACGAAATTATGCAGGCCACGCGTCTGTAAGAATGTGCACCTGCGCAGCGTAGCTGATGCTTGTCGTATCAAGCGCGTCAGTTGTCGTGTCGTATTGGTCGCCTGAATACGTTAAAACCGGTATCCTGTAAAATGAAAGTGAGAGCGCCGTGACTCCTGAAATGGTGCCATTGAGCGCGCCCCGAAGCATTAGCACCTTGCACCGCGCCACCCAATAATCATGCAAATCCGCAAGGTCTGCATCTGGGGACGCTGCAACAATTGCGCGGTCCGTCTGAACGTGAAAGTTAAGCGTGAGCGAAAACCAATCCTCCTCGTGCGCGCCTGTATTGGTCGAATCACTACGCATCTCGTGCCCGCCAACAGACGCGCCGACTTCCGCCTGCACAATTACACGAGCGTCTGGAAGGTTCTCCGCGCTGCGCGTCGCATAAGACGCAAGCCCGTTTGCGGTGAGGTAAGCGGCAAACGCAGCCTCAACATTCGCCTGAATGTCAAAAAGCTTTTCGAGCGATGGAGCGGGCGCGGGCATGGGTTTTTAACGGCGAAGCGAAAGGGAAAGCTGGTAACAATCCGGCCCAATATCAGACTGAACGGACGTGATTCGGTAGGTCTTCCCGTCGATGGTGACGCCTTGCGCACCGAGCGCTTCCGGTGCCGTTGCACCTGAGCCTAGCGCAATCATTATTTCAAGATCGGGGATCTCTTCCGTGAATCCGGCAAGGCTCGCCTTGCGTTGCGCGCTGGGCGTCGTCTGACAGACCGTGTAGGTCTTGCCTGAATACGTCGCCCGTATTGGCCGACGGTAGATGTTGGCAATAAAAATCCGGCGACGGGCGCAACCGTCAATGGCTGGCGTCGTCGCCGGATCGAACATGGCAGGAATCCTCTGCTGGAATTAACCGATGAGGAGCGCGGAGTGAGCAGGCTTAATAGCCGCAACGCCCCAACACGCAGCGATTGAGTAGGTCACCATGCGGTTGCCAGGATACACGCGAACCTCAAAGGAAAGGCCGGTGCGCGGATCGGTAACAACCTCGGACATTACAGCTAAATCGCCCTCGGCAGGTGCATCGGGAATGCGGGTGGCCAGGAGGATTGCGGAGCGGTCAAAGGCAACGCCAGCAGAGTTTCGGCTGGCAATGACAGTGATCGCGAGATTGTCGGCCGCGGCGACAAAGATGCCTGGAGCGTTAATGGTGAACGAGCCACCAGACAGAGCGGTCTTCACAACATAGTTGTGCGCTCCGATGGTAACGACATCACCCGCGAGGATGGTGCCGGAACCAGTATCAACAGTGACGGTTGTAGCACCAACAGCGAGAGCACCGTTGAGCAGATAGCTTGCGCCCGTGCCAGCGGTTACAGATCCACCGAGGCCATTAGACTCGCGAACTTTGAATCCGTTAATATCGGTCAGCACGCCTTGGAGAAGGAGGCTGTCGTTGAAGGCAACCTGACTCGTTGCCTGCTTGCCGCGAAGGTTGGCACCAGCGGCGGTCGAGATGACGAGCTGCTTGTCGCTCATCGGCGCACCGTTGTCGGCAAGGATGCGGTGCATGTTCGAAGCGGCGGTGTAATCGGCGGCGGTGCCGAATGGAGTGGTGCCAGCGGTGCCGTATCCACGCGAGGCATTCGCAAGAGCGACGACAGCGAGGTCGGTTTCGATCTCGTTCACGAGGGCGCGGATTGCCTGCGCAATCTGCGCCTGCTTCAACGAGACGTAGCCGGGGCCAGTGTCGATGTCCTTCTGCTGCACGCCAGACCACGAAAACTTGGCCTCGCGTTGCTTGGTAATCGTAAGGGTCGCATTGGTTACCGTCTGATCGACGGCAGCCGGAATAGACATTGCCGGGGTAATGTCAGAAACGGTGGCGGTTGGCGTAATCGGTATTCGCAGCGTCTGGTTAACAGACACTTGATCCGCTTTGGAATCGCGGAGGACGGAGGGAATGAAGCCGGTAATTTCGCGAGACACTACGTCGAGAGCGACGTAGGTATCGGGGATAAGATTTGTCAGTGTATTAGCCATTGCAGTAAGTAATTAGATTTTGAATACGGGTTTTCTTACGAAAGGTTTTCGATGATTCGACCGCCTGCGCGGGAGAACTCCATTTTTTCCAGAGCGGTTTTTGCCGAGAACTCGGTTGCGCTACAGGTAGCGGCCGGCGCGGCCTTGTCAGTTTTGGCAGCGAGTTTAAGAGGAGAGACACCATAGCGCGAAAGGCGGGTTGCCATTTCAGCAATGCTCTTCTTCGCCTCGCCAAGATCGGCGGAAAGCTTCGTGTTAGCTTCCTTCAACGCGGGAACCTCAGCCGCAGGCGCGGCCATTTTCTCAACGTCGCCGGTCAACTCTCCAACCTTGGCGGCGAGATCGTCGCGCTCCTTGGTTAGGTCAGCAACGGCCTTGCGAAGTGCAGCGACTTCCTCGACGGATGCCTCCGCCTCCACCGTCTCAATCACGGCGGCCTCGGTTGCTTTGTCACTCTCAGCCATCAGTTGAACGGCACGGGTAAGCTTCTTCGGGGAAGCGGAATACTTGGCGTAAATTTCGCGCATTTTAAAAATTGGTTTGGGTTGTATTTGGTCAGCCGATACAGACTGTATCGGCTCTTTAACTACGGGTTGTATTTGTTTATGTGATACGTCAAGGCTTTCTTCCGAGTAAATAGCCTTGTTCGCCGCCGGACGTGAAACAAAGTCGGCAGAGTCAAAAGACGTTGGCCGGATGAAGGGAAACCCTCCATCGCTCGCCTCCTCCTCGTCCTGATAAATTGATACGCTCATTCCAAATGTCTTTGGTGCCTCGGTTGCCAGCTCGAACAACGTCAAATACTCCTTGGCCGCGTGAAGCTTGAACGCCTTGAACGCCTTGAACGTCGCCCGCAACTTCGCGGGCAGACCGTTCTCCGCATCGATGAAGAAGCCTGAGAACACACCAACTGCATCCGTCGGCGAAGGTTGATCCAGGTGATTCAAAAACGCCTTCACGCCGCCGTCCTTACCGAGCGAATACAGCGTCTGAAGCGTCGTCCTGTCCACCCGCAACCCATGCCCCAGCGCTTCGCCCTCGGTCATGATCGCAATGTTCCGAATAGTTCCGGCCTCTGCGTCAACAGCAAGACCTGTCACCTGAGGAACAGAGTAAATGTGTTTTTTGCTCATGGTAAATTATGCCTGCGCGATTGCCGCAGCACCTTCAACGACGTCCGCAGTTCCCTTGCCGGGAACCATGCTTCCAGCCTCCTCGGCACTTATGCCAAAGAGTAGGCTAAGCGTTGCGATTCCTTGCTCGCGAGGAAGGACGCCGGACGCAACTTGCTGCAAGACCTGGATAAGCGCCTGCGTGCCACCGATGCCGATGCTCTCAATGAGCGCCGGTTTGCGCTGTATCACCGGCGCAACTACGCCCGCAACAGGTGCCGCGCCCGCCGCCATACCGTCATTCTCCACGCGTTGCGCGTTTGCGTCCGCGTTGATTATAGACGCCTCGGCGACAGCCGCGTTCCGAATCGCCTCCGCCGCCGCCGTAGCATTCGGCATGTGCGCGACAATTTCAGCCGCCGTCACGCTCTGCGCTTCCACCTGTTCAGGCGTCGGCGAGGGGTAAGAGGAATACGCTTTAACAAGCTTTGCCGAGCGCGTCGCGCACCTCACGACCTGCGTCTGCACCTGATCGGAAAAAGTTCCGTTCTCCGCGCAAATCTGGTCGAGCGACTTTGACCCGTTAGCCAGCGCAATCGCCTGCCCGCTTACATGCTTTTGCTCGTCAATCTCGCGAATGATGGGCCACCCGTAGGAAACATCCGCGACGCCGTCGCTCGCGTCTTGAATCTCCCCGCTGTCAATTGCGACGCCAAGAATCATCGAAACAACCGAATCACAAAAGCCTTCACGGCTGCGACGGAGATCTTTCAGCGTATCACCAAGCCGGATACGATCCGCTCGCGCCGATGAATAAGACGAGTTGCGATAACCGACTAAAACCTCCTCAGGAAACAAACCAACCGGCGCGCAAATCTGGTCGAGCAACCCAAGCGCAAATTGTGAAAAGTCCTGCGCGTTCAGGTTGGGTTCGATAAGTTTCACGTCTTCCCCTGCCTCTCCATACATGATCTGCCCATTGCGAATTTCCTGATACGCGGACCGCGCCACGGTTTGCGCAAGCAATGTGCCCGCGTTCCCTTCAACCGCCGAGGCCATCGCCGACGCCTCGGCAAACAAGCCAGGATCGAAGTTCTTCGTGAAGAACAAGGACATTGCGCTCTGGTTCTTCACCGTCGTCACCTTCGCGCGGATAATGTCGTCAAGGTTTTGAATCTGCCCGATCACCGACGAAAGGCGCGGGGAATAGCGCCGCTCTTCAATCCGGCTCGGCTCGCCAAGGTGCGTCACAAATTCCGCATCAACGATTCGCGCACCGTCTTCCTCTGCGTATGAAATTCTGGATACGTTGCTCCCGCCGTAGTTCACGCGAACGCCGAAACGATAGGCCGTAGGCTCGCCTTCCTCACCGTAGAAAATACCGTCAACTTCGTTGGTCTCGGGTTGCGCCGGGCTCCCGCAGAGCTCCGCAGGTATAAGTTGAATTTTCCCACCAACCTTCACCGCGAACACTTCACCGGCAATGAGCTCCTCAACCGAAACAATTTTATGCAGCCGGTGCCAGCTCCACCCTGTGCCGTGGCAAATCGTCTTCAACCGCGCTTCAACCGCAGTTTCCTTTTCGTTGTTCACCCCTCCATCAAGGGTGTTGAAATGCACCGAGGGCGAACCAATCACCGTCGCATATCTCATGCAGAGCGCAGCAACAACGGGGTTGTTTCGAACTGCCAACCGGAGGTAGGCGATGATCTTAAGCCGGTCGGTGAACGGCAGTTGCTCCGTCTCCGTCTGATTACGGTAGTAGCTGCCAGAAAAAAGCGTCCGTTCCCTCGTGTTGCGCGTCGCCTCGTAGTCACCAACTGAATACATGCGAGACATTGCCCGCCCGCGCGCATCGTAAATAACCGGTGAGACAAATTCTAGTTTGCGACTCATAGAGTTATGCGGCCCGTATCAGGCCGGTAATACGAAATATTCACCCCAGGCGGAGGCGGTAAAGCCTCGTCCGCCTCAACCGCTTCAAGCTGGTCCCGTAATGCCCTCAAAACGTTTAACCTGCTACGCCACTTCTGGTTGTCGTTGAATGTCGCCGCGATACCCTGCGCGCTGTGCGAATCCCCGAGCGCGTGCGAAACCCCAAGCCGGTGTTCGATCTGATCTATCTCGCTCCTGACTTCCTCTAACCTTCGGGTTTGTGCGGCGGTCAATGCCATGACTCTTCCATGGCTAGCGTATTTGCTAAGTCAATACGCTTGTAATACGATCACGATACCACAGCCCAAGGGTAATACTTTTGCAGGAACTTCGCATCAGACAGAAACCCTTTTTCAAGGCTGTTCAAAAAAAACTTCCGCCGTCTCGCAATCGCCGTGTTTAAATACCGCTGGCCATTGTTCGCAATCACGATGCCGGAACTATTTACCACCGTGAGGGAAAACAAAGTGCCTGTCTTCATCGGAACCGCCGCAACCACGTCGCGAGACTTACCGCCTACAGGCCTTGCGCGCTTAATCGCGTCACGGTATCCTTTTACGTCTCCGCCTTCGGCAATTTTCACCATCAATTCAAACCAACTTTTTGCGGTCAAGAATCGCGCCGCCTTGCGGTCAACAGCACTTTTCTTTGCCCTCTCACACGCCGCAACGTATTCACTTTTCCATGTCGCCCACTCCGCATCGGTCAGGTGCGCGCCCTTGCCGACGCTGTCAATCGGCGCGGGATAACCATTCTCCTCCATGTCATAAAGCCGCCTCGCCTTTGCGTTAATAACCGCAAACGCACGCCCTCGAACTCCACCACGTTTCCCGCTGTTAATCGCGCCGGTCGGGAACCGCCGCAACGCCCGCCGCCGCGCGCTTTCTTCAATCTCATCGTCTGAAAACTTCTTTGTTTTACCGATGGTCATAGCAGAGAGAACGATGGCCATCGCCTCCATCCTTATCGTCCGCGCATTGCTTTGCTTTAGGACGATGGCCAATTGATCCATGTATGACCGCACCGGCTCCACGTCAACGAATGCTGTAACCTTCATCCCTGTGCTGTATCCCCGCCACGAATACGCCTCAAGCCTATACGTCGAGCGCTGAACGGAAACCGGTCAAACTTTAAAAACCGAGGCACCGCCTCCGCCTTTGTGCCTCTCGCTCATCGGAACATAGGCCGGCAACGACGCAAACGACCTAACAAGCGGCGAGGCCTCCACCCCTTCCAACCGGCTCGGTTTCACCGCCGCCGTTTCGTCCGCCTCTCTTTCCGGCGCTTCCTCTGCCTTGACCTCCAGCGCCTTCGTCAACGCGACCGCATCAAACATCACGCGCCTGTGCGCAGCCAAAGCATACACGCGAATGTCAAGCGGCTCGTTACGCCGCCCTTCTGCCTCAAAAATGTAATAGGGCTTCCCTTGTGCATAGCGCGTCAACCTCCGTTCACTTGTCAGTTGCCGGAAATACCGCGCGTCATAGCCGTGTCCGCGAGGGAAGTGCATCGCCCCCGCCCCTGGCACAGGCACCATGATCCGCGAATAAATAACCGTCTTCGCAGCCGTAACACCGACAATCCATTGCGGCACTTTCCTTTTGTTATTCAACGATGGCTTGCGCCCCAGAATCGGAATCGGCCTTCCCGGCGCATTGTATCCCTTCGACGCATACACACCGCGCGCTTTTCGCGGTCCCGTGAACTGCATGACTCGGTCCTGCCTACACCCTGAGTCGATAAACGTCGTCGTAACCGTCAGACTCTTCCCGCAAGGGTGTCGAAATTGCCGGGCAAGCAATTGGTCAAGCTCCTTCCAAACCGCGTCGCCCTGCGTGTCACCGTGCACAACATGATACCCAAGACCCCACGTCTCTTCAGCTTCACCGTATCCCACAAATTCCATTTCAATCCGGTCCTCTTGCACGTCCGCACCAACCTCCACGCGGAGCACACCGGCCGGCAACAACGCCGTTGGGTCGTAGTCTTCTGCTCTCTCCAACACCGCTTTCTCATCCAGCTTCTCAAATTCTTCCTCCCATGGCAACGCCTCGAATGTGTTACGGAAAACTTTCTTCGACTCCCGATCTGCGGCGGCCTGCTTCAAAAACCCTTCGGCAAATTCATGCAGCATTGAGTCAAATGCCTGGCTCCCGCCTATGAGTTTATACAGCCCGTTCAGGTGGAAGCCAAAGGTCGTCGCCTCGGGATGCCGCGCAATCGCCTGCCCGCTCATAATCGCCCGCTGCCGGTCAAGGTCGTCCCACCTCGCCGTGCATTCCGGACACTCGTAATACGCTTTGGATACGTCCCTGCTTACCGTCTTCCCGTTCTCGTCTTTCTCACTTGGCCATTTCAAATTAGCCAAACTCAACACATGCAACTTTTCGCACGCCGGACATTTCGCGTGCCACTCGTGAAAGGTCGATTTCTCCAATAACTTCCAGCATCGGCTATGCCCGGAAATCGTCGGGGTCGAACTCTTCAACAAAAGCCGGTCGCCGTAACTTTCCGCCCGCTTGTCCGCTAGGTCGGTCGGATCTCCTTCAACGCCCGCGCTCACTTCGTCCGCGTCAATCTCATCTTGGATTACAACTTTCTTCGAGCGTTGACGCATTCCGCTAGGACTGTTCGCGCCGATCATCGTCAAGCTTCCGCCGGGAAACTTCTTCTCCGTAATCGTGTTGTTCCCGTCGCGGCTTTTCTCTGTCCCGAAAATCGCACGTAGCACAGGCGTCGCCTGAATCATTGGATCGAGCTTTGCCTTGCTCCACGCTTCCACCGAATCCCGCGTCGGATACTTTACCAAAATCGGGCTCGGCTCCGCATGTATGAAGTATCCAACTACACAGTTAAGAATCTCCGTTTTACCCATCACCTGACTCGCACCGACAAGGATGTGGTCACGGTAACGCCGCGCCCCAATCGCGTCCAAAATGAACCGCGCCCACGGCAAGCGCCGCGAGTTGTAGCGGCCAGGTTCACTCGTGACGCCATTCGGCAGGCGGCGATATTCATCCGCCCAATCTGAAATGCTCATGTCGAGGGGTGGTCGCCACACCTTCCACGCCCGCGCCAACACCCGGAACTCCTTCCCCTTCATTCGTGCGGCGAGACGTTCAGGCAGTCGGTAACCGCGTTTACCCGTGCTCATTCCTCGCCCTCCTCTTCCGGTTGTTCTTTCGTGTGCTCTTCATCTTCAGGCTGCGATTCACCGGACTTCTTCGCCAGCGGCAAGACTTCAACCTCCGCCGTCTCAGTCATCGCCGCGCGTATTGCTTTCGCAATTACATCAGCCGCACCCTTCGGGGAGCGCTCCAAAATCACCAACGGCGCAACCGCTGGCGCAACGGCAAGCAGCTTCGCCATCGCCACCTCAATTGCCGACTCCCATGCCGCCCTCACCCCGCTTGCCAGCACCAGCTTCCCCGCCGCTTTCGCGGCTTCTATCTCCGCTAGGTCTGCATCCGCCGCCATTTTTCGGGCTTTGTCTGCCTCGTATCCTCTGGGGGCTTCGTCTTTCAGCGCCAAAAAAAGCGCGAGGCTTTTGATGGTGATGTTGGTTTTCTCCCGCACAAGCCGCCCCTCATCAATGAGGATGCGTATTCGTCGCTCGGATACGCCCAAGATTTCGGCGGCGGTTTTAAAATGCAATCCGGTCGGTAGGTTTAATGCCATAAAGTTAATTTAGGTTTAGTTAGGTTTATGAGGTTCCAGATATTGAGACTCAGTCTCTAAAAACAGGTCGAGCCCAAGGAAGCTACCTGCGGCAAGGGGGGGCGGTAAAGGTAGCTACGCAAAAATACGTAGGCCAATTGTAAAAAATACGCATAACTACGTAGTTTTTGCGACGCGACACATAACACCGTGCCGGCGGACCCAAGGACCGGCCGGGT